>Ga0182030_10011897_pt1 | contig 17516 bp, 19 predicted proteins | sample 812S3MmetaG_FD_121299 | JGI IMG/M metagenome (GOLD analysis project Ga0182030, IMG submission 121299) | Permafrost microbial communities from Stordalen Mire, Sweden - 812S3M metaG (Illumina Assembly) | ecosystem: Environmental > Terrestrial > Soil > Wetlands > Permafrost | place: Sweden...
GCTCCCCTTGCCCTGGTCGAAGGCCTCAAGCAGCTTGCGCCGCAAATCATCCGAATATGGTCGCGCCATAGCATGTGCGCGAAGAATCGCCAGCTATACTATACACTTTCGGGAGAAATGCTCTTAATACGACAAAAAGGGCGGAAAAAGAGCCTTGACAAAGCCGACGCTGTCATACATGGGGCACCCAGATCGTCGTCGCCATCCTGACTCGCTCGTGGCACTCATCAGCGAGTCAATCGTCCAGGCGCGAACCGCGATCGATGCGAGCCTCCAGCGTTTGCATTGCCTCGTAGATTTCGTCGAAGCTGTCAATGGCGAACAGCAGGCGGTGCATTTCGTCCACCTTGACCGGCGTGCGCAGAACCTCGTCGAGCACGAAGGGCCGCACGGCACAGCCGCTATCCAGCACGTTGGAACATTCACCATTGGAACTGATCAGGCCGCTCCCGTAGACCTTCACCTGGCCATCCCGGCGAATGAGTCCGAACTCCACCGTGTACCAGAAGACGCGGCCGATGCGTTCAAGGATTGCTTCATCCTGAATGCGCGAGCAGAGCTGCCCGTAGTGCGCCAGAAAGTCCGCAAAAACCGGAAGCGCGTGCATGGGCACGTGGCCGAAGACATCGTGGAAGATGTCGGGCTCGGGGGTGTATTCAAGCGAGTCGCGGCCGCGCAGCCAGGTGGTGGTGGGAAAGCGGCGGGCGGCGAGCATCTCAAAGAAGGCAGGCGCCGGCATGAAACCGCTGACGGGCGTGGTGTTCCAGCCGGTGCGCCGTTCCAGCTTGGCTGAGACCGCGGCCAGGTTGGGCAGCCGGTCATAAGGCAGGCAGAGAGTGTCGAAGCCGTCCAGATATTCCTGTGCGGCGCGGCGTTCCAACTGGGGCATGCGGCGGCGCACAAGCTCTGCCCAGATGCCATGCTGCTCGGTAGTGTAGGAGGCGTAATCCTGGTCTATTAGGAAAGGCGCGGCCTTGGGGAGTGCAACGGTGGTAGCCATTAGAGGTTACCTCTGAGGACCTGCTCGCGCTCGATGGCTTCGAACAGCGCCTTGAAGTTTCCCTTGCCGAAGCTGCGGCTGCCCTTGCGCTGGATGATTTCGTAGAACAACGTAGGTCGATCTTCCACGGGGCGCGTGAAGATCTGCAGCATGTAACCTTCGTCGTCGCGATCGACCAGGATGCCCAGCCGCTCCAGCTCTTCAATCGGCTCATCGATTGGGCCGACGCGGGCGGCCAGTTCTGTGTAGTACGTATGCGGCACGGTCAGGAACTCGACTCCCTGCGCCTGCATCCGCGAAACGGTGGCGAGAATATCGTCCGTGGCCAGGGCGATGTGCTGCACGCCGGGACCTTGGTAGAAGTCGAGATACTCCTCGATCTGCGACTTTCGGCGTCCCTCGGCGGGCTCGTTGATGGGGAATTTGACGTATCCGTTTCCGTTGGACATGACCTTCGACATCAGCGCTGAATACTCGGTGGAAATGTCCTTGTCATCGAAGTGCTGGAAGAGCTGAAAGCCCATTACATGGGCGTAGAAATCGACCCACTCGTTCATGGCGTGCCAGCCTACGTTGCCCACCATGTGGTCTACATGCTTGAGACCGGTGGGGCGGGCCACGGTGTCCGCGGATTCGGTGCGGAAGCCGGGGAGGAACGGGCCGTTGTAGTTGCCGCGCTCGACGAAGGTGTGGATGGTGTCACCATAGGCGGCGATCGAGGAGGTGGCGATGCGGCCAAACTCATCGGCTGTCTGCACGGGAGCTGCCACCGACCGCGCGCCACGGGCTGTGGTTTCCAGCCAGGCCTGGCGTGCATCGTCGACTGCGAGCGCAATGACGCGGACGCCATCGCCGTGGTTGGCGACGTGATCGGCTATGGGACTGCCGGGCCGCAGGGAGGTGGTCAACACAAAGCGTACTTTGCCCTGTTGGACAACGTACGATGCGCGATCGCGCTGGCCGGTCTCGGGGCCGGCGTAGGCCACCAGGCTCATGCCGAAAGCGGTGCGATAATAATAGGCCGCCTGGCGCGCGTTGCCTACGTAGAACTCAATGTGATCGGTACCCTTGAGGGGCAGAAAATCCTGTCCGGTCTGGACCATACTTGGGGCATAGGAAGCCATCGGAACCTCCGGGTCGAGTGTGAAGGGAGCGGAATTCGGGGTGATCCCAATCACATCTGACGAAAAGGATAGGCCTCCAAGTAGAGGACTTTGAATACCGGATGAAAGAAAGATCTGCCTGAGGGCCTATCTTTTATGTGTTCTGGGGGCGTTATGACTTAACAATCGAAGGTCTGTTCAGGACGCGGGCAATACCAGCCCGCGGCACTCGCCCAGCGAGATGCCGGGGAAGCCTTGGCGACGGCAGAAGCCGCGGAGAATCACTTCGTCGCCGTCTTCGAGGTAGCTGCGGGTTTCGCCGTTAGGCAACTCAATGGGCTGCTTGCCGCCAGCGGTGAGTTCCAGCAGGCAGCCAGCGGATTCGTCGGCCGGGCCGGAGACGGTGCCGGTGGCTACAAGGTCGCCGGGCAGCAGGTTGCAACCGTTGCTGGTGTGGTGGGCGATCAGTTGGGCTGGCGTCCACCAGAGGTCGCGCAAATTAGCCTGGCTCAGCCGATGCGGCGCCTGATCGGCTTCGCGCATGGATGGGGTTAGAAGCCAAGCTTCGACCGTAAGATCGATGGCGCCAGTGTATTGATCGGTTGCGTCAAATAAATACTCCAGCGGAGATGGGTCGTCCGACGGGCGCAACTTTGCCGGAACGCGAAACGGCGCGAGCGCGGCCATGGGCACTACCCAGGGGGAGACGCTGGTGGCAAAGCTCTTGGCCAGGAACGGCCCCAGCGGCTGATTTTCCCAGACCTGCATGTCGCGGGCGGACCAGTCGTTGAGCAGAGACAGTCCAAAAATGTGCGAGCCGGCATTGCGGATGGGAACCGGCTCCCCGAGCGGGTTGGCGGTTGCGACATACATGCCGACTTCGACTTCGTAGTCGAGAAAGCGTGTTGGACCGAAGGCAGGAATACCGCCTGCAACTGGCTTGGTCTGGCCGCTTGGGCGCCGGATGGAGGTTCCACTTACGACGATCGACGAGGCCCGGCAATGATAGCCGATGGGAACATACATGTAGTTGGGCAGAAGCGGATTCTCGGGGCGGAAGAGCCGGCCTACGCGCGTGGCGTGATGAATTGAGGCATAGAAGTCTGTGTAGTTGGCCGAATCCACCGGCTTGAGGAGCGTGGCTGTTTCTCGGGGCGTGAACGCGGCTTCCACTGCCTCCCGCGTAACCTGGTCCGCCGCTGCGTCGAGCAGGTCCATAAGGCGGCTCCGCAAGGCCGCATGCGCTGCCGATCCGCAGGCCATCATGGCATTGAGCGTCTTCGCTTCAGATGCTGCCAGAACGGGGGCCGGCAATCCGTCAAGAAGGCCTGCTCCCTTGCAACTTCTGAGGTCCAGGATGAATGCGCCGATGCCGACCCCAGGCCGGGCACACCCATCGGACCCGGCAAAGATGCAATAGGGAAGGCTCTGCAGGGGGAACCCGCAGCCAGGCTCATTGGCCGACCCAACCCAACTGCTGCGGCTCCACTCGGCTTTTGAAAAAGGCTCGATCAACAGGGGCTCCCGCTTCAATTATCCCGCGCGAAAGTTCTTCTTTAGACTCTGCCAGCACTCATAGTACTCATGCTGCAGAATCTTTTCTTCCAGCGCAAAGCGGGTGGGCCGCACGGGCAGCCGCGTCTCAAACATGAAGGCCAGCGTGCCATCAATATAGTGGGGCTTCAAATCGGCCGCGCTTGCTCGCTCGAATGTCTCGGCGTCTGGCCCGTGGCCGGACATGCAGTTGTGCAAGCTGGCGCCGCCAGGCAGAAATCCCTCGGCCTTGGCGTCGTATTGGCCGAAAATGAGCCCCATGAATTCGTTCATCATGTTGCGGTGGAACCAGGGCGGGCGGAAGGTGTGCTCGGCTACCAGCCAGCGCGGCGGGAAGATGACAAAATCCACATTGGCCGTTCCCGCCAGCCCCGAAGGCGCCGTAAGAACGGTAAAGATGGACGGATCGGGATGATCGAAGCTGACCGTGTTGATGCAGTTGAAGCGCGCCATGTCGTATTTGTAAGGCGCATAGTTGCCATGCCACGCGACCACGTCGAGAGGGGAATGATCGATCTCCGCTCGCCATAGGCGGCCAAGAAACCTGGCGATCACTTCAAATGCGCCTTCACGATCCTCGTAGGCTGCGACAGGCGTGAGAAAGTCACGCGGGCTCGCCAAGCCATTTGCGCCAATGGGTCCCAAGTCGGGCAGACGGAAGCTCTGCCCATAGTTTTCGCAGATATAGCCGCGGGCAGCACCGTCGGGCAACTCGGCGCGGAACTTGATGCCGCGTGGAATCACCGCGAGTTCGCCTGGCGCAGCTTCAAGGATGCCCAGCTCAGTGCGCAGGAGCAATCGACCCTGTTGCGGCAGGATCAACATCTCGCCATCGGCGTTATAGAAAAAGCGATCGTGCATTGACGTGTTGGCCACGTAGAGATGAACGCCCACACCGTCCTGCATAGAGGGGTCGCCGTTGCCGCCCAGCGTCACAATTCCGTCGACGAAGTCAGTCTTCTCTGTAGGCGTGGGCAGCGGATTCCAGCGCATCTGGTTGGGCGGCGTGGGCATCTCGTTGAATGGGCCGCTACGCATGAGCGGGCTTCCGGAAAACTCGCGATACGGCTCATGCATGACCGAGGGCCGAATGCGGTAGCTCCACGTGCGGCGGTTGAGCGCGCGCGGGGCAGTGAAGGCGGTGCCGCTGATTTGCTCCGCATAAAGCCCGAGCGGCGCGTGCTGCGGGGCGTTCTGGCCTTGCGGCAAGGCACCGGGGTGGGCCTCGGTGGCAAACTCGTTGCCAAACCCTGTCTGATATTGCTGTTGAGCCATGGGGAAGCTCCATCCTGCTATAACGACGGGCAGTATCGCATTCGCTTGCGACAGATGACAACCCATTTCCATAGCCAACTGAGCAAAGTGGGTTTACTTTCTTAAGAAAACAGTGGTAATGTCCTTTCAATCGAAAGGGTGAGCCCGAACCGAATGCCCACAAGCCGTCATAGCCATCTGAATGAACCTGCCGAGCTGGATCGCATCTCCTGGAAGATCGTTGAAGAACTGCAACAGGACGCACGGCTATCCTGGGCAGAGCTGGGCCGGCGTGTCGGTTTGACCACTCCGGCAGTGGCCGAGCGAGTTTACCGGCTGGAGAAGCTTGGCGTCATTCGCGGCTTCCACGCCGACATAAGCCTGGAGCGGCTGGGCATGCCGATTCTGATTTTTGTACGGCTGTCGATGGCCGGGCCCGAATCGGCGGTGCGCGCTTTTCAAGTTCAAGTGCAGAAGTGGATGGAGGTGCTTGAGTGCCACCGCGTAACCGGCTCCGATTCCTTCATCGTCAAAGCGCGCGTGGTTTCGGTCGAACACCTGGAGCGCTTTCTCGACAAGCTCGGCCACTACGGCACCACTTCAACGGCGACCGTGCTTTCTTCCCCGGTGCAGCAGAGAATCATTACCGAAAAGGTCATCGAGGAGTTTCACGCCGGCGTTTGACATTCTCCCAGCCCGGTCATTTTGTCTTTAGCGGAATCAAAGCAGCGGCAGCGATCCTCGTATACTCAAGCCAGCGTATGTCGACTCATCTGGACACAATTCTTGCCACAACCAGAACCGCTGTTGCGGCGGCCAGAAACCGTCTTCCCGCAGCTGAGTTGGAGAAGCGGGCAGCAGCGCATCGGCCCCGTGGCTGGGCAGCGGCTTTGCGGCGGCAAGCGGCCGTGGGACCGGCTGTGATAGCGGAGATCAAGAAAGCCTCTCCATCCAAGGGACTGATTCGCAAAGACTTCGATGTGCAGTGGATAGCTCGTCGCTACCGGGCGGGTGGTGCTGCAGCGCTTTCAGTCCTCACCGACGAGCCGTACTTCCAGGGAAGTCTGCGCAATTTGGTGCTGGCATCGGAAGCAATGCCTTTGCCCTGCCTGCGCAAGGACTTCATGGTGGACGAGTATCAGATTGTTGAGGCCCGGGCGCACCGGGCAGATGCGATTCTGCTGATCGCGGCCGCGCTGACCAACGCTGAGATGCAGCGGTTTTCCGCCGCGTCTCGCGCACTCGCACTGGATGTGCTGGTCGAGGTGCATTCGGGAGAGGAACTGGACCGGGTTCTGGATGCGCTTGGCGAGACGGGCGCGGATGCGATAGGCGTAAACAACCGCGACCTGAGGAGCTTTGAAGTGAGCCTGGAGACTGCGCTTGCACTGGGGGAGCGGATTCCGGCCAGCGTGGTGCGAGTGGCGGAAAGCGGGATTTCGACTGCGGACGATCTGGTGCGGCTGCGCGCGGCTGGGTTTGATGCGTTTCTGATCGGTGAAAGCCTGATGCGGGCGCCCGATCCCGGGGCGGCGCTGGCGGCACTCCTGGCGGGAGCGGTAACAACGCGATGAGTCTAGCGGCGGCTATGCAATGAGCATTTGGATAAAAATCTGCGGCAATACTTCGCTTGCGGATGCACGCCTGGCCGTGGAGGCTGGGGCCAACGCGGTGGGATTTGTGTTTGCCGCCAGTCCGAGAAATGTGACGGTCTCTGAAGTTGCCGCCATCAATGCGCATCTGCCGAAAACGGTGGAGAAGATCGGCGTATTTGTCGATGCGCTTCTAGAGGACATTTATTCTTCGGTACGAGCGTGCGGACTGACAGGTGTGCAATTGCATTTCGACGCTGGGGCTGCCGTGCCGGCGAAGCTGCGCGAGCGGCTGGGGCCTCAGTTGCGGATTCTGCGGGTGGTCCACTTTGAAGCCGGAACGGCAGATGCGATTTCAAAGGTAATGATAGAACACGCTGGAAACCCGCATATTGACGGCGTGCTTGTGGATTCGCGCACGGCCACGGCTGCTGGTGGCACGGGCGTAGCGTTCGATTGGGCCGAGGCACGCAAGACCATTTTCACCGATGCGGGAAAGTTGAAGCTGATTGCCGCAGGCGGACTGAGCCCGGCCAATGTCAAAAAGGCGATCGCGATATTGCGTCCGTGGGGTGTGGATGTGGTCTCGGGCGTGGAAGCCGCGCCGGGCCGCAAGGACGCACACAAAGTTCAAGAGTTTGTGAAGAGGGCGCGAGCGGCAGAGCAGGGGCGAAGGTGGGCTTCCGTTGAAGATTCGCAATTGTAATTCAATTGAATTACAATCAGAAGAGGAGTTCTGCTTATGCCCGCGAATGCGTTGGTTCAGACACGGATCGATCCTGCTGTGAAAGAACGTGCGGCAGCGATACTCGGAGAGTTGGGAATTACGGTTTCAGACGCTGTGCGTATTCTATTGACACGCACTGCGAATGAGGGTGCTCCTCCGTTCTCGCTGGCCCAGAGCACTGCGGAACACGACGCCTGGTTCCGCACCAAGGTCCAGGAGGCCCTGGACGATCCACGTCCCGGCATTCCTCACGAACGAGTGACGGCGTATTTTGCCAAGCGAAGAAGCGCAGCGCTACGAAAAGCGCAAAGGTAGCGAATGCATTTGGAATGGTCTCTGTTTGCGCTCGCTGATCGTGAAGCTATCTTCGATTACATTGAGGTGGACAGCCCCCGGGCCGCAGCTTCAATCGACGATCGCATTGAGGCGTGTTTAGGGGGACTAGCGCAGTTTCCTGCGATGGGTCGCCCAGGCCGCATTGAAGGGACGCGGGAGTTGGTCATCTCGAACACACCTTATATTCCGCCTATCGCATCGTCGGCGAAACCGTCCGGATACTGCGCGTGCTGCACGCAGCGCAGCAGTGGCCGGATGAGATGCCTGAGGAGCCGCTGCAGTCTCTCACCGAATAACCTTAATCTCTATTTTCTGACCATCTTCCACGCCCCTGATTTGCTGCGCGAAATCCGCCAGACATGACCTGAGTTCCAATGACGGAATGGGTCGGATAGATGGGTTTGCACACTCCTTGGCGATAAATGGCGGGTAAACCGAAAGGAGATAACCGGGCATCAACACTCCACCTTTTTCTTGGAATCGGCTGAGATATGAAAGCTGAAGAAACTCTATCGGGTCTGCTTCAACACATGCCAAGAATTCGATCCACGTTTTCTGCGTCGCTTCGATTTCCCCGGTTTCCCCTTGGAGCCGCACCACGTGTAAGTCACGGAGGAGGTATTGATCGCCAAAACAGTCCTCAGCGAGCGGAATGTCTGACTCTTTCACGTCCGGGAAAATCCGATGGAGCGCAAACTCATCTTCCCAGGCCGCCCTGATCGAATGCCATGCAGGGCGGAGGCATGCGCCACGAACATGAAACCCGCCTCCTGCCGCAATAAAGCCGTTCTTGCTCTGCAATGCGCTTGAGATCTCTTCTGGAAGGCGAGCCAGAAGTTCAGTGTCATCAATCGCTGGACCGAGATACGAAGTTTTCACACTGCGAATTGTACGTGCGTTCCCGCCCGTCGGCTCACTGATTGCCGAACCAATTTTCAAAAGATGCTCTTCATCTTAGCTTTGCCACCAACTGCGCCAAGGGAAATCCCGCCTGCCGAATCGCATCCATCCTAGTACACTGAAATGTTCCCCAATTCCTGGGCGGTCATGCAGGAGGCTTCTCAAAAATGGCATCGGTGATTCTTCCATCAATTTCGTCTGAGTCGCGGCCCGGGCGCTTTGGCGTGTATGGCGGGCGGTATGTGCCGGAGACGCTGATGGCAGCGCTGGTTGAGCTCGAGCATGAGTACGACATCGCCAAGGCCGACGCCGCATTTCAGACGGAACTTGCCGGGCTGCTGAAGGATTACGCCGGCCGTCCCACGCCGCTCTACTTCGCCAAGCGGCTCACGGAGCAACTAGGTGGCGCAAAAATCTACCTCAAGCGCGAAGACCTGCTGCACACCGGCGCGCACAAGATCAACAACGCACTGGGCCAGGGCTTGCTGGCCAAGCGGATGGGCAAGAAGCGCATCATTGCCGAGACGGGCGCGGGTCAACACGGCGTCGCAACAGCAACGGTCTGCGCACTGCTTGGCATGGAATGCGTCGTCTACATGGGCGATGTGGACATGGCGCGCCAGGAACTGAATGTGCTTCGTATGCGCCTTCTTGGAGCGGAAGTGCGCGGGGTTTCGGCGGGGTCGAAGACGCTCAAAGACGCCATCAGCGCGGCCATGCGCGACTGGGTCGCCAACGTCAGGACGACCTACTATTTGTTGGGCAGCGCGCTCGGAGCTCATCCTTACCCGACCATGGTGCGCGATTTCCATCGCTGTATCAGCATTGAAATGAAGGAACAGATTCTCGATAAAGAAGGCCGGCTGCCTACCGCAGTCATTGCCTGCGTAGGCGGCGGCTCCAACGCCATTGGCGCCTTCTACGAATTCATTCCTGACACGCAAGTGCGGCTGATCGGCGTCGAAGCCGGCGGTCGAGGCACTGCGCTGGGCGATCATGCGGTGCGTTTTCGGGGCGGATCGCCTGGGGTTCTGCAGGGGGCGTTTTCTTACGTGCTCCAGGATGAAGACGGGCAGATCGCGTTGACGCATTCCGTGTCGGCGGGGCTGGATTACGCTTCGATCGGTCCGGAGCACGCGGCGTTGCACGATTCAGGCCGCGCGGAATATGTCTCGCAGGATGATACGGCGGCTCTCGACGCCGTTGTGCGGCTGGCGCGGACAGAGGGGATTCTTCCGGCTCTCGAAAGCGCTCACGCGGTGGCCGAGGCCTTGAAGCTTGCTCCCGCAATGGCGGCACATGACATACTGGTGGTGAACCTCTCTGGACGCGGCGACAAGGACATGGGCATCCTGGCGCGCGAACTGAATCTTCAGGGAGTGTAGATTTCCATGGCGATTCTGTTCGAACACAAACCCGGACTGGTTGTCTATCTGACGGCCGGAGACCCGAGCCTCGAAGCCACAAGAGCTATCGCGGTTGCGGCCATCGATGCGGGTGCGGCGGTGATTGAGCTGGGCGTGCCGTTCAGCGATCCGCTGGCCGACGGCCCGGTGATCCAGAGAGCCAGCGAGCGGGCCGTGGCCCGTGGAACGCGGCTCAAGGATGTGTTGGCGCTTGCCGGCGAGATTCGCGCAGCGCGGCCTCTGGCTGGCCTGGTGATCTTCAGTTATCTGAATCCGATTCTGCGCTACGGCTTGCGCAAGTTTGCGGATCGAGCCGCAGCGGCCGGAGCAGACGGAGTGCTGGTGACCGACTTGATTGTCGAAGAGGCGGACGAGTACCTGGCGGAGATGGAGCGCGTGAAACTTGCGCCGATTTTTCTGGCCGCGCCCACCAGTCCCGACGAAAGGCTGGAAGCGATCGCGACACACTCGAAGGGTTTCGTTTACGCCATCTCCCGCGTGGGCATCACGGGAACACAAGAGAGCCTGACCAGTGACGCAGCAGCCCTTGTGGCGCGTATTCGCCGATGGACCGGACCCGACGGAAAGGGGCTGCCGGTAGCCGTGGGGTTCGGCATCTCCAACGCGGAACACGTCGCCCAGGTGGCGGAGTTCGCGGATGCCGCGGTGATCGGCAGCGCGATTGTGGAGTTGATCGAACGCTCCACCGCGGAAACAGCGCCCGGTGCAGTCGCCCGATTTATCAAGGGCCTGCATCTGCCTGAGGCAGCGCTGGCCCGGTAAGAGAAACCCCGCGGGCGGCCCACACTTCTTGAAGGCCGCATGACGGTAACCAACTCCTGCTCCCATGCATCCGGTCCCGAAACCAAAGAGGCCCTGCATCCTGAAAGCTAGACAGCGGAGCGCATCACGAGGAATGGAATGACGCTGGAAGAATTGCGAAATCAAATCGATGCTCTGGACCGCCAGTTGGTGGAGTTGCTGAGCGAGCGGGCACGCGCCGCGCAGATGATCGGTCACCTGAAGGCCGCCACGCAATTGCCGGTCTATGAGCCGGCACGCGAGAAGGTGATCTACTCCAACGTGCGCGCGCACAACAAGGGACCGCTGCCGGACATCGAACTGACGCATATTTACGAGCGCATTATCGACGTGATGCGCGCCTTGCAGAGGGACGAGTTGGCATCGGAGAGGAACGCCCAGGCACATACACCAGGGCACGGCACTGGCGCAGAGACGCCCGAGACAGGGAACAGGCAATGATCGTAGCTATGCAGGAAAAGGCCTCCGAAGAACAGATCGACGCCGTCATTGAAGCGATGGCGGAATCAGGGGTCGATGTTCATCGGACAACAGGAGCAACCCAGACAATTCTGGCTGCTGTGGGATCCACCGCCAGTTTGGACCTGAACAAGTTTGAAATGTTTCCGGGCGTGCTTCACGTACACCGCATCAGCGCGCCCTACAAGCTGGCAGGCCGCGCGTTTCGTCCCGAGGGTACAGTGGTCGAATTTGCCAACGGCGCCAAAATCGGCGGCGAGCAAGTTGCCCTTATCGCCGGCCCATGCGCCATTGAAAACCGCGAACAGATATTTGCGATTGCAGCCTGCGTGAAGGCCATGGGCGGCGGTTTTCTGCGCGGAGGAGCCTTCAAACCGCGCAGTTCGCCCTACGCGTTTCAAGGCCTGGGCATTCCAGGACTGCAACTGATGCACGAAGCTGCCCAGGAGCACGGCCTGCTTACGGTAAGCGAGGTCATGGAGATTTCGCAGATCGAAGCCATGCTGCCCTACGTGGACTGTTTCCAGGTGGGCGCGCGCAACATGCAGAACTTCAACCTGCTGCGCGAACTGGGCCAGGTGCGCAAGCCCATCCTGCTCAAGCGCGGCATCGCCGCCACCATCGAGGAGTTGCTGCTCTCCAGCGAGTACATCCTCTCTGGCGGCAACTACGATGTCATCGTCTGCGAGCGTGGCATCCGCACCTATGAGACTGCAACGCGCAACACCATGGACATCTCGGCCATTCCGGTAGTGAAAAAGCTCTCGCACCTGCCCATTGTTGGCGACCCCTCGCACGGCACGGGCCGGCGCGACATGGTTCCCGCAATGGCCAAAGCAGCCGTGGCCGCCGGTGCGGATGCACTCCTGATTGAGATTCACCCCAATGCGGACAAGGCGGCATCCGATGCGGCGCAAACTCTCTATCTCGATCAATTCGAGAAGCTGGTCGGCGAGTTGAGGGTGATTGCAACGGCGGTTGGGAGAACGTTGTAGCGAAGGGTCGGAAGACAAATGATCGAGCGCATCGCCATTCTGGGCACGGGCCTGCTGGGTACATCGGCAGGCCTGGCGCTGCGCGCGGCGGGATTTCGCGGGTCCATTACCGGCTGGAACCGTGGTGCGGAAGGCGGGCGTGCTGCGCTTGCGATGGGCGCTGTCGACGCATTGTCCTCCGATCCTCTTCATGCGGCGCGGGAAAGCCAGGTCGTGCTGCTGGCCGTTCCCATCTACGCGACGCTCGATTGGATGGAGAAGCTTTCCGGCGTGCTCGGCTCGGAGCATCTGGTCACGGATGTAGGCAGCACCAAGGCACAGATCACCGCTGCTGCGGGACGCCTCTTCAACACGCCCGAGCGCGCGGCGTTTCTGCCCGGCCATCCCATGGCCGGCAAGGAACGGGGCGGCGCGGCGCTGGGAGACGCAATGCTCTTTCGCGGCGCTGTGTGGCTGTTTACCGACGATCCTGCATGGCAGCGCTCGCCGGCTTCCATGGCTTTGGTCAAGGATTGGCGGGAGTGGGTTGAGGCCATGGGCTCCAAGACCCTCGACCTCGACGCCGCTCGCCACGATGAACTGGTGGGCTGGGTCAGCCACCTGCCGCAGTTTGTCGCCACGGCCCTGAGCGCGTTACTTGAAGAAGAAGTCGGAGAGGCACCCGAGCTCAAAGATGTGGGCGGCCGCGCTCTGCGGGAGATGACGCGTTTGGGGGCGAGTCCCTACTCCATGTGGCGCGACATTGCTTACACCAATACTGAGGCTGTGCAAACTGCGCTCTTCGCACTTGAGCGACGGTTGGCGCATCTGCGCGAAAACCTGCGAACGCCGGAGTTGCGCGATGAGTTTGAGCAAGCGAATCGGTTTCGGCGCGATCAATAGCCGAGCCGCATCGATTCAAAACACCTGCACCTTTGCCACTTTGCCATTCAGGAACTTGACCACCCATCGATGGCCGTCTCTCAGGTAGAACCAGGTCTCGTGCAGGTTGTCGTCCGGAGAATCTTCCACCTTCTTTTGGTCTGGTTCGCCAGCGCTCCATAGCACCATCTGGTAGGTCATTCCCTGGACAATGTCCTTGGCGCGAATAGCCTCCTGAAACTCCGGCGGCAGGCCCGCAACTTCAATCTTGTCGCGAATCTTTCCGGTATCGAGCACGCGTGCCAGCAACGGCAGAAACGCATCCAGTTTGATATCGGGATCGCTCAGGTCTCTGCCGTAGCGGAAGTTGATGCGCGAACCGCCCGCCCTTTTGAAGCCGGCACCCTTCTTTTCGGCATTCTTGCTGGCGCCACGCCCTTCGCCGCCGCCGCCCAGGTGAATCTCCACCCGGTCGCTGTCCACCTTCACATCGGTAATGGTCACCCACTCGTCCCGCTCCACGCCGACACCCTTGTCCTTCAGAAATTTCGATAATTCCTTCAGGTCGAGCCCGCGCTCGTCGAGGCGCTTGTCGGTTTTGGGATTGACGTAGAGGTCCAGCCCATCCTTGTAAGCAGGCATATCCAGCAGCGCCTTCACATCCTTGCCGAGCAGGGTCTTGCTCAACGCGGCCTTCGCCGGATCGGTGGTTTCGGCCGTAAGGATCGTCGGGCTGCCGGAGAGCGACAGCAGCAGCAGAAAGGCAAGGTAGCACTTCAGTGAACGTCCCATTGAACAGTCCTCGTTCTCCATTCGAATGCCCGCTTATTGAGCCGGACGCGCCCCGCAGCGAATCGCGCCAGGCAACTTTGCGGATAAGAATGGAAGTGGGCCGATTATCGCGAGCAGAATATGTCGCTGTCAAACACCGATCGGAGGACACAGGCATTTCCGTCGAGAATGCTGACAAATCCATTTGAAAGGTGGCCTTTTCTTGAGGAAATAGCGACCTGAGAGCTGTGGTTTCAGGGGGACGGACCGGGCACATCCCTGGCAGACTGGACCGGGAACACTTTGACAGGGCAATGAAGGTGCCGAGGCCGGCTTCTCTGCTTGTGGTCAAAGAGAACATTGTGCGCCTGCGAAGGGCAAGAATCCGCAAATGGCGGAAGAGAAAACACCAAAGCTATCCCGATGTTGGTTTATTCCGATTCCGAAGTTGGCTGTCTCCGGTGTAAAAAGGGAGCATGACGGCATTCATTGCTCTGCTACGCGCGGTCAACTTGGTGGGAACAGGGAAGCTCCCTATGGCTGAACTCAAAGCTATGTGCGAAGCGGCGGGTTTCAAATCTGTTCGGACCTACATTGCGAGCGGTAACGTTGTCTTCAAATCAAGCAAGTCTGAGGCGAAGGTGAAGGCGTTGCTGGAGGCTGCGGCGACCGCTTATGTCGGCAAACCGGTGGGGGTGATGGTGCGCACGGCCGCGGAGATGGCGGCTGTTCTGGCCAGGAATCCATTTCCAGAGAGGCCCCGCAACGGGGTTCTTGCCATCTTTCTCGATAGTCCTCCGCCGGCCGACGCTTTGGGTTCCGTTTCCGGGAAGGTGAATGAACTGCTGGGTCTGGGAGTGCGGGAGATCTACGTTTATTACGCGGACGGGGTGGGGGAATCGAAGCTCAAGATCCCGGCTGCCAAAAACGGGACGGGGCGCAATATCAATACGGTTGCAAAGCTGGCGGAGATGGCGGCTGGCTCTATGGGAATCCGCCCCGAAAAGGCCCGAGCCCAAAAGGCCACGTAAATTCGCAATCTTTCCGGGGGTTGAAACCCAATGTCACTTACTTTGCAATTGATTGCTGACTAACTGTTTTCGTGGATAGTATTTTCCGGAGCCCCATACGGCTCGCGGGTAGGTACGGGCTTTACTTCGTTTGGGTAGTTTTGCCTGGCCTATGTAGGCCAGCAGGCGGTCGTAGGCCTGTTGGCGCTGCTGCTCGTCGGGAGAACACAGTTTGCCGGTCATCGCGTTCAGCAGCCCGTGCGCGCGGGTGAAGCTCAGTTCGCGCGGATGCACGCCGGCTCGCGCAGCGGCTTCGGCCATCAGCGCGCACCATTCCATAGGCCACCACGGCGATCAGCAATTCTTTCTCCACCACCGCTTTGGTTTTCCCCTGCATGTGTTTCAAACGCAGCGTGCCTTTCAGCGTCCGCAGGTCCAGTTCCAGGTTCCATCGCTGCCGATACCAGGCTACGATCTGTGCCGCCGCCGTCTCTTCGCTCAACGTCGTAAACAGATACAAGCTGTCGCGAAATCCCTTTTGCGTGACTACGATCAGGCGGCCCTCGATGGCTGCATCGGCGGGCAATTCAGGATATTTCTTTCGCTCGAAGCTGCTCGGCCGCCAGCAGACGCGGCACTCTCCGTTGGGCAGCAATCGTTTTGCTCCCAGCGCCTGGGCGCGTGCTTTGGTGAGACGGAAAAGCACCTCCCGCTGGCTCTGGACAACCGCATAGGCAAAGGAGAAGATCCCGAAGTTGCCGTCGCCGACGATCACGCTTCGGGCCGCCGTTCGCTCCATCGCCCGACGGGCCAGCGCCTGTTCGCTCACCGCTTCGGGCCCGAACATCGGACCCCACTCCGGCCGCAGCGCGATCCCTGTTTGTACGTCGTGCAGAGCCACCCACTTCACAATGCCCCAATGGCCCAATCCGCGCTTATTGCGCCCAGGTGGAAACGCATCAAGCAAGCCCGCGCTGTGCTCCACGCTCAGGCTGCTGCCATCCAAGAGCATCACCGGACGGCCCAGGTCCGCTACCGGAGCAATGCGCTTGCTTAACTCCGCAAGCACCTCATCGCACACCGCGGCGGTCGTCTCCATCGACAGCCGGCCGCAGGCGCGCGCATAAGCGCCGGTGTTTTCAGAGATCCTGCCCTCCAGCACTCGCTTACTCTCCGGAAGCAGCCGCTCTAAATGCCCCTGGGAAATTTCATCCACGGCGCGCTGCTGGGTACCTCGCTCGTTGAGACGCTGCAACAGCATCATCCATATCACTACGCGCAGAGAATAAATCTGCGCCTTCGCACGGCCCTCAAGTGCCTTCCACCGCGCAACCGGCAAAACCGACTCAAACAAACGCAGCAACGACCGATCGTCAACCTCTGTCTGCATCGCTGCTTATGCGCGGAAAAACGCTTGAGCAATTCCAGATTGCACCAGATCAACTCCATAGGCAATCCAAAATCACCCCGCTCGAAGTTGTAAAGTAAGTGACATTGGGTTAAAACCCCCTGCTCCCAGTCTCCCTCCGCAAGAACTATCTGCAACTGTAGTATTAGGCCGTGTAAGGTTTCGGTCACAAGGAGGCTTTTGTGACCCAACTTCGGCAGAAGATGCTGGATGAGCTCCAGCGTCGCAACTACTCACAGAACACGGTCTGCATCTGCACGCGGTCGCCAGTCCGCTGGAAGCAATCGAGGTTTCGAGTCCCGGCGAAGTGAAACGGTCCCGGAGGCTGATGAAGCGATGAGCCGGCCCACCCTGGAGGTGGCCGATATCGTCCGCGCAGTGGGCAACAGATTCTGGGAGAAGCACAAGTCGCACCTTGCATGGGTGCATCGCAAGGTGCTCGATGCCATCCTCCGGTGCCGCACCGCGGCACTGGGCGGTCATCTTGATAAGTGCGTCCGCTGCGGCCATCAGGCCATCTCATACAACTCATGCCGTGATCGCAACTGCCCAAAGTGCCAGGGCAACGCGCGCTGCCCGAGTGGCTGGCTGCGCGTTCGGCTGAGCTGTTGCCCGTGCCTTACTTCCACATCGTCTTCACCTTGCCACACGAGCTCTCCGCTCTGATCCTCCAGAACAAGCGGCTGCTCTACGATCTGCTCTTCCGCACCAGCTCAGCTTCGCTGCTCGAACTTGCTCGCGATCCCAAGCACCTGGGAGCGGATATCGGGTTCCTCGGCGTTCTCCATACGTGGGGACAGAACCTCCAAGTTCATCCCCACGTACACTACATCGTTCCCGCCGGCGGCCTTGCACTCGATGGTTCCAGATGGATTGACTCGTCGCGTCGATTCTTCCTGCCCGTCAAAGCACTCAGCAAGGTCTTCTGCGGCAAGTTCTGCGAGGAACTACGGGAACTGTTCATACAAGACAGACTGCAGTTCCACAATGCACAGCAGCAGCTTGCCTCACCTGGCGCATTCAGCCGCTTCCTCTGGCAACTCGGCCAGAAGGACTGGTCCGCATCCGACACTTCGGCTTCTTCGCCAACCGAAGAAGGCAAACCGCCCTCGCACGCTGCCGCCAGTTGCTCGGCGCTGTTACGTCCCCAGATCGCCCCGAAACAACCAACCTGCTGCGCTGTCCCGCATGCTCCGGCGCCATGCTGGTCATCGAACGGATCGCGAGTGCTCAACTTTACTTCCGGCCAGACATGAGCTCCGCCATTCCACAGAAGTGCAGCAATGACAGTTCTTGAAATTTCCATGGCCTACGACGA
>Ga0182030_10011898_pt1 | contig 17516 bp, 15 predicted proteins | sample 812S3MmetaG_FD_121299 | JGI IMG/M metagenome (GOLD analysis project Ga0182030, IMG submission 121299) | Permafrost microbial communities from Stordalen Mire, Sweden - 812S3M metaG (Illumina Assembly) | ecosystem: Environmental > Terrestrial > Soil > Wetlands > Permafrost | place: Sweden...
GCGGAACGACCGGATAGAGCACCTGCAGCCGGTGGCCCAGGAGATACAGCGGGAACTGCGGTCCGGGCACGTTCGTGACGACGAGGTTGAAGAAGCGCTGGCGCGCCTGTAGCCGCGCCGCCTGGCTGAGGATCGTCGGCGGCGCGAAGCCGGCGAGGTTGACGAGCGCCTGCGCGCCGACGGCCTGGCCGGACTCCTTCAGGTTCTCCATCTCGACGCTGATCTGCCGCAGGCACTCCGCCGGATCTTCGACCCCGACTGGCAGCGGAGCCCACATCGCGGCGACCTGATTGCCGAGCGCCCCGCGCTGGGAATCCGCGCGCACGGAGACGGGCACCATCGCCTTCAGCACCAAGCCCTCCGTGTCTTCGCCCTGCGCACGCAGGTAGCGGCCCAGCGCGAGGCTGACGGACGCGAGCACGACGTCGTTCAGCGTGCCGCCGAGCGCGTCCTTGATCGCCTTGAACTGAGCGAGGTCGCCGTCGTGAAAGGTGTAGCGGCGGTGCGGACCGATATCGACGTTGAACGGGCTCGGCGGCGCCGGCGCGTTGATGCCGGCGAGGGCCGTCGCGCCGATGCTCGCGAGGCCGTCCTTTAGTTGGGCCGCCGCGCGGCGCGGGGCACGCAGCAGCGCACGGGCGCCACGGGACATCTCGCCGGGCACGGTCGTGCGCTCCAGCAGCGCCTCGCCGAGTAGCTTCGCCGACCCCGGCAGCGGCCGCGCGGTCCACTGCACCGGCGGACGCTCCGTGGCCATCGGCTCGGGGGAGACGTCGAACAGCACGGTGGTGATGTCCACCCCGGAGATCCCGTCAACGAGCGCGTGGTGCGTCTTGGCGATCAGCGCGAAGCGTTCCCCGGCCATGCGCTGCACCAGCCAGATCTCCCATAGCGGCTTGGAGCGGTCAAGGCGCTGGGAGAACAGCCGTCCCGCGAGCTGCTTCAGCGCGGCGTCGTCGGCCGGGCGCGGCAGGGCGGTGTGGCGGATGTGGTAGCGCGGGTTGAAGTGCGGGTCGTCGGTCCACACCGGCCGACCCTGCCCGAGCGGTACGTAGGCGAGACGCTGCCGGTAGCGCGGGACCAGGTGCAGGCGGCTGAGGATGTGGTCGACGAGCTCCTGCGGCGTCGGCGCCTTACCCTCGAACACCATCACCGAAGCCACGTGCATGTGCGCTGTCGAGTCGTCCTCCAGGTGCAGGAAGGTCGAGTCCAGCGCGGACAGGCGGTCGGGGTTGGCCATGGCTCGATTGTCGCGGCTTCGGTCTCTCACGTCAACGTCGGGCGATTTTGGGCGGTATTGAACACGTCGCCGCCTACCGGGAAGTGTGTCCTCCATCACACATAAACCCCGCAAAGACCGCTTAAGCTACGAACAATTGTTCGACCCTGCCGAGTCGTCTCCGTGGATGGAGGCGAACGGGGGACCCACTGCCACGTCGCGGGAAGGCGGCGTGGATGGGGCGAATCGGCCGTTGTTACGGCCGTAACGCCCGGGAGGCGCGCGTCCGTTTCGCGTGCCACACCGGCCGTGAGCCCGACAGCTAACCCCGTAGGCGGAAAACAAGGAGGTTCCTCCCAGTATGTACGTCCCCGCGACTCTCGCGCAGCCTGCCACGGCTCTGTCTCCGCTCGTGATCGATGCGAGCGCGACACCGCCCCTGCAGGCGCCGGCGCGCACCTCGCTGAGCGAGCTCCGCGCCGAGTTGAATGTGCTCGAGGGCCACACGACGAGCGTCACCGGCAAGCTGCTGGGCGATCCAGCGGGGCTGCCAGGGCAGGAGGTACAGTTGCAGGCGCTCGGCGAGCGTGGCTGGCGGACGCTGGCGCACACGCGCACCGGCGCCAACGGCCGCTTCCGGCTGCACTACCTCCCGCGTGAGACCGCGAGCGAGCAGGTGAGGCTGCGGTTCGGAGGCGACGCCGGAGACCTGCCCGCCCACCGCCGTCTCGGCGCGCTGAACGTCTACCGTCTGGCCGAGGCCTCCTGGTACGGCGGCGGCGGCGAGCTTGCCTGCGGCGGCGAGTTGACGAGCGCGACGATGGGGGTGGCGAACAAGACGCTGCCCTGTGGCACCGAGGTGACGCTCCGCTACGGCGGGCGCACGGTGCGCGTCGCGGTGATCGACCGCGGGCCGTATGTCGCCGGACGCGAATTCGACCTCACGGAAGCGACGAAGCAGGCGCTCGGGTTCGGCGGTGTCGGCGAGGTGTGGAGCACGCGCTGAGCGTTCCCGATCTCGTGGAAGGGAAGGACCAGCGATTTTGCATGGGAACCTTCATGCAGGGGTTGGCTTTCGGTGGAGTGCGTCCTTGAATCTGCCGAATGTCTGCGGGAATGAGCACGTCGCGAGCACAACTCTGGCTGGAGAGCCTCGGCGATTGGAGCTGGCCGGGGCAGGGCGGCGGTCAGGGCGGGGAAGCGCTCGAAGCGCTGCCGCCGTCCTGGGTGCCGGCCTTTCCGCCGCGCCTGGAGTCGTTTGCGACCGCGGGCGCGGGCGGCGCGTGGCAGTCGCCGCGGGCGATCCCGCGCCGCCGCTTCGGCCTGGGGGCGCTGCTGAGCGCCGTCGCCGCGGTCTGCGCGATGCTCGTGCTGCACGGCCCGCTCAGCCTCGAGCGCCTCGTCGGCGTGCGCACCGCGACACCGGCCGCCGCAACCGCGACGGTCGACTCGCCCGCCGCCCCCGGCCCGCCGTCGGTGACGCTGACACCTGTTAGTCAGGACGCGGCCGGTAGCTCGATCGACTCCTCCACCTACTCCTCGGCGGCGCTCGGTGGCGAAGGGTCGTTCCTCGTCTACCTCCCAGCCGGTTACGCGAGCACCGCGAGCCACTACCCGGTGCTGTACATGCTCACCGGCAACGATCAATCGAACACGGCGTTCCTCCAGGTCGGGCTGCAGAATGAGCTCGACCGGCTGATCGCCCAGCACGCGATCCCGCCGCTGATCGCGGTGATGATCCAGGGCGGTCCCGGCTCGAACAACTGGCGCAACCAGGGCGCGACGCGCTACGAAAGCTACATCCTCGAAACGCAGCAACTGGTCGATCGAACGCTCCCGACGCTCTCAGAGCGCGGTGCCCGCGCGATCGTCGGCGATTCGATGGGCGGCTACGGCGCGATGAACGTCGCGCTGGCCAACCCCTATCGCTTCGGCGTGGTCGAGAGCTGGCTCAGCTTCTTCAACGGGCTCGAAGGAGACCTGCACGCCGACCGTCCGATCATCAAGCACCTCGGCCTGCACGCGTTCATCTACGGCGGCGAAGAGGATCACATCGCCAACCCCGACGAGGACGCGCCCTTCGCGGCGGCGCTGCGGGCCGCGGGCGCCGACGCCCACGGCGCCGTCTACCCCGGCGAACACAACCTCGCGACGATCGAAGCGCACCTCGCGAGCATGCTTATCTACGCGGGACGCTCGCTCTCCCTCCGGCCCTGAAGTCAGGCCGCAGCAAGCGGCTCACCACGACGCCCTGTGAACTAGTATGTGCTCCTGGGCTCAAAACCGCTCTGTCTGGGTCATTGATCGGTTTGGGTCGTTCCACTTGAGGTCCGTATGAGGAGAGGGGTCCTGTCAGATGGCACGCAAGACCGGTAGCGATATTTCTAGAAGGTCTGCACGCGCGCGGGTGGCGCTGGCCACGGGGATGATGTCCGCGGGCGTGCTGGCGGGCGTCGCCACGCTCGGGACGGGCATCTCCAGTGCGGCCCCTGCGAAAGCCCGCGCGGCGCGGACGATCACGCTGAACGAGTCGGGGCAGCTGCACCGGACGAGCCACTCGGGGCTGAAGCTCAACGAGCAGGGTTCGGCTTCGGGGACGATCAAGGGCACGATCTACATTCACCTCGACGTCGTCTCGCCCAACCGCGTGACGGCCGAAGTGAACATCTACCCGAGCGGCGGTTCGCTCACCGGGAGCGGCTCGGCCGACTATCGCGTCAACGGCGGCACCGCGAGCTTCTCAGGCACGATGTCGATCGATCGCGGCAGCGGCAGCTACGCCGGCGCGCACGGTTCCGGGCTCAGCTTCAGCGGCACGATCCAGCGTCTCAGTGGCTCCGTCGCAGTGCACCTGAGCGGCAAGATGTCGACCTGAGCAATCGGCAGAATCGCGAGCGGGGGAGCTCCATGTCGAGAATCAGAGCCGTCGTGATCATCGCGTTGCTGGTCTGCTGTGCGCTGCCGGCGAGCGCCGGCGCGGCGGAGACGGCAACGCTGCACACGTCGTTCTCGCCGGACAAGCTCGGCGCAAGCACGACGATCGGCTTCGGCTTTCAGATCACCAACACGACCGGCGAACTGCCAGCTCCGCTGTCCAGCCTCAGCCTGCATCTCCCCGCCGGCATCGATTACGTGACGACGACGCTCGGCCTCGCGATCTGCCAGCCAGCCGATCTGCTTGCGCATGGGCTGTCCGGCTGCTCGCCGAACTCACGCCTCGGCTTCGGGAGCGCGCTCGTCGAAGTGCCGTTCGGCACCGGTTCGGGACACGAGATCCCCGAAATCCAAGCGCTGATGGGTCCCCCGCACGAAGGCAACATCGTCGTCCTGTTCTATGCCAACGGGCAGGCGCCGGTCTCCGCGCAGATCGTCTTCCAGGGCGAACTCGTCTCCGGCTCGGAAACACTCGGCGGCAGCCTCAACGCCGCCGTGCCGCTGATCCCCAGCGTGCCGAACGGGCCGCCCGTCTCGATCCTCAGCGTCCAGTCGACGATCGGGCCGAGCCATCTGACCTACTACACCCACTCCCACGGCAAAACCATCGCGTTCCATCCGCAGGGCGTCTCGGTGCCGCAGCGTTGCCCGGCCGGGGGTTTTCAGTTCTCTGCGACCTTCGGCTTCACCGACGGCACGAGTACCGTCGCGAAAAGCGTCGTGCCCTGCCCGCCGCCGACGCGGCGCCGTCGCTAGCGGTCAGTCTTGTAGTGCGAGTGCGGCGGGCACGTCGGCGGCGAAGTAGCCGGGTGCTGCGACGATCACGACGGCGGCGGCGGTCACGAGCGCGAGGCTGACGATTGCTCCGGTGATGCCGAGCGAGCTGACGACGGGGTAGTTGATCACGGTGCTGAGGGCGTGGTCGAGGAGTTGTTGGCCGAGCAGGCCGAAGAGTGCGCCGGTGGTGCAGCCGACGCCCACGAGCAGGAAGCTCTCGAGCACGATCGTCTGCCACAGTTCGACCTGTGCGAAGCCCTCGAGCTTGAGCTTGGCCAGCCGGGGGCGGCGTTGCCAGATCAGCGCGCCCATCGCCGCTGCCATCGCGAGGATCGCGGCGATCAGGATCAGCGTCGCGATCTGTGACAGGCGGGTGAGCCCCTGGCGGGTGATCTGGACGAGCTTGGCTTCGTGCTGGGATGCGGTCTGCACCGCCAGTCCCGTGTGTGGACCCAGAGCGGTCCGGATCTCGTCGCGAACCTGGTTGGGAGTGCTGCCTGGCTTCACGCGTACGCTGAACGCGCTCACGTCGTTGCTTTCCCAGGCGCGCGCGTAGTCAACGGCTGAGATCACGATCGCCCCCGGCGCCCAGCCGATGTTCGTGCTGATGGCCGCGAGGCGCATCGTCGTGGGGTGGGGGGAGTGGAGAATGAAGGACCGGCCGATGTGCAGGTGGCGTTCTTCGGCGATTGCCTGCGAGACGACGGCCCAGCCGCCTTCTCGCAGCCGCGCGTCGGCCTGGGCGAGGTTGCCTTCGATCAACTGCGTCGGCGGCACCAGCGGCGAGGAGTCGGCCGGTGGCGCGATCACCCAGATGCGACGGTCGCCTTCGTCGAGCAGCCCGCCGCGATAGAGGCCGACCGATTTCACGCCTCCCAGTTTTTCGATCTTCCCCTGCTGGGTCGGCGCGAAGGGCGTGGTCATCAGCAGGTTGGAGTTGCCGGCCGCCGAGACCCACACGTCGGTGGCGGCGTTCGTGTCCCTGGCGGCGTTCTCGAGGCCCTTCAGTAGGTCGCCGTGGGCGCCCTGGATCGAGACTGCGCCGAACACCGCGACCGCGCCGGTGGCGGCGATCGCGACGGCCCGCGAGCGTCCGGAGCGCAGCTCCATCACGGCGATGTGCGGCACGACGCTCGTGATCGTCGGGGCGGCGCGCTTGACCAGCAGCAGGGTCGCGTTCAGGGGGATCGCCAACAGCAAGAGCAGCGCGATGATCAGGCTGACCATCCCGGCGATCGCCGCCGCGGGGTCGAGCACCAGGATGCCCACGCTCAGCGCGAGCGCGGCGAGGCCGGCGAGCAGCAACCATCTGCTCTGCGAACCGCCGCCGGAGTCCTCCTTGAGCGCGGTCGCCGCCAGCGGGTCGCGCGAGAGGATGTCGCGCAGAGGGCTGAGCACCGCGACGCAGGCGGCGAGCATCCCGCCGCCCGCGGCGATCGCGATGCTCTGCCAGCCGACGACGCGCTCGGAGGCGAGCGAGAACGCCGAGGAGAGGTAGCCGGGGTTGGAGTGGAAGAGGTGGATCGAGAGCTCGTCGCCGAGCACGAGCCCGAGCGCTGTGGCGATCAGCCCGAGCACCACGGCGTCGAGCAGCAGCACCGCGATCACGGCCCCGGGCGTGTAGCCGTCGCGGCGCAGGTCGACGATCAGCCGGCGGCGCTGGGGCACCGTGAGGAGCATCGCGTTGAACGCGAACAGGAACCCGACGAGCGCGCTGATCACGGCGAACAGCGCGGTCGACTGGTTGGTCGCCGCCGCGGCTTTCGCGAACAGCTTTTCGTCCTGGTCGGAGGACTCGACGTCCAGCCGGCCGCCGGCGATCCTCGTGAGGGCCGCCCGCACCTGGGTTTCCCGGCCCGGGGCGGGCTCGACCAGGATGCGGTTCAGGCGACCCTCGAGGCCGGTCAGTTCCTGCGCGTATTCCAGTGGCGCGAGCGCGATCGGGCTGTTGATCAGCGCTCCGATCTGCTTTTCGTGCAGCTGCGCAAAGAGCGCCGCTTCGGAGCTCTGACCGCCGACCTGGAAGGTGACCATCTTGCCGAACCTGGTAACGCCGATCTGCTTTGCGACCGGCGCCGGCAGCACGACCGCGCCGAGCCCTGCGAACGGCGTCAGCGCGGCGCGCTTGACCAATGCCCCGCCGAGCTGGGTAAGGCTCGAATCGGCACCGACCAGCTCGACGGACTCGCTGCCCCGCGGCCCGACGGCGTTCGCAGTGGCTTCGATCAGCCCGGCCGCGAGGCGCACACCTTGGAGGTGGCGAACCTGCTTGAGCACGTGTTCTTCAAAGCCGTGCGGGTCACGCGCGGTGATCTGCAGGCTGGCTCTGCCGACGATCCCGCTGTTGAGCTTGCCGACCGAGCTCGACAGGCTCGAGCTCGCGATCTGAGAAGCGAACAACAGCCCGACACCGGCGGCGATGCCAACGATCGCGAAGCACTCCTGCAGCACACGGGCGCGCAGCCGCACGCGATACAGGTGGATCAGGTTCGGGAATCTCATGCCGGACGCCGGGCGGGGCGGGAGCCGTATCTTTCAGCTCGTCGGAGCTGGCGCGAAGCCCTGCTCGGGGTCATAGCCGGTGAGCTTGCCGTCGCGCAAAGCGAGCACGCGGTCGGCATAGGCGGCGGCCTGGGGATCGTGGCTGACGAGCACGACCGCGACCTCCCGTTCCCGGCAGAGCTCGCGCAACAACTCGAGCACTTCGAGGCTGCGCTGGGAATCGAGGCTCCCGGTCGGCTCGTCCGCGAGCAACAACTTCGGCTCGCTGGAGAGCGCGCGGGCGATCATCACACGCTGGCGCTCCCCCATCGAAAGCGTCTCCGCACGATGGTTCAACCGCTCACCCAACCCGAGACGCACAAGCAACGGCTGGATCTGGCTATGAGCCTCCCGCCAACGCGTGTGCTTGAGCAACTTCAGCACCGCGTTATCAATCGCGGTCACACCGGGCAGCAGGTCGAAGTTCTGGCGCACGAAGCCCATCTCCGAGAGCCTGAAATTCGAGGCCTCACGCTCGGACAAAGAGGAGATATCGCGACCATTCACCAGCACCGAGCCACTGGTCGGCTCCAGCAGCGCCGCAACCATCAAAAGCAGCGTCGTCTTCCCCGAACCGCTCGGCCCATACAGCGCGACCATCTCGCCCGGCGCAACCGACAACGAGACACCATCAACGGCACGCACGGGATCCCCACCCACGGCGGGGTAGTGCTTCACGAGATCGCGCAGCTCCAACATCTAGACCCGACTTCCCTCTCCCCGATGCAAACGGCCACCCTATCCCAAACTGACGAGACGCCTCAGCCGGAAGACGAGCAGCGTCGGCCTGGCGAGCTCGCCGATCGCGCCGAGCACGCTGCGGGCGACATCGCTGACCTCGGGCGTATTGGCCTCGGGGTTGGATAGGTAGTTGCCGGCCATCGCGGCGAGGATCAGCAGGTGGCGGCGTCCCTGCGCCAGCGCCCGGGCTCGGCCGACGGACTCCACGGCGAGCATCCGCATCCGGTCGGCCGCCCGCGCCGGCGAGGCGTAGTAGGAGACGAGGCTCGGCTGATCGGTCCTGACGTCCTCCTTGCGGTCGACGAGGTTGTCGAGCAGCGAGTGCAGGGCTCCGATCCAGGGGAAGTAGGCGCGATCGAGCGCGGCGACTTCCTCACGCCGTAGCCCGTCCTCGGCGGCGGCCGCGATCAGCACATGGACGCCGAGCGAGGAGCCCGCCGCGGCCGCCACCTCCCACCACTCGAGCTCTGAGTCCGCCGGTGTGTGCTCGTGCGCCCACGCGGCCAGCGCAACGTGATCGCCCTGCTCGGTGCCGACGTTGAGGCTCTGAAAGGTCACGATCCGCTCGGCGGCGATCCGCGCCGATCCGGCGACGGCCGGGAACGAGGGCAGCGTGCTCAGCGCCACGCGCGCCGTGGCGACGAGCTCGCGCAGATAGCCGCCGTCGTCACGTTGCGGGTGCAGCGCGTAGTAGTCGAGTTGCGGTGCATTTGGGTCGGGTGTTGCATCGAGCGCCGCGGGCAGCGCTTCGTGCAGGCGATGCCCGTTCGCGATCGCGTTCTCGTGGGGTTGCTCGGAGAGCAAGTCGGCGTAGTTGTAGGCGGCCTGGAAGGCCACCAGGGCGCGCACCACCGCGGCGCGATGGGCGCGCGGCGCGAACGCGGCGAACGCGGCCGCGCCCTCGATGTTGGAGCGCTCGCGCAGCGAGTCGATCCCCAACCGCCGCAGCGTCGGATCGGGGATCTGTGCGGCGCGGCGCTGCCAGCGGCTCACTCCCCGACTCGCGCGCGGAAAGACGGTCAGCCAGTAGCGCAGCGCCGCGTCGAGGAACGCGACGGCCAGCACGACACGCTCACGAATCGACGGCGACACGGGCGAAGTACTAACAGGAAGCCGGGCGCCGCTTCAGTCTTCGCGCGGGGGCGGCTGGAAGACGATCCGCTTCAGCTCGCCCGTCGCGCCGCCGCCTAGGCGCAGCGCGGTCTGGAAGCCCTCTTGGCCGATCTCGCCGGAATCGAGCGCCTTGCGCAGCTCGTTGAGCGTGGCGCGCTGCTCATCCGCCACCAGGTCGCGCGGGACCTCCAGCAGGATCAGGTGCCGCGGGCGTTTGGAGCCGTGGGCGAGCCGCACGTAGCGCTCACGCTCGGCGGCGTCGAGGCCCTCGAGCGTGAGCACGATCGTCTGCCGCTCGCCCAGGCGCTTGACGACGGCGGCGTCGAGCAGCTCGCGTGCCCGCATCTCGAGCTCCTCCTCGGCGACGCGTCCGGCCAGCAGCGTGCGGACCTTCGCGAGCGAGAGCACCGCGCCGCGCTCCTCAACGACGCGCTCGGCGAAGCGTCCGGCCTCGGCAGCGTCGGGGGAGACGATCAGCAAAAGGCTGCCCGGCGAGTAGCGCAGGCGGTCGGAGGGGGCGAGCACGCGACAGCGTGCCGAGACATCGACCGGGCGCGGCGGCGCGTCGCCCTCGCGGGGCGGACGGTCGGTGGTCCAGCCACCGCGCTCGTCGGCGCCGATCTTGACGCTGCGCACGGAGGGAGGGGTCGACATGGCTCCATCATCCCCTACCGGGCGAGCCGGCGCATTGCGATAGTGGCTATCGTCGGCTGCATGCCCGTGATCGGAGAAGTCCGATGGACCTAACGTTCAACGAGCGAGAGACCGCTTTTCGCGATGAACTGCGTGCCTGGCTCGCTGAGAACCCGCCCGCGCCGGAGCCGCACGAGGGTGGGGAGGAGGCGCACTACGTGTGGCGGCGCGATTGGCAGCGGCGCCTGTACGACGGGGGCTGGGCGGCGCCCTCGTGGCCGGCGGAGTACGGCGGCCGCGGCGCGACGCTGACGGAATCGGCGATCTACTTCGAGGAGCTCGGCCGTGCGCGCGTGCCGATGGCGGCGAACGTGCTCGGCCTGCTGCTCGGCGGTCCGACGCTGATGGTGTGGGGCACCGAAGAGCAGAAGGAGCGACACCTCGCGCCGATTCTCTCGGCCGAGGAGATCTGGTGTCAGGGCTTCTCCGAGCCCGATGCCGGCTCAGACCTGGCCGCGCTGAAAACGCGCGCGGTAAAGGACGGAGACGAGTGGGTCATCACCGGGCAGAAGGTGTGGACGAGCGGCGCGCAGTACTCGAAGTGGTGCATGCTGATCGCGCGCACTGACCCAGAGGCGCCCAAGCACCAGGGCCTGACGTACTTTCTGATGGACATGGAGCAGGACGCCGTACAGGTCCGCCCGCTGCGCCAGATCACGGGCGAGGCAGAGTTCAACGAGCTGTTCATCGAGGAGGCGCGGATCCCCGATCAGAACGTCCTCGGCGGCGTCGGCAACGGCTGGAAGGTCGCGCTGACGACGCTCATGAACGAGCGCGCCGGTCTCGGCTTCGCCCTGCAGGTGCGCCTGCGCCAGTTGCTCGACGACGTGCTTGCGGTCGCGGCCGAGAAGGGCCTGCTCGAGTATGCGCTCTACGCCGACGCGCTGGCCGAGCTGCACCTGCGCTGCGAGTCGATCCGGCTGCTCGCCTGGAAGGGGCTGACCGACGTCGAGAAGTATGGCCAACCCGGTCCGGAGGGCTCGCTCGTGAAGTGGCTGTGGTCGGACACCAACCAGCGCCTGACCCAGTTGGCCGTCGACGTGATCGGCCCGCGGGCGTTGACTGTGGGTGAGAGCTGGAGTTACGAGCTGCTGCGCGCCCGTGGCAACACGATCGAGGGCGGCACCACCGAGGTACTGAAGAACATCGTCGCCGAGCGCGTGCTCGGGTTGCCGCGGCTGAAGGTCGCGACATGAACACGCATGGCGGCGCTGGATCGGCGTCCTCGGTCGCTCGCGTGCGAAGCACGCCACGCTCCCTGCGTCCTTGCCCAGCTTGCCCTGCGTGTCCATGCGGGCGTTTGATTTCGTAGGTCATGGACTTCGGCCTGACAGACGACCAGCGCGAGATCCAGCGCACCGCACGCGAGCTCTTGGGTGCGCGCGCGAAACCGGAGCGGGTCCGCGAGCACGCCGAGTCGGCACGCATGGACGCGGAGCTCTGGCGTGAGCTGTGCGAGCTGGGCTGGCCCGGCATCGCGATCTCCGAGGAATCTGGCGGCGGCGGGCTCGGTCTGATCGAGCTCTCGATCCTCTGCGAGGAGCTCGGCCGCTCGCTCGCGCCCGTCCCGTTTCTCTCCAGCGTGATGGCGGCGACCGTGATCGAGCACGGCGGCACGCCCGAGCAGCGCGAGCGCTGGCTTCCGGGCCTGGCCTCGGGTGAGACGATCGGCGCCCTCGGCGCGGCAACGGACGGTGTGGCGGAGTTGGTCATCGCAGGCGCCGATGCGCAGCTGATCGTGCTAGTCGAAGACGATGGCTCGGCTCGAGTGCTGAGCGCCGAGGGGGCCGAGATCGGCCCGCTGGCGTCGATCGATCCGACCCGCTCGGCGGCACGCGTAGAGTCCGATCCCGACCGCCCCGGCGGCAGCGGAGAGACGCTCCCCGAGGGTTGCGCCGGTCTGGGCCGCGCGCTGGTGGCCGTCAGCTCGGAGCTCGTGGGGGTGTGCGAGCGGGCGCTGGCGATGACCGTCGACTATGTCAAGGAGCGCAAGCAGTTCGGCATCCCGGTCGGCTCCTTCCAGGCGGTCTCGCACCGCTGCGCGCAGATGCTGCTCGAAACAGAGCAGGCGCGCTCGACGACCGCCTTCGCGGCGTGGACCGCCGACGCCGACCCGGAGCGGCTCGCCGAGGCTGCGGCGATGGCCAAGGCGGCCGCTTCCGACGCCGGGCGCGAGGTCACCGCCAGCGCGATCCAGGCGCACGGCGGGATCGGCTTTACCTGGGAGGCCGACGTGCACTGGCTGTACAAGCGCGCCCAGCTCGACGCCGCGCTGCTCGGCGGCGGGAAGCGCCACCGCGCACGGCTGGCGGAGATCCTGGCGCAGCGGGCGGGAGCGCCGGTCGCGAGCGGCAGTGCTGGTTAACGAGTCGCGGGATGGCATCTGATCGATGCGAATCACGACGTAGTGATGCCGGATGTCTAGGAGCGACGAGCCGCGCCCGATCGTCCTCGTCCCCGGCGCGTGCCTCGGTGGCTGGGCGTGGCGGGAGGTGGCCGCCACGCTTCGCGCGCTCGGGCACGAGGTCTATCCGGTCACGCTCACCGGCCTCGGCGAGCGCGTGCACCTCGCAAGCAGGGACGTCGACCTGGAGACGCACATCGCCGATGTGGTCAATCTGCTCGACTACGAGGATCTCAGCGACGCCGTCCTCGTCGGGCACTCCTATGCGGGGGTCGTCATCACTGCTGTCGCTGATCAACGACCCGAGCGCCTGAGGGCTCTCGTCTACCTCGATACCGGACCGTTGCCCGGCGGGATGGCGATCGCCGACGTGCAGACGCCCGAGCAGCGCGAACGCCAGCGCCGGGAGGCCGAGCAGGGCGGCGAAGGCTGGCTGTGGCCCGTCCCGGACCGCGACACGCTCGTTTCTGGGGCCTACGGCAGTGCGAGCGGCCTGGAGCCGGCTGACTTCGAGCTGATCGCGGCGCGGGCGACGCCACAGCCATACGCGACCTTCACAACACCGCTGCGCCTGTCGGGCGCGGCGCCTGCGGGGCCGCGGCGGACAGCGATCTTCTGCGCCGAGAGTGGGATGAGCCTCGCGCTGCTGCGCGAACTGATCGCGCAGCACGACCCGCGTGCCGATGCCTTCGCCGATCCCTCGTGGGAGCTCCACGAGCTACCGACCGGGCACTGGGCGATGTTCTCCCTGCCGGGCCCGCTTGCGGAGCTGATCGATCGGATCGCCGCGCCGCCGAGCGGTTGACGACGTACAGAGATCCTCCGCTGAATATTCCTGCCGCCGGCGGCGCTAGATTCGCAGAGATGTCAGTCGAGACAGTCCCAGAGTTGAGAGTCGCGCATTTGGATGCGGACGCCTTCTACGTCTCGATCGAGCTGCGCCGCCACCCAGAGCTGAAGGGCAAGCCCGTGATCGTCGCGGGCAGCGGTCCGCGTGCGGTCGTCACGACCGCCAGTTACGAGGCCAGGCGCTTCGGCGTCGGATCGGCGATGCCGGCCGCAAAGGCACGGCGGCTGTGCCCGGAGGCGATCGTGCTGCCGCCGGACTTCCCGACCTACAGGGAGGTCTCCCGCGAGGTGATGGATCTCGTACGCGCGCACGTCGAGCGAGTCGAGGTGGTGGGGCTCGACGAGGCCTACCTAGATCTGACCGGCCTGTACTCGCCGCGAACGGCTATGCGCAGGCTGCTCGCGGAGGTCAGGGCGGCCACGCAGCTCGTCTGCTCGGTCGGCATCGGTCCGAACAAGCTCGTCGCCAAGGTCGCCTCCGACGCGGAGAAGCCGGCGGGCTTCGTGGTGCTCACGCGCGAGCAGGCATGCGCGCGGTTCGCGCAGGCCCCGCCGGGGCTGGTGCCCGGGATCGGACCGAAGACCGCTCAGCGCCTGGCGGCGCTGGGGCTGACCACGCTCGCCGCCGTCGGCGCCGCACCCGAGCGGCTGCTCGTCGAGCGCTTCGGCCCGAACCTAGGCCTCGAGCTGGGGCGCCGCGCGCGCTTCGAACACGACGGGATCGTCGGCGCGGAGCGCAAGGTCGTCTCCGAGTCGCGCGAGCGGACCTTCGACCAGGATGTCCACGATCCATCCCGGCTGCGCGAGTCATTGAGCACGATGGCCGGAGAGCTTTGCTCGAGCCTTACTGCGCACGAGCGCCGCGGGCGCACGATCGGGATCAAGATCCGCCTCGACGACTTCACGACGGTGACGCGGGCGCACACGGTCGACGTGCCCACGTGCGACGTTGAGCAAGTGACGGCGGTGGCGCTACGTCTACTCGAGGAGTACGCGCCCTCGCGACCGGTGCGGCTACTCGGCGTGCGCGTCGCGGGGTTGAGCTCCGGCGCTCCCGAGCCGGCCAAGAGCGAGCCGGGACACCCGGATCAGCTGCTGCTGCAGGTATAGGATCGACGGATGCCGCTCGCACGCGTCGGAGAGATCGAGCTCAGCTATGAGCGCGCCGGCTCGGGGCCGGTGCTGCTGCTGATCATGGGGATGAGCGGCACGTTCGACCACTGGGACGCGGGCTTTCTCGGGGACCTGCGCCGCGATTTCGACGTGATCGTCTACGACCATCGCGGCCTCGGCTCGAGCACCCGTCTGGGGCAGGGGCGGCTCACGATCGCCCAGCTCGCCGAGGACGCCGCCGGCCTCCTCACCGCCCTCCAGGTCGACACCGCCCATGTCTTGGGCATCTCGATGGGGGGAATGGTCGCCCAGGAGCTCGCGCTTGCCCACCCCGAGCGCATCGACACGCTGGCGCTCGGCTGCACCTACTGCGGCGGCGAGGGCAGCGCGCTGGCCAGCGAAGAGGTCATGCGCAGGCTCACGGAGGGAATGTCCTCCGGTGTGCGCGAGCGCGCGATCCGCGCCGCCTGGGAGGCGAACGTCTCTCCGGCGTTCGCGGCGAACGACGAGGCATACGCGCGCTTCCTGGGGATTGGTCTCCGCCGTGCCGTCCCGGTCGTGACGATCATGGCGCAGATGCGCGCGATCGCCGCGCACGACACCTCGACGCGACTGCCACGACTCCGGCTGCCGACGCTGGTCATCCACGGCACGCTCGATGAGATGCTCCCCGTCCAGAACGGTCACATGATCGCCGGGCTGATAGCGGACTCGCGCCTGGAAATCCTCGACGGGATCGGGCACATGTTCTTCTGGGAGCAGCCCGCGCACTCGGCTGAGCTGATCCGCGCGCACGCAGTCGTGCATGTCTGACCGTCTCGGCGACACCGAGCTGAGCGTCACCGCCGCCGATGGTGTGGAGCTGGCCGGCGAGCAAGCATCGGCGGGAACGGGGGAAGGCACGCCGATCGTCCTGCTCCACGGCCTGACCGCAACGCGCCGCTATGTCGTGATGGGTTCGCGGACGCTCGAGCGCTCGGGGTATCGCGTGATCGGCTACGACGCGCGCGGGCACGGACGCTCCTCAGCGGCCTCCGACCCGGCAGCCTACGACTATGGCGATCTCGCCCGCGACCTGGAGGCGGTCCTCGACGCGCTCGGCCTGGAGCGCGCGGTGCTGGTAGGCGCCTCGATGGGCGCGCACACCGCGCTGCGCTTCGCCCTGCGCAATCCTATGCGGGTCGTGGCACTGGGGCTGATCACCCCGTCCTTCGACCCTGAGCGCACGCTGGGCGCGGAGACGCTCGCGAGCTGGGACGCCCTGGCGGAGGGACTGCGCGAGCGCGGCGTCGAGGGGTTCGTCGACGCCTACGACTTCTCCGGGCTGCCCGACGAGTGGCGCGGCACCGTCGAACAGGTCGTGCGCCAGCGGCTCGCCGCGCACGAGCATCCCGAGGCGGTGGCCGACGCGCTCGAAGTCGTGCCGAGCTCACGGCCGTTCGAGCGGATCGCCGACCTGGCCGACATCGAGGTGCCGACCGTCGTAGTGGCAAGCCGCGACGAGGCCGATCCCGATCATCCACTGGCGGTCGGCGAACGCTACGCGCGCGCGATCCCGCGAGCGCGGCTCGTGGTGGAGGACCCCGGCCCGCCGATCCGATCGCCGATCGCTTGGCAGGGAGGGCAGCTCTCGAAGGTACTGGCCGAGCTCGCGGCCCATACGTGATAACGTACGCCCGTATGCAGACACGCGATTGGGATGGAGCCAGCTACGATCGCATCTCGGCGCCCCAGGAGGCGCTCGGCCGCGCGGTGCTCGCCCGCATGGATCTACGCGGAGACGAGACCGTACTGGACGCCGGCTGCGGATCGGGGCGCGTCACCGAGGCGCTGCTGGAGCGCCTGCCGCGCGGGCGGGTGATCGCCGTCGACGCCTCGCCGTCGATGATCGAGCAGGCCCGCCGGCGATTCGCCGAGCGCGAGCGGGTGGAGGTTCACCAGATGGACCTGCTCGAGCTGGAGCTCGCGCAGCCGGTGGACGCGGTCCTCTCGACAGCGACCTTCCACTGGGTGCTCGACCACGACGCGCTGTTTCGCCGCCTGCACGCCGTGCTGCGCCCCGGCGGCCAGCTCGTTGCCCAGTGCGGGGGAGAGGGCAACATCGATCGCCTGCGCGGAATCGCGAAGACCGTGCTGGAGCGCGAACCGTACGCCGAACACTTCCGCGACTGGCGCAGCCCTTGGTACTACGCGGCTCCCAAGCCCACGCGCGAGCGCCTGCTCGCGGCCGGCTTCGCGGCGGCGGAGTGCTGGCTGGCACCGGCGCCGCAGTATCCCGAGCAGCCGCGCGAGTTCCTCGCCAAGGTGATCCTCGGACCCCACGTGCAGCGCCTGCCCGAGGATCTGCGCGACCCGTTTCTGGACGAAGTACTGGAGAAGGTGGGGGAGTCCTCGATGCTGGTCGACTACGTGCGGTTGAACATCGACGCTGTGGCATAGCCCCGTCGATTGCCCAGTCCAGTCCCGGGCGTCAAGTCAACGCTGCGCGCCCGAGCCCACGATCCGATCCTCGCTGACCTCGGCACCACTCAACAGCGCCGCGTAGCGACCACCCTGCTCGAGCAGATCGTCGTGCGTGCCGCGCTCGACGATCCGGCCGGAGTCGAGCACCAGGATCTGGTCGGAATCGCGGATCGTGGACAGGCGATGGGCGATCGCGATCGTCGTGCGGCCCCGGGAGAGCTCGTCCAGCGCCAGCTGGACCGCGCGCTCGGTCTCGGTATCCAATGCGGAGGTGGCCTCGTCGAGGATCAGCACGGGTGGGTTGCGCAGGACCGTGCGCGCGATCGCCATGCGCTGCTGCTCGCCGCCCGAGAAGCGGTAGCCGCGCTCGCCCACGGGCGTGTCATAGCCCTCGGGCAACCCCGAGATCAGCTCATGGATCTGTGCCGCGCGGGCGGCGTCTTCGATCTGCTCGTCGCTGGCATCAGGGCAGGCGAAGCGCAGGTTCTCGCGGATCGAGGCGTGGAACAGATACGTTTCCTGGGAGACGAGCCCGACCGTGGCGGCGAGCGACTGTTGTGTCAGGTCGCGGATATCGACGCCATCGATCGATACGCACCCGCGCTGGGGCTCATAGAGCCGCGCCACCAGATACGCGCGCGTGGTCTTGCCAGAGCCTGTCTCCCCGAC
>Ga0182030_10011899_pt1 | contig 17513 bp, 17 predicted proteins | sample 812S3MmetaG_FD_121299 | JGI IMG/M metagenome (GOLD analysis project Ga0182030, IMG submission 121299) | Permafrost microbial communities from Stordalen Mire, Sweden - 812S3M metaG (Illumina Assembly) | ecosystem: Environmental > Terrestrial > Soil > Wetlands > Permafrost | place: Sweden...
AGCCAGAATAACTTCCCGTGATACTGAAATAATAAAAGGCACAATAATGATGGCCAGAATAATGCTTGCCGCCAGAAAACCTACTCCATAATTAGGGCCTTGAAAAAAAGGTAAAAAACCCAAATACTTCCCTAAAAACGGCTGGACACTCGTTCGCATAAAGGGCACCAGCACAAAAATACCCCATAGCCCATAAATGACGCTGGGAATGGCGGCCAACAGATCCACGAGAATTGATATCGCCTTGGATACCTTGGGAGGCGCGTATTCAGCTAAATAAATGGCTGCTCCCACTCCGATAGGAACAGAGATCAGTAGCGCCACCAGGGAGGTAACAACGGTGCCGAAAATAAACGGCAGAGCGCCAAAATGTTCTGCCACGGGATCCCAAACACGGCTAAATAAAAAACCGATCCCGAATTTATTTAAGGACGGCCAGGAAGCATTGACTAATTGATAAAAAATACCAGCGACAAGTATCAGGATGGAGATGGGGAAAACCGCCAATATCCTCCTGAACACTATGTCGCTGGTATCTTGTCTACTCATAATGCTGCTATTACTCGGGCGGACACAAGGTCCGCCCCTACTATTACTCGGGCCGACACAAGGTTCGAACGGGCGGACACAAGGTCCGCCCCTACGTTAATATTTCACATTATATCTATTTTACATTATCTCTAATATTTCACCTGGTCAAGCTTCTTTTGGATCATTTCAACCACGTTAGCCGGAAGCGGCGCGTAATCCAGCGATTCGGCATATTTCTGTCCGTCAGTGATGGCCCATCTGATAAAATCCACGATGGCCTTTCCCTTAACATGGTCATCCATTTGCTTGTAAATCAAAAGCCAGGTAAAACTGGCAATTGGATACGCCTCAGGATTCGGACTGTTGACAACTGATGCCCTGAAATCAGCAGGAATAACTGCCCCATCCGCCGCTTTAGAAGTACTCGCCAAAGTCGGTTCAATGTAGGCGCCGCTTTGATTTTTCATATCTGCGTAAGGCAAACCATTTTCTTTGGCATAGGCTAATTCAACATAACCAATGCTGCCGGGTGTCTGCTTGAGCATACCAGCCACCCCTTCATTTCCCTTACCGCCTAAACCAATGGGCCAGTTGACAGACGTGCCTTTGCCAACCTTACCACTCCAACCACTGCTGACCTTGCTTAAATAATCAGTAAAAATATAAGAAGTACCGCTGCCATCAGAGCGATGCACCACTACGATGGAAGTATTAGGAAGATTGACACCGGTATTTTGTTCGGTGATACGGGGATCATTCCACTGGGTGATCTTGCCTAAGTAAATATCCGCTAAAACATCGCCGCTTAATTTAAGACCCTTGGCAACACCCTCAAGGTTATAGGCAATGACCACAGCACCCATCACCGTGGGGATATGGTAAATACGGCCTGGGGCTTGGGTCATTTGATCCATGGTCATAGGGCCATCAGAGGCTCCAAAATCCACGGTCTTGGCTGTGATCTGCTTGATACCGCCGCCGGAACCGATGGACTGATAGTTGAACATCACGCCCGGATTGGCTTTGCCGTATTCATCGAACCATTTGGAATAAATCGGATACGGGAAGGTCGCTCCTGCCCCGTTGATCAGGACTGCATCTGCAAAGGCAAAGGAGGTCATTACTGCCATTGCAACAATTAAGGCTAAAATTTTTTTCATACACATTCCTTTCTTTCTAACTCCCCCTAGCCCCCTCTTTTTAATAAAGAGGGGGAAGGGCGAAGATTACATAAACTAGAATTTAAAATTCAAATCCATTTGGAACAGATCTTCAGGAGCAGATGCTGTTGCAATACTGGGATGCTTAAAAATATTGGTACGAAAATAAGACAACGTAAACCAAATATTTTTAGCCAAACCTACGTCCAGTTGATTGCGCCAACCTGCAGTGTTTGTATTCCCCGAATAAAAGTCATCATCCGGGAAGGCATCCAACCAAGAATCAGACTCAAGCACCTTATAATAGGACTGAATTTTCCATGTCCCAAACCCATTGATAGCGGAACTGCCCATATAGGCACCCATCATCCACGCACTGTTCTGATGAGCAGGATCAACATTTCTAAAGTATGAACCAAACGTTCCTACTTGGGGAATATAAATAGGAGAAGGTAACATTTCTCCAAATGGATCATTAATACCCAAATCCACAGCACCACCTACAAGATTATAGTTATAGCTGTAGGTGCCAGTCAAACCTACCGTTGAGCTCATTGTATTACCGGAAGCACGAAAATCCATTGGAAAATGACTCGGATTATTGACATTGTAATATGATGCTGCCGCTTTATAGTAAACTTTCTCAGTCAAATTACCCTTAATACCTTCTTGAGACACAAACATATACGGATCAGTTTTTACCCCATTAGTGCCGCTATATACGGTTCCGGTTGATATGGCTGCACCAGTACTAGGAGCCAGATCTTTTAGCACAAAGATTGAATTATTTGCAAAAGGTGTTATGTAATCATTGAATCTCTTTTGTAATTGAATATTTCCACCCTCAGGAGTTATATCCGGATCCCAAAGCAAACTGGCCGGTTCCCATATAGGATTATCCATCTTACCGCCTTCTAAGGTTAACCATGAAGCAGGCGTATAAACAGCATAAGCTTTGTTGAGGACTATTGACGGCTTATTAAAAGAACCCTCACCATTATTTGTATAACTTGTTGTGCCTGATGAGTTAGTAAATGAGCTAGCAAAAGAATTATTGCCTCCAAAAGTAATATTGTTGGAACGTGGATTGCCAACGCCTTTACTATTTTCACCATTTGTAGCAATACCAACAATAACCTTTACTTTGTCATTAACTTGATCTTCGAAATTCAAACGGGCACGGTAACGGCCTCTATTATCAGCGAGATGTGCAGAAGAACCGCCAGCACCGACCGTTTTTCTGACTTGATATTGATCACGCAAGCGGAAATCTCCGGTGACTTTTAAGTTGTTTATCCAATCCGGGACTTGGCTTTTAAAGCTTTTTTGCATGGAATCTTGTTCATTGGTCGCAATCTCGCCTTTGATCTGGACGGCTTCTTGATTGGTCAAGATGCCCTTGTCTTCCAACTTTTGGATAAGCGCATCCACTGAACTGGAAGCAAAGCTCATTGTTTGCCAGGTAAAAATGATTGCGGCTGTTAACGTTAAAACAATTTTTTTCATGCGCACCCTCTCCTTTATTGGACCCCGCTGTTTGCCGCTAACGGCTAGCGGGGCTGTTTAGGTTTTAAGTTGACGCGATAATTATGCAGTTCAATTGTTAAGATAATATTAAGGGAATGTTAAGAGTACGAACTTAAATTAAACCCGGATCCAGGTCAAATAAAAGCTCAATGATGAAGGTGAAGATGCTTAGTGTCATAGCTTTATCCTCCTGCATACAGAATAATGCTCTTATATTAGGGAAAGATGAAGCAGGGGTAAAGCTTTGGGGAATCAGGCGATAAGGAATTCGAGAATGGTGTGGCGGGTTAAGATGCCGCAGGGGCGGTTATCATCATCTACAATGGGAATACAGCCGAATTTATGGCTTATCGTTGCTTCAATGGCTTCGTAAAGAGAATTGCCGGCTTTTAAGGTGAACGGTTTTGGGATCATCACCTTCATGAGCACAAATTCGTTCAATTCTTCATCATCATAATACCAGGTGCCGTCTTCTAAACGTCTGGGGGAATGGATTTGGTAGAGGTCCCGCTGGGTGATGATGCCTACAATACAGCCGGCATCATCAACCACCGGCAAATGCCTCAAATCGTATAAAGCGATCTTTTCATTGACGATGGCAAATTCATCGGTCTGTTTAACTGTGATCACCGGCGAATCCATCACCTCCTGGATCTTGGTGTCTAAAAGGAATTGCTTTATATTTGATTTATTATTTGGCATTTTCAATCTTTAAGATTTTCACCTTGAATGTCAAATCCTTGCCTGCCATAGGACGGTTGAAGTTCAAAACCACCTTGTCCCCTTTAAGCTCTGAGATGACCGTCGGGAATCTGGAGCCATCCGGCGCCGTGGCTTGCAAGACCATACCTACTTTAAGGGTCATTCCTTTGGGCATAGTGCTGACGGGGAATTCTTTAAATGCTTTTGGGTCCACTTCGCCATAGGCGTCCTTAGCGGCGACCTTGACGGTTTTTTCTTCATTGACGCGCATGCCGTTTAACTGGGATTCCAGGCCCGGAATGATCGTATGGCTGCCAGACACGTAATTAAGAGGGGTTTTACCGACCGAAGTTTCTACCTGCTTATTATCAACGCTCAAAGTGTAATCCAAAGTGATTTTTTTACCAACGCCGACCACAGGATCGTCCGCATAAGCGCATACATTCATCATGCCTACCGTTAATAATAAAATGCCGCCAGCTAAGAATTTTTTCATAAGATCCTTTCTTATTTCTCTTAACAAACTCCCCCTAACCCCCTCTTTGTAAAAAAGAGGGGGAACAAACTTCATACCGTCTATTTTTTGCATTTTAACTTACGATATCTTGTTTGGCTATTTATTTTTATTCTTTTAGAGATTGCTTCGTCGCCCTGCGGGGCTCCTCGCAAAGACACTCTACACGGGGGCCCTAAAATCTCTTTTTATACTGCACATAAATTTGGGTTTCAGATTGTTGCTGCTGGGCATCCTGGCTGCTTGAATAGGAATAATTGTCCTGAGGCAAAACATCATGCGAAATATTCAAACTGGTATGGTCGGTCAAGTCCATCTCGCCATTGACCTTACGGGTATAATAAGTGTTCGTTTCCCCCGGGGGAAGCGGCCTTTGGTCCATTTCTGCTCCCAGTTTTAAATTATCCGTTAACTTTGTCTTAAACCCAAGCTGCTGCTGATCATTAAAGTCCTGAAGGGAATAGTTTAAGAAGTTCTCTGCTAATTGGCTGGATGTGACCCCATTGAAGGGAGAAGTTGAGAAGGCCCAAGCATTGCCGGTAAATAAGACGCGTAAGGCGTCCTGCGAGGCCATGGGAGGATCCGAGCTGATTAATAGCTGGGGATGGTCCAAAGGCCCGTTGATCGCCAAATGGATGTACATGTCTTCAACCTTGGCACCCAGGTGAATGTACATTACCGGATTAAGAGCATCACCTGCAAAAATAAATTTGCTTGAGGTTAAATGCAGGTTGACCTTCCTGACATTGACCAGGCCGGAGTTGACGTCTACTTCCCCTTTCATTTGAAACTGCCTCAACGGGAAGATCAGCGTCACGTTGACCCCTGATAAAGCGTTGGTCAGCAATATTGATTTATACCTGATGCTGTCCACCATAAAGGAACCATTGACCTTGGGAGAAGACAACGGTCCTTGGACCTTAAAATCAATATTGGAAGCAAAGCCCTGTAAATTCATCTTAAGATCTTCGGTCGCCCAGAAACGGCTGGCCGCGTGAAGGTCCAGGGACTTGGCATAAAGGTTTCCGTTGATCTGCCCTTCGGAAATTTTACCGGTAAAAACAACAGGATCGCTATTGGGGATAAAAATACGGGCATTGAAAATAGCAATATCAGGATTAAGCAATTGTAATATAGGTATTTGCAATAGAGGCACTTGCCATAATGGCAGGCGCACATCGATCTCTTGGACGCGCAACAGGGCATCGGGCAAATAAGACAGCCCTTTGATCTGTATGTCCTTGAGGACAAAACCATTTTGAAGGGTGCCTTCATAATGCCCCACATGGATCAGTCCCACCGATACAAATTGTTGCTTGATATAACGCATCAGCAACTTGCCCCCCAAAGGTGTCACGATCAAATAAACCAAGGCCGCGCTATAAAGCAGGACAACGGACATTGCCGTCAGGAAAATAGCTGTGAATAATCTTTTAAAATGATGCATAGGATTGATTTTAAAATGCGTGAATGCCGGACATGATCTCAATGACGCCGCGCCTGACCATCATCACGCCGATGGCGGCCAAAAGAAGCATCATCACCTTTGATAAAGCGCGGGAACCGGAAGAGCCTAACAGGCGCATCAAACTATCAGAAAATGTAAATACAATGCCTACAATGGCAATATTAAGGAACAAGGCGATCAAGGTGATCGCAAAACCATGAACACTGACCAGCATCAATGAAATCGTCAAAACAGCCGGCCCCACGATGAGCGGCGTCCCGATAGGGACAGCGCCTAATTCCGAAGACACGCCCCGGCGGGTCTTACCCTGAAAAGTCAAATCCACCATGGCTAGGCAAAACAGGATAAACCCGCCTGCCACCATAAAATCGCCCATGGTAATGCCTAAAAAATGAAAGATGCCTTTCCCCAAGAATATAAAGCCCACCGCCACCAAACTGGCAGTGACCAACGATTGAAAAATGATCTCACGTTTCTCTTGAGGGCCCAATCCCTGGGTCAAAGAGGCAAAGACCGGTAAAATACCGATAGGGTCAACGGTAAAGAACATGGGGATGAACACAAGGAGAATTTCATTTAACATAAAATAAATCCTAGGGATAAGGGTTAAGGGATAAGTGGTAAGTATTAGGGATTGAATAAATCAACCATTTTTTCTTATCCCTTACCCCTTACCCCTAAATTTGCGGTCCGGCACTAATCAAATCGCGGCCTATGGGTGTATCCGAAAAAAGCTTGAAATTATCGATAAACAGCCCACCCAATTTGCGAAGCGAGGCATCATAGGCGTTCTTGTCCGCCCACATATGGCGGGGATTTAAAATTTTATCATCAACTCCATTGATATGCTTAGGGACCTGAAGATTGAAGACCGGCAATGTTTCAAAGCCGCTTTGATCGATACTGCCGTCTAAAATAGCGTCAACAGCGAGCCGGTTATCTTTTAAAGCGATCCGGTAGCCCACCCCATAAGGCCCCGCGACCCAGCCGGTATTAAGAAGCCAGGCGGTGGAATGATGCTCCTTCATTTTCTTGGCCAGGATCTGGGCATACAGTGTCGGGGGCACCATTAAGAACGCTTTTCCAAAACAGGCTGAAAAAGTGGCCTGCGGTTCTTTGATCCCCAGCTCCGTACCTGCAACCTTAGCGGTGTAACCGCTTAAATAATGGTACATAGCCTGTTCCATGGTCAATTTAGACACCGGCGGAAGCACCCCGTAAGCATCACAAGCCAAAAAGATGATTTTGGAGGGATGTCCGCCCTTGGAAGTCGGCTTGACGATATTTTCAATATGATTGATGGGATAAGAAACACGAGTATTCTCAGTCTTCTTTTGGGAAGCAAAATCAATGCGGCCTTGGGCATCTATATCCACATTCTCAAGCAAAGCATCACGCCTGATGGCCGTGTATACTTCACGTTCCCGTTCAAGGGTCAACCCAATGCATTTGGCATAACAACCGCCTTCAAAATTAAACACCCCATCATTGTCCCAGCCATGCTCGTCGTCGCCAATGAGGGCGCGCTTGGGGTCGGTTGACAAAGAGGTTTTGCCGGTGCCGGAAAGGCCGAAGAATAAAGCCGTGTCTTTTTGGGCCCCCATGTTCGCTGAACAATGAAAAGATCCGATGCCTTTTAGGGGCAGAAAATAATTCATGATCGAAAAAATACCTTTTTTCATTTCCCCGCCATACCAGGTGCCACCGATGACCGTCATGCGTTCGGTAATATTAAAGGCCACAAATACCTCTGAACGCATCCCATGCTTGGGCCAATCAGTGCAGGTGGTCTTACAGGCATTAAGGATGGTCCAGTCCGGTTTAAAATCCTTCAATTCCTGGGCACTGGGGATAATGAACATATTCTTGAAAAAATGCGCCATCCAGGCGACTTCCGTCACTAAACGCACACAGATCCGGGTATCTTTATTGGCCCCGGAAAAACCGTCCATCACATAAAGTTTCTTGGCGAGCTCCTGCGAGTGTCCGGTTTGAGGACCGCTTAATTGTTTTACTGCTAAGTTTTTTAAATGCGCCCAAGTTTCCTTGGTTATGGGTTTATTATCCGAGCCGGAAGACTTGCCATCTGCCCACCACACAGTGCTTTTGGTTGCCTCATCCATGACGATGTATTTGTCTTTGGGGGAACGGCCGGTAAATCTTCCTGTATCGACCGCGACCGACCCTAATGTAGATACTATTCCCCTCTCGTAGCCTTGCAGTTGGGGATCGGTTTCGTGGACAAATAACTCATCAAACGAAAGGTTATGATAAAGATGGGCGTTGGGGCAAACACCTAAGACTTTTAGTTCTGAAATTATAGTGTGATTCTTTTCCATAGTCAGCGGGGTATTAGATACACCTTTGAATGCTTTTGAGCAAAGTTGCGGGTTGAAAAGATTTTAGCAGGTATTCCCTGGCACCTTCTACTTTAACCATATCAGATACGCCTTCCCTGGCGGTCAATACGATCACCGGGATCTGTTCGGCCCCTTCGATCCTTTTTTTCTCTATGCCAAATTCATACCCATCCATGATAGGCATGGAAATATCAAGGATGATCAAATGGGGCTTTGTTTTCAATTTTTTGATCCCTTCTTCTCCGTCATTGGCAACGATCACCTCAAAGCCTTGGGACCTTAAGAATGGTTCAAAAGTTTTGGTAAACGTCACATCATCATCAATGACCAATATCCTTTTAGCCTCCGTCTTTTCATGGGCCTTCCATGAGGGCATCATGTCCAGGGTCACCATCTCGACAACCAAACGCTTGATCCCTTCAAGTTCAAAGGAGATCTCATACTTCTCGGCCACTTCCTTGGGGATCCCCACTCCGTCCGGGGAGGTATTAATAAAACTCTCAAAAGGCGAGATCATCAGGTCCCTATAGCCCAGAAGGGCTATTTCTCTCTTATATTGACCGGCGATAAGATTGACGAGCGAACCGCAGCCGTCCTTGCACTCCAGGTCTTCATCGGAATCGATATAGGGGTATTGCAGCAAGCGCAAAAATTCCGGAAGGAATTTCCTTTCCATATAAACGATCAGCGTCAATATGTACTGCCGGCGCTGCAAGTCCTCTTCGGTGGCGGCGAACTGGATGGCGGAAAAAACAGTGGTGGAATTGAATTTTTCCATGGCATCGACGCGCATCTTATGGACAAACTGGGTAATGACTTTCTTTTCCAACCTTGGCTCGTCAGAAAAGACCGTTTTTGATTTGTCATAAAAGATCTTTTTCATGCCCGCCGAAAGGGCCAGGGCCATCGTGAATGTGGTCTCACCCTCGGTAGAATAAGCACGCAGGTTCAACCTGGAACTTTCCTGCTGGACGAACTCTTTTAATTTTCTGATATCAATAGGCACAAAAACTCCTTCAAACGCAGAACAACCTTATTATCGCAAAAAAGGTTTTACTGACGCTAATAGCTCTTCGTACTTAAAAGGCTTGGCCAGAAAGCCCGCCAAATTGGGGTTGACCTGATGGGCCACGCGCTTATTATCATCTGAACCGGAAGCGGTGACCATGATGATGGGGATTTTCGCCAGGTCCGGAATCTTCACCATCCCGGCCATTAACTCAACACCGGAAACTTTGGGCATCTGCCAATCCAATAGCATCACGCAAATGTCCGTGTAGTTATTAGCGAGAACCTCCATGGCCTGCTCGCCATCTTCGGCTTGAAGGATTTCCTGGGTGATCCCCGCTTTCATTAAAACACGGATCAAAAGTTTACGGTCCAACAATGAATCATCAACAACAAGGATCTTCATCAAAATTACCTTTTATTTTGTTACAGATGGCTTAATGATAATACCGCTGTTATAGTTTTTACGGATATCGTCCAACATTTTGCGCGCCGCGGCCTCATCGCCGATGGCGCCGATGCGCACCCTGTACCAAACCCTGTTTTCCCCGACATTACTCACGATCAAAAATGCCTGATACCCTCTTTTTTTCAGGGACTGCAAAGCGTTCTCGGCCCTGTTTTTATCCTGAAAGGAATACACCTGTATGGTAAAACCTGTATTATGCCCCCCAACGCTGCTGGTCACCACCGCCATTGGCGGCACTGAAGACACTGGCGATGCTGGAGGCACTGCGGGCAGTGGATTTGATTTTTGAGGAAAAATATCATTTAACACCACGCCCTGATCGGCCTGAGGCCTTGAGGGATGCAGGCTCAAAAAGAAAATGATCCCGCCAGCCGCGATCAAAAGAAAAATCCACCATGTATTCTTAAATGAATTACCCATCAGAAATTTAGATAATACCATGAATTTGATAGAAAAGCTTAAAGATTAAACATTATAACATAGAACATTAGAATGTCCCAACAGTTTTCGCTATTGGGTTGGGTAAAATAGGGGTCAAAATTGGGAGTTGACCATTTTTAACAACGGGCGGACACAAGGTCCGCCCCTACGAATAATATAAATTCTCTCTACGCGCTAACATTAACCAAGTATTTAATAACTTATTGCTTTGGATGCTGGCCGTTCAAGACCCCCTGGATCATGTTCTTTACCTCATCAGAGAAATCTTTATCCAAGACCCATTCCAAGTATTGGGGATCTTTTTTGGCAATTGTCTTTAACGGCTCCTTTTTGGCGTATTTGCCAAATGTCATATACAACTCGCCGTTCCACCAGCGGAACTTGCGTTCATTATCAAAGAATTCACTCGTTTGTTTATAATCAAAATCTTTCAGGCCTTCAATGTCCTCCCGGGCGGCCCCATAACTTTTGAGCTGTTCCTCGAGGATACTCAGTGTTGCCTGGGCATCGGCTGTGGCAGAGTGCGCGTCTTTGAGCTCTTGTTTACAGTAAAAGGCAAAGGCCGCGGACAAGTCCCGTCTCTCATGCAGATGATAGATCTTTTGGGCATCATATACCGTGCGGTTGGCATAATCGAATTTAATCCCCGCATCGGAAAATTCACGGGCCAATAACGGCAGGTCAAAACGTTCCACATTAAAACCGCCCAGATCACACCCTTCCAGAAAAGCCAATACCTTGGCGGCAATGCTGCCAAAAGGCTGTGAATTCTTCACATCAGCATCATAGATGCCGGTCAATTCACTGACCACCTTTGGTATCGGCATGCAAGGATTGACCTTGGTTGAGTAGGTCTCCTGCTTGCCGTCGGGTGTTAGCTTGATCATCCCGATCTCGATGATCCTGTCCTTTTCGATCCAAATGCCGGTGGTTTCTAAGTCCAAAACGACCAGCGGTTTTGTCAATTTCATCTACACCCCCGCCTATCCTCCCCCTTCAAGGGGGAGGAATTAACTTTTCTTATTGACGTTCATGACGTAATAAACCTAAATCCAGGATCTTCTGGATCAGGTCTTCATAACTGATCCCCGCTTTAAGAGCGGCCTGGGCTACTTCATCGATCTTGGCAATACAGGGATTGGCATTGGGTTCAATGATATAAACCTCACCTGTCCCCGTCACACGAATATCGAAACGGACATAGCTGTCCAATCCCAAGGCCCGGTAGGCCCGGCGGCAGACATCATCAATGTTTTTCTGCCAGGATTCGGGCAATTTTTCCGCTGGGGTGCTCTTGATCCCCCATTTTTTACGGTACGCATCATCCCACTTGGCTTTGTAGGTGGCAATGCGGGGCTCTCCTTCAAGCAAGTTACCAAAGATCATCTCGCGGGCAGGAAGCACGGTGATCTGCTTGTAGCCCAAGACACCCGCGTACAATTCGCGGCCTTCGATGTATTCTTCGGCGATGGCATCCATCTGCATATTATCATGGATGAACTTGATCCTCTCCACAAAACTTTCCGGACTGTCCACTATGGAGGCCTGCGATATTCCGCGGGAGGCCTCTTCGCACAAAGGTTTGATCACCGCCGGTAATTTTAACTGGGCCACCCCTACGCGCTTGCCGCGAAAATAGGTATGAAAACGGGAGACCTTGATACGATGGTAACTAAAAATTTTCTTACTTAATGCTTTATTGTTACAAACAAACATGTTCCCTGAAGAAGCGCCGGTGTAAGGGATATCCAGGATCTCCAGGACCGCTGCCATATTTTTATCAAGCTGGGTCTGATCGTTGAAGATCTCCATCATATTAAAAATGATATCAGGCCGGTTTGCTTTGATCTCTTCAAATAAAGGAGTGATATCGTTATAAATACCCAGCAAGGACACCTCATGGCCCAAGATCAAGAGGGCCTGTTGGACATCCTTCTCGGTGTACATATTGTCAGGATCGGAAAATTCTTCCCTGTAATCATAGCCACGGGGCTTTTGATAAGGGCTGTAAAAGAGCATCAACACTTTAAGCTTTTTTTTCATTAAGATCTTTTTCTTGTTCCCCTTAACCAGCCGGTATGGATGTAGTTCATCGTGAGGCTGGTCATATAGACGGACAGTTGCATCAGGGCAACTTCCTGGGGCTGGGAGACGATCATGTGCAATTGTTTGGCCCTTAAATTGATGTTCTTTAACAGATCACTGATTATATATTTACGCTCTCCCGTGCATCGGTCAATACAATTTAAAATAATTTTGGAATGCCTTCTTATAAATTCATCCGCCGTCATGATCTCTTTATTTTTACGACGGTCTTTTTTAAAAGCCCACCATTCTTCATCAGCCAGGGCGGTGAATATTTTTGCTAATTGGACGTCGTGAAAATCCGGAAAATCCTCTTGGATCTGCTGAAATTTCTTTTTGTAATACTTCTCCAGGGTAATGGTCAAATTTTTCTGTTGCCAGAGTTTTTTGCCCCTGGGCTTGATGGGCTTGATCCCTTTGATCGAAGACATGAGACTGTCCACATATTTTAATTTATCCATGGCCTTCCAGCCCTGGTATTTTACCTGCCAGTCAGAATCAGGGGTCAGCCACACCGCGAAGGTTTCCACAAAATCCTCGTCGGGATGATACTGAGCGTAAAACCCGTCCAGGTGACGCACATAACTTTTGCTGTAGGGTTTGAATTTATAGGTGCCGTTGTATTCTTGGCCACAGGTGCCAAAAATCTTCTGCCATTGGCGCTTTTTATGCAGGTCATAGGCATAGGATAGCGCATGGCCTGCTTCATGGCGCAAAAGCTGCATGCACCAGAGCTTGCCTTCCCCTTCAGCTTCCAGCATCATGCGCCGCTCCAGCCTGATCAATGCCGGATGGGCCAGGTAAAAAGGGATGCCTATGGACACTTCGCCCTCGGGGGTCAGCCATTCATCCGCCAAGTAACACTCCGGATGAAACGCCAGGCCTTTGCTGTCTAACTCGGTGTATAATTCTTTGACACATTCTTCAAGCCAGGTGCCTTCGATGGCAATAGGAAGGTCCATCAGTCGTGTTGACAGAAGTTCCTGTTCGGAAAGCTGGTTTATATCAACGGGCTTGGGGGTCATGTGAATGCTGGCCTTCCAGTCGCTCTAGCAATCCTTGGGCTTCTTCGATGATGTCAGGCTCGGCTAATTTCAAGGTTTCCATGTCTTTCTTAAAGCTTCTTAAAGCCGCTACCAGACGGCGGATGCTTTGTTCATGGCGCGATTCGCGCGCCTGCTGGGGATCGACCTGCTTTCGCTCTTTGATGATCGTGGTCAAATCCTTCCTGACCAATGAAGCTTCCTTGCCTTTTTCAAAAATATCTTTTCGCAATTTAGCGTAGTCATCACGGGTCAATTCCTTTTTCCCCCGGGCCAAGCGCAATACATCAAGGCCTTCAAAACCCGGAACCATGGCCGTTTGGCGGGTTTCGGCAAATTCCTTTTTTAAATAAACAGGCTCATCCTGCTCGACGAAAAAGTATGTTTTCACCAATTTCAGGGCCAGTGGTTTCTTTAAACCCAGCTCCCGGACACAATAGTCTTCGAACTTTTCAAATCCCCAAGAGTGATACAATTTATCACGCCAGACGCTGTAAAGGCCTTGTCCCAACAAGACCCAGGAGAGTTTAAAATCTTTGGCATGTTGCGCCAGATGCTCCCGAAGATTTTCGGATTGTTCGGTCATTTTCATGAAAAATTTCCTTTCTTAAGGAAGATGAATTATAAAAAGCGTATTGTAACACATATAAAAAAAAGGCGACAAAAAAGGTGACAGGTACATTTTCTTTAAAAAATGTACCTGTCACCTTTTTTTAATGCGGAATTAATTCAGAATCTTATTTTAAAAATACTTTCAATTCATCCCAGGTTTTTTTGCCTAACACTCCGTCGGCTTTAAGGCCGTGGCTTTTCTGGAATTCGATGATCGCCTCTTTAGTGCCCTGGCCGATCTTACCGTCCACCTTGCCGGTATAAACGCCGGCGGATTTAAGGGCCCTTTGTATTTTTTCAGGGCTGACCCTGACACGAATGATCTGGGCGCTGCCGTTGATATCCAATGCTTTACCTGACTCTGCCTGCCCGGCAGATTCCGATGAACTGGGAAGAGCTTGGTCTGCTTCGGAAGGCTTGGTACCATCTACTTTACTGGAAAGGTCCTTGACTTGATATTGCAGATCCACGATCTCCGCGTCCTTGGCCTGTTGACTCTTCTCGAGATCAGTTACGCGTGTGGCTAATTGTTCATTTTGCGACTTCATTTGTGTAGAAGCACACCCACTGAAGGCTACCGCCAAAACGAAAATAGATAATAATTGCCACTTAAAACTACCTGATGAAGTTGAAGCAATCGGTCCTTTTAACACAACATCCTCCTATTTATTCTACAGTGCACCCATGGTGTTTCTCCTCCAGGGCGGACATATTTTATGACCTGTCTGCCAGCAGGCAGGCGTGTCCTGCACAAAACCAAAGCAGAACTTTAATTTGAATTTAGTTCCATTTTAGCACAATAGCAGGATTGTCCACACTAAAGTTAAAAATATTTTTCTTTGCTTGTGTCTCTACCCAGGCCTTCTTATAATGATAAAATTATGCCTGCCAATACCGAAAATGAAAAAGATTCCGTCGTCCTTCCCGTGAATTTTTCCGGCATCACCGGCCGCGGCAACGCTGAAATGGGCATCCCCTCTCATATCGACACCAAGAGTTCACTCAATGAGATCCTGGTTTTCGCACGGAATAAAAAAGCCAGTGACGTGCATATTGGTGCTTTAAAACCTGTTATATTTCGTCTATTCGGCCAGCTGGTGAACATCACTACCGAGACCTTGGACGCGGAGCAAATCACGAGCTTGATCACCTCCGCCGTGCCCAGGGAAGTCCTGGATCGCTTTGAGCTGACCGGAGACGCCGAATACGTGCACACGATCAACGGCTACGGCCGCTTTCGTATGGCCATCATAAAACAGCGTAACGGCTGGGATTTGACGGCAAGGCTTATCCCCATGGAAATCCCAAAATTTGAAAACACCGGCATGCCCGCCTCCTGCGCCAACCTCACAAAGTGGGCGCAAGGCATGGTCTTGATCACCGGGCCGGCAGGCTGCGGCAAAACCACCACCCTGGCCGTCCTGGTCGAAATGATCAACCAAATACGCCATGAGCATATCCTCAGTATTGAAGAACCTATTGAGATCGTTTATGAACCCAAACAATGCCAGATCACCCAGCGTGAGATCAATATCCACTCGCTGACCCAAACCAATGCCCTGCGCGCAGCCTTGCGCGAAGATCCGGACATCCTGGTGGTCAGTGAATTGCGCGACCTTGGCACCATCCAATTGGCCGTAACTGCCGCCGAAACCGGCCATCTGGTTTTCGGCACCATGAATACCATCGATGCGGCCCAGACCATCTCGCGGGTCATTGATTCCTTCCCGGCGGAAGAACAATCCATCGTCCGGAACATGATCTCAGAGTCCCTGCGCGGAGTGATCTGCCAGCAATTGATCCCCAACAAAGAAGGCACCGGCATGGTGGCGGCCTATGAGGTCTTGATCGTGACCCCTTCGGTGGCAAACCTGATACGCTCAAAAAAGATCGCCCAGATCAATAACGCTATCACCACCAGCAAGTCCTTTGGCATGGTATTGATGGACAATTCCCTGGAAAGTTTAGCCATTAAAGGATTGATATCAATTGAAGAAGCCTGCGACCGGGCAACGAACCCGGCAACCATGTTGCAATTGATTACCCATGCGATTAATGCGGCGAACCTTAAGCTTGCTTGAAACCAGATATTTCTGATTTAAAAAAATTATGCACGAGATCGACCAATTATTCAATACCTTGATCAACAAAAACGGCTCGGACCTTCACCTGGAAGAAGGACAGAAGCCTAAGATCCGTATTTACGGCACCTTGGTGGAAGTAGGCAGCGAGGTGCTCACCCGGGAAAGAATGACTGCGTTGCTTCTGCCTCTTGCCCCCAAAGAAGATTGGCAGGAATTTGAGACCCGAGGGGACTTGGATTTTGCTTATTCTTTTGGGCAACAAGGACGTTTTAGGGCCAATTATTACCGGCATTTTTTCGGGTTTGGCGCTGTTTTTCGTTTGATCCCCTCTAAAATTCTCACCCTTGAGGACCTGGACCTGCCGCCGCGCATCAAAGATTTTGCCAAATGGCGCTCCGGACTGATTTTAGTCACAGGACCGACAGGAAGCGGAAAATCCACGACCCTGGCCGCCATCATCGATTATATCAATGCTAATTTTACCAAAAAAATAATCACCATTGAAGAACCTGTGGAATTTACCCATACAAATAAAAAATCCCTTATTTCACATAGGGAGGTCGGCAAAGACACTGAAAGTTTTGCCAGCGGTCTTCGCACAGCCATCAAAAGCGACGCTAATATCATTTTAGTGGGAGAAATGCGCGACAGGGAAACCATTGAATTGGCTTTAACTGCCAGTGAAATGGGTATTTTAGTCTTTGGGACCCTGCACACCAATTCCGCGGCCAAGACCATTGACCGCATCATTGATGCTTTCCCCCTCAACCGAAAGAACCAAATCCGCACCGTATTAGCTAACTGCCTAAAAGCGATCATCGCCCAGCAGCTTTTACCAAGCGTCAAGAAAGACCGCCGGTGGGCAGCTTATGAGATCCTCATCCGCAACCAAGCGCTGGGAAATATCATCCAAGCCGGTGAAACCATGCGTTTGACCAGTGAAATCCAGACCAACCGGGGCCAGGGAATGATCCTCATGGATGATTCATTGATGGAATTAGTAAATGCCAAGAAGGTGTCTAAAGAAGATGCCTTTTTAAAGGCCATCGATAAGTCTAAATTTGCTTAATTTTATCCCCGCCACCCAGAAGCGCCGCATGATCTCTTCCAGCAGTTCGCATTTCAACGCACCGGCGATGAGGCTGTCAGCACACCAGACGCTTAAGGAAAGTTCCACCCCGTAACCATCCAAATCTGTCACCGGGCAACCGGCAATTTTCTGCGTTTTGGGATTATTGCCGGCAATTTCAAGAAGAATTGTACGGGTGCGGTCAAGGTCCGAATCAAGGCTGATGCGGACACGGACAGTGCAGATCGCCCGGGAATTGTCCCGGGTCAAATTGACCGTGGTTTGGCTGGCCATGATGCTGTTAGGCACCACCACCCGGCGATTATCATCGGTCTTGATAATGGTATAACCAAGGTTTAAACTTTCGATCTCGCCGGTTTCCAGCCCAGTTGGGGCTGAGACTTGAAGGCGGTCACCGACATTAAAGGGACGATACAGCA
>Ga0182030_10011900_pt1 | contig 17511 bp, 16 predicted proteins | sample 812S3MmetaG_FD_121299 | JGI IMG/M metagenome (GOLD analysis project Ga0182030, IMG submission 121299) | Permafrost microbial communities from Stordalen Mire, Sweden - 812S3M metaG (Illumina Assembly) | ecosystem: Environmental > Terrestrial > Soil > Wetlands > Permafrost | place: Sweden...
ATGGGCGGCGGTTGCTCGGGGCTTTCCTACTCCATCAAGTTCGACACGCAACCTCGCGAGCGCGACCGCATTTATGACTTCGATGGCGTGCGTGTCTTCGTCGATCCCAAATCGTTCCTCTATCTGCACGGCATGACTCTGGACTACGAAGAGACGCTGATGCGGCAAGGCTTCAACTTCATCAACCCGAACTCGACGCGTTCTTGCGGCTGTGGTTCATCGTTTTCATCGTAAGGCAAGATCATGTTCAAGGTTCTTGATTCAGCGGTTCCGGTGGCCTGTTGGTCCTGTGCAATAGGCCACAACGACATCACGCTTTTTTGCCCGCATTGCAGCAAGATTCAGCCTCCTCCGGGCGGCGATTACTTTGCTTTTTTCGGTTTGGAGCCGAAGCTGAATCTTGATTTACCCGCACTGGAAGCGGAGTTTCATCGCCTTAGTCGCAAATTGCATCCTGATCGCTTTGCACGTGCACTTGAGAATGAAAAAGAGTGGAGCCTTGCGGATACTGCGCTGCTCAATGACGCCTATCGCACATTGAAAGACCCCATTCGCCGCACTGAATATCTGCTCAAGTTGGAAGGTGCAGAGATAGGCGAAGAGCATAGTGGCAAAGATCGCAAGGATGTTTCGCGTGTGCCTGCCGACCTGCTAGAAGAAGTCTTTGAGTTGAATATGCAGCTTGAAGAGATGCGCATGAATCGCAAGATGGACGAGACAGATGAAGCACTCGAAGCCAGCCTTGCCGAAGCCAAAAAGAAATTCGATGCTCTGTTACAGTCTGTCGATGTTGACCTGCACCATCAGTGGCATGCGTCGGATACAGGGGATGCTGGCGCGCGATCAGTGTCGCAGAAAGCGATGGTGGCTCTGCTTGATCGGCGCCGCTATCTCAGCAATCTGGTTCGTGATGTGAACGAAGTTCTGGGAGCATAGAAGACAAGCATGGCGGAAGGACGCGTAGTCGGAATCGATCTCGGAACCACGAATTCCCTGGTTGCATACATGGAAGGCGATGCACCGGTTGTAATTCCCGGTGCGGATGGCACCAATCTTGTGCCCTCCGTTGTCGCGCTTGACCCCATTCCTGCCACTGGTGGCAAGCCAACGATGACTGTGGGCAACACCGCACGCCGTGCGTTGATTGAAACGCCAGAGCGAGTCATCTACTCCGTGAAACGCCTGATGGGCCGCGGTCTTGAAGAGATACACAACGAGTTGAAGCTGTTCCCGTTTCGTCTTGCAGACGATGCTGAAGCAGGTGAGGTGCCGCGCATCCAACTGGGCGAGATGCGCTTCACCGCGCCAGAAATTTCAGCCTATGTGTTGCGTCAACTCAAGCGCAATGCCGAACGTTTTTTTGGTGCGCCCGTTACGCAAGCAGTGATCACCGTTCCTGCATACTTCAACGATGCACAGCGGCAGGCCACCAAGGATGCCGGTCGCATGGCTGGTCTTGAAGTACTTCGCTTGGTGAATGAACCCACTGCGGCAGCGCTTGCTTATGGCCTTGATCGCGCCAACGAAGGCACCATTGCTGTTTATGATTTTGGCGGCGGAACCTTTGATATTTCCATCCTCAAGTTGCGTGATGGAATCTTCGAGGTGCAGTCCACCAACGGCGATACGCATCTGGGTGGCGATGATATTGATAACTTGTTGCTAACTATAGCGCTCGATGAAATCTATGCAGAGAATGGCGTGGATTTGCGCGTCCATCCAAGCGCCGTGCAGGCCGTGCGCAAGGCCGCTATTGAAGCCAAGATTCGTCTCTCCACTGAGCAAGAGGCGCGCTTCGATATTGAGTTGCCCAATGGCGACCGTTATCAGCGTGAGATTCCGCGCGCAGTCTTCGAGATGTTGATCGAGCCGGTGCTTGACCGCACAGCAGTCCCTTGCAAACAGGCGCTCGCGGATGCTGGAATCACCCCGGAACAGATTGATGAAGTGGTGTTGGTGGGCGGTTCCACACGCATTCCCGCAGTGCGCCAGTTAGTGGATGATCTTTTTCATTTATCAGTACGCGGCAAGCGCCCACACACAGAACTGAATCCTGATGAAGTTGTAGCTTTGGGTGCCGCCGTGCAGGCCGATATTCTGTCCGGTGCATCGAAGACAACAGAAGAAATGTTGCTGCTCGATGTTACTCCTCTGTCGTTGGGCATAGAGGCGCTGGGTGGCACGGTTGCCAAAATCATTCAACGGAACTCGACGATTCCTGCATCGGCTACGGAGCACTTTACGACTGGTGTTGACGGCCAAACCAACGTTGCAATTCACGTAGTGCAAGGTGAGCGGGAAATGGCCACCGACTGCCGTTCGCTGGCGCGTTTCGATCTCAAGGGCATTCCGCCAATGAGTGCAGGACTGCCGCGCATTGAGGTCAAATTTCTCATTGATGCCGACGGTATTCTGCATGTCTCTGCTCGCGAGCAACGCAGCGGACAAGCAGCGCAAATTGAAGTGAAGGCAACGTATGGATTGACGGATGAGCAAGTGGAAAGCATGATTCTTGACTCCTTCGATAACGCCGAAGCCGACTTTGCCAGGCGCCTGCTGATTGAAGCCCGCAACGAAGCTGATACGATTCTTGCCGCTGTAGATCGCGCGCCCGCAAGCACAGCATGGGCGCAGTTGACAGATGAAGAGCAATCGAGAATCTATATTGCGCGGGACACGTTGAGCGAAACCAAACAGAGCGAAGATCAATCGGCTATTCGTAACGCAACGTTGGCACTCGATCACGCCACGAGACGGTTTGCTGAGTTGATGATGGAGTCTGCCGTTTCCACCGCGATGCGCGGCAAGACGATGGATGCAGCGGACGAGGCGTTAGGCGAAGCCGTTACCGCGCCACACGCGATGGCACCGGCGGAGTTCAAGTAGAGCAAAATCAGTAGAGGTAGCGGAGTTCGCGGAGTTAGCAAAAAGCAAGTTGCACAGCAACTACGAAAGAAAGAATTCTATGAGCGAAGAGACTAAAAACATCCCCGCCGATAAGTTGGTACGCGTCACGTTTCTGCCTGAAGGCAAGACGGTCGAGTTCGAGTTCGGGACGTTGCCTTATGAGCATCACGGCAAGCCAATGTCATTTCTTGATGTGGCTGAGAACAACGATATTTTTCTCGATCATGCCTGCGGTGGCGTCTGCGCGTGCTCGACTTGCCACGTACTCATTAAGGCAGGTGAAAATGGCCTAACGCCAGCAGATGATGATGAGTTAGATCGTCTGGATATGGCTGCCGATCAGCAGTTGAATTCGCGGTTGGGATGTCAAGCCGTTATCACGCGCCCCGGCAAGTATGTGGTCGAGATTCCAGCGTGGAATCGCAATTATGTTGCAGAAGGCAAACCGTTGACGTTGGCCACGGAGAAGTGAGGAGCACTGATGCCACACGAGATTCTATGGACCAACGCTGAAGAGATCGGCATTCAGTTGCAAGAAAAGTTTCCAGAAATCGACCCATTGACCGTGCGCTTCACGGATCTGCATCGCTATGTAACCGAGCTTCCCGGCTTCAGTGACGATCCTGCGAAGTCGAACGAATCACGACTTGAAGCAATTCAGATGGCTTGGCATGAAGAGTTCGTAGACACGCAAGGTTAGGCGTTATTTTGTGTTCACCAAACAAGTCGATCGGCGTCACTCCCAATCACTCCTGTGCTCGTTCCAGCCGAAAGAGTTTTCGAAGTGAACAAACTCCTTTGGCGTGCCGGGTACTAGATAGACACTCATCACGTCAAAACGAACTTGCGGGGCGTTCTCCTGCGGCAACTGACGGACGTAGCGACGAGCCAGTCGGCGCAGGATTGAGCGTTTGTGAGAATCCACGCGCGACTCGGCGGGTGCAATGTCGTGCGCGGTGCGCGTCTTGACCTCAATGAAGCAGAGCAGATCGGCTTGCCATGCGATCAGGTCTACGTCGCCGGGTAGGTCGCCGGAAGACCAACGGCGCGCCACGACGGTATAGCCTTTGCGACGCAGGTAGAACATGGCCGCGTCCTCGCCCTCGATGCCGACGAGCAAGTGCGCAGGCATCTCCGTAGCCGTCCCGCGACGCCGCGCGACCCAGTGCAGGCTGTGCAGTGCGCGCTCCCAACAGCCGACTTGTAGCTGCCCTAACCATCCCATGGCAAGCTATTCTAATCGCCTGAGCGCGCGATTGGCTGAGAATACTTATGCGACGAACCAATCCCACTGCTGCTGCGTCAGCGGCACCACGGAAAGTCGTCCGATAATGACCAGTGGCGAGTTGGCAAACAATGGTTCAGCCTTGATGACAGCCAGCGTTTTGGGCTGCTTGAGGCGCTTGCCAACCTTGACTTTGACGATGGGAACTTTTGGATCGGTTGGATCGACACTGACGACGGTTCCAGTGCCAACAGCGGTGCGCTCATCGCCGGTGTGATAGAAAATCCACTTGGTTCCAGACTTCATTTCGCGCAGGTATTTGACGGCAGTTGGATTGGTGACGTTGTCCCAGATTGTCTCTTTGTCGCGGAGAAAATCATCGAAGGAATAGACGTCTGGTTCGGTTTTGAAGAGGAAGCATACCATGAGGAAGATGATAATTCAGGCAACAGCCGAGCTGTAGTGTGCATGCGGCGGAGCAAGGTTTGACTTTGATTCGTAATTATATGCAAGATTTTGGGACTAAAAAAAATATCGTAGGGGGGGGAGGGGGGTGCTTTTTCCTCTGTGGGGTGGAAGGCGTGTGGAAGTTGGGCAGGTTTCAGGATAACTGATTGCGAGAAATAATCTGCACCACCTGCGGTGGGGCCAGCGGCCTTCGGCTTGGCGGGTTGAGAGTGGAGGTTTCCCACTTATACCGCAAAGAACGCGGCATGGATGGGGCACTCGGCAACACCGTTTGGAACAACATCATCATCAGCTAGATGCTAAATAATGGTATGTAAAGTCCGTGGACTTATCGTCATCGGAAATGTTTCTATTGACTCACGATGGAACCTTATGAATCCCAGATACAGAAATCATTCGGAGAGCGGGTGCGCGAACTCCGAAAGCAAAAGGGACTTTCTCAGGAGGCACTCGCACTGACTTGTGAACTCGACCGCACCTATATTGGTGGCGTTGAGCGCGGGGAGAGAAATATCAGTCTCGTCAACATTCACAAAATCGCTGATGCTCTTGGCGTGTCCACGCGGGAGCTTTTTTGATGAAGACTCTCAAAAATCTGTATATGAAAGCATCGAAAGAATACAATGGCCAGAAGCCGCACTATGAAACCTGTCTTCAACTTGTTTTACATTGTCACCAAAAACTGAGCACCGAGTCAGTGTTCCGCGAGTATGGCTCTTTCAGTGGGCACCCGCCTGTACCGTATAGCGTATTTGAACTGAATGGGGCTGTTTCACGCCCTGTCCGCAGTGATCTTTATATTGCCGCTGATCAGGAGTTTGGCGCTGCTCACGCTCAAACATTAGACATCCTTAGCACACCTGAGCATGTTTGGACCCCACAAGAGTACGACAACGCAAACAAGATCGTATACACGTCCATTATGGCGTTTGCGTCTTGTATCGATCTTTGGCAACGCAGCAGCCGAAAAACTCCCGGCACATTCTTTGAAGTATTCATGGCGGGGCTTTTGCAAAAGACTTTTCCTAATTTTATTTTTTCAAAACATATATCACTTGCAGATATTCTCGATGATGCTGAGGTAGTCCAAGAGCCAGATGTGGTTAACGAGGGCACTGATTCCGCAGAGCATGAAGGTAAGGCGAGTGTTTCGACAGATGTGGTGATGGGAATCCCCGGCCAACATGGTGGAGTAGTGATTCCTCTGAAAATCACTACTCGCGAAAGGATTGTCCAGCCATTTGCTCACCAGAGAATCTTAGATGCTGCTTTTGGTGAGGGACACTATCAATCGTTGATCGTTTGTATCAGTGAAACGCAACTCGCCGAAAAAACAAAGAGCGTGAACCAGGTTTGTGTGCCGGGAACAATCAAGTTATTTCAGAAACACTTGGCCCATATCTCCGGTTTATATTATTGCGATTTGCCACAACGATATATCGCGGAAGACATGACACGAATTATCAATGTTCGATCTGTCGGTCATCTCTTCGAAGACATTCGTGCAATTATGAAGGCGCTTACAAAGCCAGCGACAACTGACTAATCTCCATGAGTGTTTCTTCTGGAAGTTGGTAATGAGCAGGGCGTTGCTTCACGCCACTGAGCACTCGAATTATGGCTTCACCTGCTGCTTTGGCTACAGGTGGCGGCACTGCGTTGCCGATTTGAAGCCGAACATCGTGGCGCGTTCCATAGAATCTGAAATCGTCAGGAAATCCCTGAAGGCGCGCACCTTCTCTAAGCGTCAACGAACGATGCTGCTCCGGGTGTCCATAGCGACCGCGTGTGAAGCTATCAAACCCGGCAGTTAAAGTTGGGCATTGGCCGTTCCAATCAAGACGGCCATAAACGTCTGGCCAGCCTCCGCTTGAAATGTCAGCATCCTGATGGCATTGAAGGCGCAGAGGCTTCGGGATGTCTTGCCAACCACCGCCTTGCGGAACATGGGAAAAACGCTCTACATTGCGCTTAGTGATCTTGCATTTGATGTGATTGGGATACTTCGGGTGCTCTGTGCAATCTTCAGGGGGAGCAGGAAGATCGCCTATTGCATCTCGAACGGTACGCTTCTTAGTAGAAATTTCAAGAACCGGAATAATATCACTCTCTTCACGATCAATTCCGATCATCAAAAAACGTCCCCGCTTTTGGGCGAGACCGAAGTCTGAGGAGGATATGAAAAATGTGTAGATGTAATAATTAGCCAGTTTGTGACGAATCTCGTTGATAAGATCACCGCCGCGCTTTTGACCGAATATCTCGACATTCTCAAAAATGAATGCCCTTGCATGAGTTTCGTCAACAATTCGAGCGAAGTCCAGTACCAGCGAATTGCGTTTGTCCGTAAGAAGGTGTGCGTCACGCTTTTGCTTGGAAAATCCCTGGCAAGGTGGCCCACCACTCACAACATCCACGCCAACATCACTAAGACCTGCTCGTTCAAGCAGTCCCTTGCCTGAAACAGAACTGGCATCCATGACGTGGCAATGTTTTGCTATGTTGCGGTTGTATGTGTCTACTGCTTTCGGATTCAGATCAAATGCAAGCCGCACGTCTATGCCAGCCCTTGAAAGTCCGAGTGACATACCGCCTGCGCCGCAAAAAGTTTCAATGCCTGTTAATGGCTGAGGACGAGAAGGAAATTCATGCGTTCTTGTCATATCGCTCGACATATCTTCACTGATACCTAAAGTCATCATCGCTGATTTCTCGCTTTCAGTCAATCCTGAAAATCACTTCATCGGCTTGCCGTGTCGTCTTCCGCATCACTGAAAACTCAACCGGGCAAACTCTGCCGGTTCACTTTTCTAGAATAAAGGAGCACGTGAGCAAATATCTTACGAAAGCATTCGCATAGTTCAAATCTGGACTTGTGCTAGACAAGTGCTGTTCTGGAACCAGATTCTGCCTAAAGGCCGCAGCCAAAGCCGTTTTGATTGTGGGGGTGGTTCAGGGCATGAATGCCTACGGTTTTGGCGGCTGTGTTGATGGGCTGGAAAATTGCTGCTGCCTCTGAGCATTTTTTGTCTGTGGTCGCTATTCCCTATTCTGTGTGGTTGGCCGTAACAATCAAAAGAATATGATTTGATTTTCGACAGCCGGGGAGTCGCATGGGGAGGCGCTGATTGCGCTGGTCTCTGGGATGCCTGCTAAAAACGCGGCAAGAGTGGGGCATCCAGTGGCCTGCGGCGGGGCGAGCTGAGTGGGTTGAGGCTTCCCAGGTCTCAAAAGCGAGACCTGGGGTACCCATCTTCAGTGGTTGTGCTGACTGCTACTGGCACCTGGGCCACCGACCTGCTTAGTTGGTCTTCACGACAGTGATAGTCCCTACCGTGTTGCCGTTGGCGTCGGTACCGTCTGTGCTCAGATAGAGCAACTTGTGGAATGGATCGTCGGTCATAAACATCGGCGAGTTGAGCTTAATCGTTCCCGTTATGGCGTACGTCTCGCCGTTGATGATGTCCAGTTCATTCGACACATAGGTGACCACATAAAGGTCGCGCGTAAACGGATCGAAAACCATGCCGTCCGGCTGGCCGGGAATCGCAATCGATTTTACTTGCTTATTGGTCCAGCCGTCGTAAACCGTCACCGTTCCAAATTGTTCGGCTGAATAGAAAAGGTTCCGTATGGGATCCACCGCCACAGAAAACGACAGATCGCTCGCCGCTGCCGGATCCGCGAGGATATGGTTGTTCTTCCCGTCGACGACCGCGACGGATCCAGGCATATCATTGCTCGCCGCGTAGATCCTGTCCGTGAAGGGATTCAACGCGATGTCCTCGATGCCGTTGACCGTGATTATCTTGTCGATTGCATTTGTCTCCCCATCGATCACGAACAGGTTATCGCCAAAATCCGAAACGTACACCTTGTTTGTCCAGGGATTCACCGCCACCGAATACGCATTTACATTGATAAAACCAACGGTCTTATGGGTCTTTGAATTTACAACGAATAATCCACCTTCCATTGCGCCGATATAGAGCAGTCCGTTTGTCTGATTCAGTGCGGCGCAGACGGCCCCCCATTGAGTCTTAATCGGAATCTTTCCCGTCACGGAGTTTGTTTTTTCATCGATCACGAGCACCTCGGGGTAAGCGTCAGGCATATAGACCTTCTGGGTCTCTGGATCAACCGCGCCTTGTCCCGCGTACCCCGCTATGGGAATGGTTGCGATGACGGTTTGTCCCAGAGCGATGCTTGCGGGCAGAGGGACTGTGCAAAGGCACACGAGGACGAGGGATAGTTTTCCCTTCAACAAACTGATCATCAGATGCTCCTTAGTAGCGGAATTCATTCACGAGTTCCAGGATGTAAATTCCGTTGCAAGAGAACGTTGGGCGAGCCACGGGTAAGGCAATTGATCAACTGCGCCCCGCGTATCTGCTGTACGTGATGCTAAGAGTGACCGTAGCGGTCGTCTGGTCACATTGGACCGTTCTTAGGCTGAGGGTCTCAGGTTGATGGTGCCTGAGCCACCCGCCCCATGCCCAATTACTGGTTCACAACATCACGCTGAGGATATGCATTCGAATCCATTACTCGAAGAACTCTATTTGGGAATGAGGTCCCGGCTTGTGAACCGTTATTTTTAGCGGTTATATTGGGGGGCTGGAAAGCTGTTGCTGGCTCCGAGCATTTTTTGTCTGTGATCGCTATTCCCTATTTCGTGCGGTTCCCCGTTACAATCAAAAGAATATGATTCGATTTTCGACAGCCGGGGAGTCGCATGGGGAGGCGCTGATTGCGCTGGTCTCAGGGATGCCTGCCGGTGTGCCTGTGGACCTGGAATTTGTGAATCGCGAGCTGTGGCGGCGTCAGCAGGGGTATGGGCGCGGCGGTCGCATGAAGATTGAAACCGATAAGGCGCATATTTTGTCGGGCGTGCGTCATGGCAAAACGATTGGTGCGCCGATTGCGATTGAGTTGGTGAATTGCGATTGGAAGAACTGGGAAGAGAAGTTGCCGGTGGAGGCGGGCGATGCGGCGAAGCATCAGGCGGTGGCTTCGCCGAGGCCGGGACACGCCGATTTGGCGGGAGCGCTGAAGTACAACTTTGCCGATGCTCGGTATGTGTTGGAGCGTGCCAGTGCGAGGGAAACGACGGCGCGGGTGGCGGCGGGTGCTCTGGCCAAATCGATGCTGAAAACGCTGGGCATTGAAGTGTTGAGCCATGTGGTGCGTGTGGGGCACGTGGAGTTGGAACGCGCGGCGAGGTGGGAAGAGATTGCCGCGTTGGCGACCAAGGACGAAGTGGTTTTGGGCTGTGTGGATGCGGAGACCGAAGCCCGGATGAAGGGCGAGGTGGAAGAGGCTTCGCGCACGGGCGATACGGTAGGTGGCATCTTCGAAGTGGTCGTTCACGGGGTTCCGGCGGGTGTGGGCACGTATGTGAATTGGGACGAAAAGCTGGACGGGCTGCTGGCCTGGGCGGTGATGAGCATTCAGGCGGTGAAGGCGGTGGAGATTGGGCGCGGCGTTTTTGGCGGCGAGAATTTTGGTTCGCTGGTGCATGACCCGATCCATTATGCAGCCGAGGCGAATGGCAAGCCGACACGCTTTAGGCGGAACCAGAACAATGCTGGGGGCGTGGAGGGCGGGGTTTCAAACGGCGAAGATATTGTGGTTCGTGGGCATTTGAAGCCGATTTCGACGCTGCGAAAGCCGCTGGAATCGGTTCGCTTTGATACGCGAGAGGCGACCAGCGCGAGCTATGAGCGGAGCGATATTTGCGTGGCTCCGGCGGCGGGGGTGGTGGCAGAGGCGATGGTTGCGTTGACGATTGCCGCGCAGGTGCAACAAAAATTTGGCGGCGATTCGGCTTTGGAAATGCAACGAAATTTTGCGGGGTACATCGAACAGATAGGGAGATTTTAGTAGACGCACATGATTCTGACGATTGTGAAATATCCCGAGCCGGTGCTGTCGAAGCCCTGTGAACCGGTGACCGAATTCGATGCTAAATTGCGTAAGCTGGTGGACGATATGTTCGAGACCACTTACGACTCGCAGGGTGTTGGGCTTGCTGCGCCACAGGTGAGCGTGTCGAAACGGCTGGCGGTGATTGACCTGAGCATGGGCAAGAACCCGAAAGACAAGCTGGTGATTGCCAACCCGGAGATCATCTTCCGCGAGGGTAAGCTGTATGAGGAAGAAGGCTGCCTGAGCTTCCCGGAGATTCGCGAGAAGGTGGTGCGCGCGGCCAAGGTGCGGGTGCGTGCTCAGGACGTGAACGGAAAATGGTTTGAGATGGATGGCGACGACCTGCTCTCGCGCTGCTTTCAGCACGAGATTGACCACGTGGATGGAATGCTGTTTATCTATCGCATGAGCGCGTTGAAGCGCGACCTGGTGCTGCGCAAGATTCGCAAGATGCAGCGCGCGGGCGAGTGGTAAAGGTGAAACTTGTCTTCTGCGGTACGCCGCAGTTTGCAGTGCCCACGCTAGAGGCATTGATGGCGGCTGGGCATGAAATTGCGCTGGTGGTTTCGCAGCCCGACCGCCCGGTTGGGCGCAAGCAACAACTTACTGCTCCACCGGTGAAAGTAGCTGCGCTGGCGGCGGGGATTGTTGTAACGCAGCCGGAAAAAATTCGCAATAACGTTGAGTTCCGCTCACGGCTTGAAGAGATTGCGCCAGAGGCGATTATTGTTGTCGCGTATGGGCGTATGATTCCGCCGTGGATGCTGGCGCTGCCGCGCTTTGGGTGCATCAATCTGCATGGGTCGCTGCTGCCGAAGTATCGCGGAGCCGCGCCGATTCAGTGGGCCGTGGCTACAGGCGAAACGGAGACTGGCAATACGACCATGCTGCTGGAAGAGGGACTGGATACGGGTCCGATTCTGCTGCAAAGGTCGATGGTGATTGAACCAAATCAGACTGCGGCAGACCTGTTTGACGTGCTGGCACAGACAGGCGCGACCCTGATGGTGGAGACGCTTGCGGGCCTTGCCAATGGGAACATCACACCGCAGCCGCAAGATCATGCACGGGCCACGCTGGCACCGATCCTCAGCCGCGAAGATGGTCGCATGGATTTTGCTGCACGCACGGCCACAGAGCTTTGGAATCGCTGGCGTGGGTTTCAACCGTGGCCTGGAGCCTTTACTGCGCTCGACGGAAAAAAGCTGATTGTGCATCGCATGAGTGTTGTGGATGCGGCAAGTTTAACCGATGTAAAAGTTGCTGGATACGGTCAGATTTTTGTTGCAGGCCAGCGGCTTTTTGTTGCATGTGCGGCAAAGACATGGCTCGAATTGCTCGACGTGCAACTTGAAGGCAAGAATCGCATGGCAGCAGCCGAATTTCTGCGTGGCGCTGCTCTTGCGTCAAATACGCGGCTGGGAGTTGAGCCGCAATGACCGCCTATCGTCCTGCCGCGCCGAAAAAAAACACTGCAAAAAAAGCTGCGCCGAAGAATCGTCTGGAAGAAATTTCTGTTGCTCGCAAGGCTGCGTTTGGCGTGCTGATGGCCGTCGAGCGCGGGCAGTCGCATTCCGATGAACTGCTGCGCGGCAAGGCTATCAACTCGCTCTCTGCGCCCGACCGGCACTTGGCTACGGCTCTGGTGCTGGGTGTGTTGCGCTGGCAAATTCGCCTCGATTATCAACTACAGGCGCTGCTCACTCGGCCCAATGGAAAGCTCGACCCGGAGATTCGCATTGCGCTGCGGATGGGTGCTTTTCAACTGCTGCAAATGGATCGGATCCCGGCACGCGCTGTGATTGATGAAAGTGTGGAGTTGGCGAAACAGGCTGGCCATCGCTTTGCTTCGGGCATGGTGAATGCTGTGCTGCGCAAGCTGGCTGCGGGCACTTCACCCTTCCAACATATTGAGGAGACGGCTGAAGAACTTGCTCTTGAAGAGGCACATCCTACATGGATGGTTGGGCGCTGGGCCAGCTTTTGGGGGTTGGAGACGGCACGAGCGATATGCCTGCACGGGCAGACTCAGCCAACACTTTCTATTCGTTTGGCCAGCACTGCTGTTGAAGCAGAATTGATGGAGGCTGGTATCGAACTAGCACCCGGCGCACTGCTCACGGCTGCTCGCACAGTGCTTTCTGGTGACGTTACAACTAGCACGGCTTTTCTTGAAGGCCGGGTGCGTATGCAGGATGAAGGCTCGCAATTGGTGGCCGAGTTGGCCGGAACTGGCAGCGCTATTCTGGATGCATGTGCGGCCCCGGGTGGCAAGACGATGATCCTGGCGGAGCGCAATCCGCAAAGCCACATTGTTGCTTGCGAGTCCAGCGCCACACGTCACGAGCTACTGCAAAAGCGATTGGCTTATCTTGGCAAGCGCGTGGAATGCCGCCACGCGGATGTGACCACTCTGGATGAAGACTCTGCCTTCGATTTGGTTTTGGCCGACGTGCCGTGCAGCGGGACAGGAACGCTGGGCCGCAACCCGGAGATTCGCCACCGGCTGAAAGTTGCAGACCTTGCTCGACAGGCCGAACGCCAGCGAGCTATTCTCGCCGCTGCTTTGCGGGCTGTTCGCCCGGGAGGCCGCGTTGTGTACTCGACTTGTTCGCTGGAGCCAGAAGAAAACTTGCAGGTGGTTGCGGCGGTGCTTGATGCGATTCCGAATGTACGCATTGTTCCACTCGAAGATCGCATTCAGGCTCTGCTGGGCGACGGCGTTCTCACTCCTGATGGTGCTGTGCGCCTGCGTGCGTCGATCACGACGGAAGGCTATCTGCGACTGCTCCCCGGCGCGTTGCCGACGGATGGATTCTTTGTGGCGATGATGGAGCGAATGAGTTAGTACAGCATTTGCGGGACTTTGAATTTGATTGTGACTTATAGAACGACCACGACCGTGAGTCAATTAAACTGGTAAGGTTCGTACGAGCATGATGACTCACCGATTTGCCCGTCTTCGCCGCTTTCGTTTCAATCTGCCGCAGCGCATTGCGGGTGGATTGCTGTTGCTGTTTCTTATGCAGGGTTTTTGGCTCATTGACCATCAAACACTGACTGACCGCGACTACCAATATGCGCGTTGTGGCCGCGAAATGTGGGAACGACCGGGGGCGCTGACCGGCTACTACACCTCATGCGGCAATATCAAAGATGGGGTGTTGGCTTATCGGCTGGCGGGACTTCCGCTGACGGTCAATTTGCTTGTGGAGCAAGCTCTGGATCACTTGCGCAAGCCTGAAGATCGCCTATTCCAGGTGAGCGGCGAAGTTTCAACCTGGGAGTTGCGCCACCAACTTACGTATATAGTCTTTCTGCTGCGGCTGCCGTTCCTTGCCATTGGATGCATTTTGGGCGGGTGTCTTTGGTGGGTTACGCGGCGGCTCTACGGGAACTTTGGCGGCTACACGGCGCTGACACTTTATTGTTTTTCTCCTGCAGTGCTCAAGGCATCTGTTGTGCCCAATCCCGATATTCTTGCAGCACTGGCGGTCTATGGCGGCATCTATACTTGCATCGGCGTGGCGCACGCAATGCAGGGGCCGCGACGTAAATGGCGACCGCGCATTGTGCTGTTAACTGCGGCATTTGGCGTTGCGGCTGCAGCGCATATTACCGCGTTGATGGTGGTGGCGGTGCTTGGGCTGGTGTTGATGCTTTGGGTGGCTGAGGGACGCAGGAGTCAGGTGTTGCCGATTGTAATGACCGCTTCAGTTGGAGCCATGGCACTGGTCTTCGCCTGCTACGGGTTTTCGCTGGATGCCTTCAGCTATCTCTTTCACTCATCCTCAGGGTTTGTTTGGCTGTCGCTTGACCCGGCCAGACACTTCTTGAGCGCACTGCCCAATGCTGGAATCACTATTGCCGCTGCGGCTGCGGGAGTGTTTTATCTGAGCTTGCGTCGAACTCGATACTTTGGAAATACAACGCCGCTGCTTTGTGTCCTGGGCATGATTGCGCTGGTTACAACAGGAAGTATCAGCACGCCGTGGTTGTGGGCGCTGCCGTTCCTGCTGACTTTTATAGCCGGTGTTTTTGCCGACGCATATGAGGCACCGCACGGGCGACTGGCAATGGCTGCTGCTGGGGCGATTCTGCTGCTGCAAGCAACTTACTGTGTACTAACTCTGCCTGGGCTGTTGTAAGTCAAGCGGCCCAGGCAGATGATTGCATTTCTAGTGACTTGATGCGGTCAAGCTGTCTACTAACTGAACCGTCAACGGATTGCCACTATAAGTAATGACCTTGTCGGGATTCGTGGTAACTTCCACACCTGTGCCATGAGTCTTTTGAACTAACACAACCTGAAAAGTACGCGTCTTCAACATACCAGGGAAGTTACCCTGTCGTGCGTCCAGAGTAAGTTGATGTTTGGCATCATTCCAATGGAAGGTAATGGTTGAATAAACGCCTTTTTCGTAGTTGTAGTTATCGTTCTCATCCTCGTAGAGCGTGAAGCTGCCGTCGGCTCCGGGATAGATACGTAACTCGATTGGGTCAGCGGGCTTTTCTGTCGAGTATTGAACAAATGGTCCCATCGGCACAATTGATCCGGCTTTTATCATCAGTGGCAACTTATCAATGGGAGCATCGGCAAGCACATTGCGGCCACCGTCGAACTTATCTCCTGTCCAGAAATCAATCCACTGAGTTCCAGCAGGAAGATAGACGCTGCGGGTCTTTTCCTTGTGTTCAATGACCGCTTCGTCTGCATGAATCGTCGGTGTTTTCCAGTAGACCTGCGCCCTGAAGGCTCCCAGAACTTTGTTCGAGGTCTCGAACTTGAAGTCATACTCCTTGCCTGCCACTAACTCAACCGGGACGGTCCATGCCTCCATCGAATCGTAGTTATGAGCGATCTCTTTGCCATCGAGATAGACGCGCTTGGCTCCAAAGCTTTTCAAGTCGAAGCGATGGGTGCCAGTCTCAGTAGGAATAAGTTTGCCTTGCCAACGCATGGAGAACTGAGGGCTAGTTACAAAGCTTGCCCATCCGGAATACCAATCGAGATTGATATCCGGTTCAGTATCTTCGTGACACAGGTTCTTGAACTCATCGTCGCAATAGTACTTTGCATCCAGTCCGGGCTTGCCGTCTTTGGTTTTGAAGTGCTCAGGAGTTATCAGCGTGCCTAACTCCGGCGGACGATGATACATATACTCAGTTACCGGAGCAACCATGATCGCCGGACCAAACATATATTGATCGTCGATCGAGTAAGTCTTATGATCATTGGTGAAATCCATCGGCAGGCCGCGCATGATCGAGTATCCATTGTGTGTAACTTGCCAACCCAGCGAGTAGATATAAGGCAGCAGGCGATAGCGCAGGTTGTCGAATTTTTCAAGTACCGGAGTGTATTCACCAAACTCCCATATCTCACGCGGAGTTTCTGATCCGTGCGATCGGAAGATAGGGGTAAACGCTCCGAGTTGGAACATACGCGTGTACAGTTCCTGGTAGGCTGGATCCTTGCCGCCATTCATGAAGACGCCACCCTGACAGCCGAGAGAAAATCCACCTATGTCAAATGTCCAGTAAGGAATGCCCGACATACTGTGGTTGACTCCGGCTGCAATCTGCTTTTTATACACATCCCAACTTGCTCCGATGTCGCCGGACCAGGTGGTTGCAGCTGCACGTTGCTGACCAGCAAAGGTTGAGCGCGTGAGGATGTACACACGCTTCTGGTCGGTCGTCTTGCGCTGATTTGCGTAGATAGCTTCAGTGTCCAGTAAAGAATAGGGATTGAGATAGCGGGCGAATGTGCCTAGATGATTGTCTTGCATCCGCTTCAACTCATACTCCTCACCGTCTTTTGTAAGTGCATTCACAACGTCCGGCTCGGTAGAATCCATCCACCAACCGTCGATTCCCTTGGAGAACATACCATCGTTGGCGTACTTCCAATATAAGTCCGTTGCTGCCGGGTTATATACATCAAAGTACTTGAAACCGGCCCATCCAACGGTAGGAAACAGATAGCCATGCTTGTCCATATCTTTGTAAATCTGCGTAGCTGGTCCGAAGCCGGCCCAGATGGAAAAGATGGCGTGGAAGTTTTGCTTATGCAGAATATCCATCATCTCTGCTGGTTGCGGATACTTGGTTTCATCAAAGACCATTGCACTCCAATGATCGTTATCGCCCCAGTAATTCCAGTCCTGGACCAAGTTATCAATCGGAAGATGACGCTTGCGATACTGCTGCGCAACACTCAGCAGTTCGTCGCGTGTGGCGTAGTGCTCCTTGCTCTGCCAATATCCGTAGGCCCACTTACCATACATTGGCGCTTGGCCAGTTAGTTGTCTATATCCTGCAATCTGCTGATCGATGGTGGGGCCATAGAAAAAGTAGTAATCGATGTTATCGGCAACTTCAGACCAGAGAGAGGTTTTGTTGTTGCTATCGTCGAAGATAGTCTTGGAGTAGTTATCCCATAGAATTCCATACCCGGCAGTCGATACGAGAAAAGGACTCACTGCTTCCGTGTTGGACTGAACAATTTTTACAGTCTTGCCACGATCATTCATGTCGCCCGATTGATGCTGGCCGAGGCCGTAGATGCCTTCATCTGTGCTCAACTGAAAGTTCTGCTGCACGTTGAAAGCTGACTTTTCACGCTCGATCTGTGCTGGCGTAAAGATAGCCGGTCCTTGTTCATTGAGAATTGTCTTGTTATTTGAATCAAGATAGTGAATTGCACCGTTGGTCTTGCTGAGAACCAGTTTCACCTTATCGGAAGTTAGAGTAACTGCTGCCTCATTCTCGTCGAAAGCTATCTTCAGATCTGGAATATCCTTCTGAATTACGGTGAGACTTGCTTTGTTGACTGAGCCACCCGCAGGCCATTTTACAATGCGAACCGTGTTATCTGCGTAGAACTGTATCTTGACATTTTGATTGCCAGTTTCAAGTTGCACGCCGTTCTGAATGTGTTAAACAGAGGATGCGGAGCTACTTTGGCTAACCGCCGGAAT
>Ga0182030_10011901_pt1 | contig 17510 bp, 17 predicted proteins | sample 812S3MmetaG_FD_121299 | JGI IMG/M metagenome (GOLD analysis project Ga0182030, IMG submission 121299) | Permafrost microbial communities from Stordalen Mire, Sweden - 812S3M metaG (Illumina Assembly) | ecosystem: Environmental > Terrestrial > Soil > Wetlands > Permafrost | place: Sweden...
GACCACACGCTTTTGTCGTCCGCAAGGATGATGTCGTCAGGATCACCCTCCACGTCCACCGCAGCCCACCCCGCGTTCGTGACGTTCGCGAAACGCCCCTGGTAGTTGGGGTAGGATGGAACATAGTATGAACCGATTCGGGCAAAGAGTCAAGCCCGCAGGTCGGGAGCGAGGAACAGATCTTCGGGTGACTCCTGCTTGATGGCTTTCAGCCTCGCCCGCACACCCGCCTACGAGCCAAATATCGAAAACAACCCCATGCAAAGTAGCACGGCGTCGCCGGCTGAGAGGCTTTGACCGAAAGACATTTTGATACGCCCGGGCAGATCGGGACCGCCGGCAGCCGGTTGCGCGGCGGGTCCGGCTGTGGAATCTGGGCGGTCTCGATCGTCGAGCTGCAACAGGACAACCGCGATGCGGATATGTATTTTCGGCGCCGGCGCCGTCGGCAGCCATTTGGCGGTGCGGCTGGCGCTGGCCGGGCACCAGGTCTGCTGCGTGATGCGCGGGCCGCATCTCGACGCGGTGCGGGTCGGAGGCCTGGTGCTTCGGGTCGGCACCGCCGGGTTCGCGGCGCGCGTCAAAGCGTCCGACGATCCGGCCGCACTGGGGCCGCAGGATGTCGTGATCAGCACCCTGAAGGCCAACGCCTTGAACGGCCTGGTGGCGGGTCTGAAGCCGCTGCTGAGCGACGACACTTCCGTGGTGTTTGCCCAGAACGGCATTCCCTGGTGGTACGACATCGGGCTTTCCGCCGATCACGCAGCCCCGCCGGATCTCGGCTTTCTCGATCCCGGCGGCGCCTTGCGGTCGGCGGTGGCCAAAGAGCGGATCATCGGCGCGGTGATCTTTTCGGCCAATGCGATCGCAGCCCCCGGCATCGTCGTCAACAATTCCACCGATCGCAACATGCTGCTGGTCGGCGAATGCGACGACCGCGCCACGCCGCGGATCGCACGGCTGCGCGCCGCGCTGGAAGCCGCCGGGATCCAGTCGCCGGCGGGAGAAACGATCAGGCAGGCGATCTGGACCAAGCTGATCGGCAACATGTCGATGTCGGTGCTGTGCCTGATCACCGGGCAAACCAGCCTGGCCGCGGCGCAGGATCCGGCGCTGCGGGAAGTGGTGCCGCGGCTGCTGGCGGAGGCGCAGGCGATCGGGCAAAGCTGCGTGCCCGGCGTCGCGCGCAACACCAGGGGCGGCGCGCCGCCGGACCACAAGCCGTCGCTGTTGCAGGACTACGAACAGGCCCGCCCGATGGAGATCGATACCCTGGTCAGGGCGCCGGCGGCGTTTGCCCGCGCCGCCGGGCTGTCGACGCCGATGCTCGACCTGCTGGCCGCCCTCGCCATCCAGAAGGCCCGCGACAAGGGGCTGATTTCTTAACCTCTCCCCGCTTGCGGGAAAGGTGAACGGCGCGCGCTCACCCCGGGAGCCTGCCGATCCACGCCGACAGCGTCTGCAGAATCTCGTCCATGACTTCGCGGTCGTTGCGGCCCGAGCGCGCCGGCACATGGAAGGAATGATCGGCGCCCTCTATCGGATGCAGCGTTGCCGACGGCCCGAGGCCGGCCACCACCGGTCCAATCAGGCTCGGCTCCGCAAGCCTGTCGTTGGTGCCCTGCAGGAACAGCAAGGGCACATGGATCTCGGACAAATGCTCGGCGCGCTCGCTGGACGGCTTGCCGGCGGGGTGCAGCGGAAAGCCGAGGAACGCCAGGCCAAGGACGCCGGGTAAGGGCGCCTTGGCCTGCGCCTGCGACGTCATGCGCCCGCCGAACGATTTGCCGCCAGCAACCAGCGCCAGGCCGGCGCAGCGCCGGCCGGCTTCCGCCACCGCGGCGCGCACCGCGGCATGGGCGATCGCCGGCGGATCGGGCCGCCTGCCGGCCTTTTCCATATAGGGAAACTGGTAGCGCAAGCTCGCCACGCCGCGCTCGCCGAGGCCGGCCGCAACACTCGCCATGAACGGGTGGGTCATCCCGGCGCCGGCGCCATGGGCGAACACGAAACAGGCGCGCGCCTGCGCCGGACGGATCAGAAGCGCCGAGACGCGAGCGGTACCGCCGACCTCGATCTCAAGCTGTTGCGGGCTGACGGCATTCATTCCACCAATTTGGCATTGTCGATCATCGACGTCTACCCGGCGTCTACCAATGGCTCCGCCGGTCGGCGAAGTTGTCGGTTTTGACGCTTGGCGCACGAATTGCCAAACTGCATTTCCGATCAGGAGTCGACGCCATCGAATTCGATTCCGATCCATGGCGCGCGATATTCTTGCTGTCAGCCGGATTTCGTCAAACTTCCATCGATTGCTCATCGGCACCTTGTCAAGACCCGTCTCGAAGCGTCGGGTGAAGTTGCGCCTCTTGGAAGCGCCGGCAGCCGATTGATATCCCCTCGCCTGAAAGGCCAGAAATCAAACGATCCCGGCGGTGCCTGCACGGTCAATCCTGTCGCAAGCGGCGAGCAAAGGAGCCGAGGCCATGCCAGCGAGCAAGATCATGCGGATTCGCCATGCCGAAAAGCCGGGCGACGATGGCACAATCCAGGCAGTACGCGCGCTTCTCCGATCGGCCGGGCTGGAGCCGGCGCCTGGATGACACCGTCCTCACATGATCGGCAGGAGTAGTTGGGCCTGATCGTGACGAGCACCCGGCTGCCAGGAGTTGATCAGAGCATCCTGATCCGAGCCGCCCGGCCGCTTTTTCTTGCTCTTGCCTTTGAGGAACAGCACGTCGATTTCGGTCCCGTTGACGCGGACCAACTCGCATCGGCGATAGGCCAGACCGGTTGACGACAGCAGCAGGAAGAATTCCTTGAGGTTGAGTCCCTCGATCGAGCCCGCCACGGTAAGGATGGCGTCGTCGTCCGAGATCGCGTTGAGCAGGCAGTCGCGACGCCATGTCCCGTCAATGCCCATGATGCAGACGCCGTATCCGCGGCTGAAGTTCACGCGCTCCGGGGCCTTGGCGTCATCGGGCATCCGTCAAAGCCCCGCCATCGCCGCGGTCTTCGATGCACCGATCGGCGGCGTCTTGCCGAAGTTCGAGCGCGCGCTGCTTGGCCGATAGAGACCGCGCCGTTCCGGAAGGGGCTTGAATACGTCGGTTAGTCCGACCACCGTCTCCGCCGCACCCAGGACGAGAAAACCGTCGGGTTCGGTCACTTTTGCGATACGGTTGAAAATGTCGATCTTGGTGTCCTGATCGAAATAGATCAGGACGTTCCGGCAAAACACCACATCGAAGACCCCGAGCGGGGAGAAATCGTGCAGCAGGTTCAGCCGGCGTTGCTGAACCATGGCGCGAATGTCGGCATTGATCTGCCAGAACTCGCCGGACTGCTTGAAGTATTTGACCAGCAGTTGAATCGGGAGACCGCGCTGGACCTCGAACTGGCTGTAGATTCCGGCCCTGGATTTCTCGAGCGCCTTCCCGGAAAGGTCGGTCACGATGATTTCGATCCGCCAGCCGCTGATCGCGGCGCCAATTTCCTTCAGACACATCGCCAGCGAGTACGGCTCCTGTCCGGTCGAGCCGGCGGCGCACCAGATCCGGACGGTCTTGCGGCTGGCACGCGCCCGCAAAACCTCCGGCATGATCGAATCCCGAAAATGATCGAACGGAAGCTTGTCGCGAAAAAAGAATGTCTCGTTGGTGGTCATGGCTTCGACCACCTGGGCGATGACCGCCGTGGAGCCGCCTTTCATTTTTTGCACGAGTTCGCCGATACCGGCGAGCCCCGAGTTCCGTGACAGCGGAAGCAACCGGCTCTCGACCAGGTATTGCTTGTCGGCGGACAGGTCGAGACCGGAGTGGTCCTTGAGCAGTTTGCGCAGGTATTCGTAATCCGGCGGGGTCACGGGCGACCTCGCAAAGCAAATCCGGAGAAATTCAGACGGCTATCGTCGAACGGCGCCGCCGCGACGTGGGTGCCGCCCGGCCGGCCCATGGCGGCCGATTGCAGACGAAAGATCGGGCGGCGGCCTTCCAGGATGCGCGTTGTGACCCTGCGGATGAGGCTTGAGTCATCGACCATCAGACATGTTCTCATTTCAGCCTCTCGGAGACCGGGACGTTTCCGTTGCAAGTTCAGTCTGCGCTTTACCCGTTGCCGATCTTGAGCCGCCGGCATCTCAGGCACGATTTCGAGATCGCGATCGATGTCGTCAGGCCGAGCCCGTTTATGCCCGGCCGAACGGTTTCACGTCGCCGCCGCCCAGTTGCTCCCCGCGGCCTGTTCCTGTGCGCCACGATCAGGCCGCGATGGTCGAGATTTTACGCAGCGCGGATGGCGGCGAAGAACCCTTCAACCTGGGAGCGGAGCGACTCCGACTGCTGCGAGAGTTCATTGGCCGAGGTCAGCAGTCGCGTGGCGGTTTGGCCGGTTTCGCCTGCGGTCTGACTAACGCCGCTGATGTTGCTGGAAACCTCCTGGGTGCCCCGCGCGGCCTCCTGGACATTACGCGCGATCTCAGCCGTCGCCATGCCTTGTTCTTCGACTGCCGCCGCGATCGCCGTCGCGATCTCGTTCACTGAAGCGATCGTGGCTCCGATCTCCTGGATGGATCCGACGGATTCCTTGGTGGCTCCCTGGATCGCGAGAATCTGCTGCCCGATTTCGCCAGTCGCCTTGGCGGTTTGCTCCGCCAGGGCCTTCACTTCGGAGGCCACCACGGCAAAGCCCCTGCCGGCCTCACCGGCGCGTGCTGCCTCGATGGTGGCATTGAGAGCCAGCAGGTTGGTTTGGCCCGCGATGGTGTTGATGAGCTCGACGACGTCGCCGATTCTCTGCGCTGCGTTGGCAAGGCCCTGCATGGTGGCGCCGGATCGGCCGGCCTGCTCTACCGCCAGGCCTGTAATTCTGGTGGACTCGGTGACCTGTCGGCCGATCTCCCTGACCGACGACGTCAGTTGCTCGGTTGAAGCCGCGACCGCCTGCACGTTGGTCGAGGCCTGCTCCGAGGCCGCGGCGACAGCGGTCGATTGCTGGGTCGCCTCTTCGGCACTGGCAGCCAAGGCGTTGGCGGCGTTCTGCAGATTTGTCGCCGAACCGCCGACTGTACTCAGCACGATCTTCATCTGGCCGTCGAAATCCCGGATCGCGGCGGTAATTTTGTCCTGTTGCTTGCGCCGTTCAGCCAGCATCGCTTCCTGATAGACCGAGATCGCAATGTCCATGTCCAGCATCACGGCGCAGTTTACGGCGGCGAGTATCTCCGAGAGACGAGCTGGCTTCCAGCGGTAACGGCGAACGGCGAGAGCCGCCAGTTGGCTCAGCACGTAATTGTAGCCCCCGATATACCAGCGCGGCTCCAGTCCGATCTTGTTGTGGATGAGACCGATCGTGCGCACGCCCTGCATGTATTCGTGATCAAAACGGCCATTGAACAGGCGGCTCCAATGCGACCCCTGAGCCGCCTTGAGCCGCGGAACGTCGCTGCCGACCATGCGCGCGAGCTGAGGCTCCCTTGAGAGATGCCGATAGAAGCCGTCGAGCACCACCGGCAGCCCCGGCTCGACAACCTTCCAGAACTCGCGAAGCAATTCGCCGGTCCTGCCGTCGATGCGCATGAAGCGCATCCGGATTTCGCGATCTTGACCACTATCCACAGCGAGAGCATCTGTCATAACGTCCCTCTCAAATCGAACCTGAAATAAGTTGATCGAACGGCTCTTCCCCACCGACACGCAACATCACCCGCCCCGTGAAAAGATAAATCGATTCTGTGTTAATTTCCGAGCCCCATAACTTGATCTAGGTAGTTGATCTGCATCAAGGCGGCCGATTCGAGACCTCACGAACGTTGCAGCCTCGCGGCGGCGCAACCAGCGGTCACCGCGATCGCATGCAAGACGGGCGCCTTGCATTTTGATTTTGCTTCCAGTAGCTAACTTTAGTAGATGTTTAGCAGATGCAGTCGCGGCTTCCCGGCAGAGGAAGGAATAATCCAGATCACCGTGTGTGGGACCTTGTGGCAAAAGACTCTGAATTAACCTTTGCTTCGATTTGCGTCACCTGCCCCCATCGCGAAAGCGGCTTTTGCGGGACGCTGTTTGGATCACCTTCGGACTGCTTCAGACCGGATCAGCAACGGGGCTGGCAACGCTTTTTTGCGATCCCCGCGGGCAAGCAAATCGCCGCGCGAGACGAGGTATCCAGCGAAATCTTCGTGCTCTGTACCGGCTGGGCTTTCTGCTACTTCCAGCTTTCCGACGGCCGCAGGCAAATCCTGAAATTTCTGCTGCCGGGTGATCTGTTTTCCTCGATCGCGGTGTTGGACAAGACGCTGCATTTCTCGGTCAAGGCATTGACCGAGGTCCAGGTCAGCGGACTTTCGCGTTCCGAGATCCGCGCCAGGTGCGCCGCCGACCCTGCTGTGCAATGGGCCCTCGCAAATTCCTGCATCAAGGAGACCCAGGAAGCCGCCGAGCTTGTTACCGCATTGGGCCAGTGCTCGGCGGAAGAACGCATCGCCTACCTGCTTCTGCATTTGATGCCGCGCATCGCAGCCGTGAATGTAATCCGCGAACAGCGTTACCCTTTTCCGTTGCGCCAGCAGCATATTGCCGACACCGTCGGATTGACTCCGGTCCATGTCAGCCGGGTACTCAGCCTGTTTCGCGATCGTCGCCTTGTCGCATTATCCGAGGGCGTCCTGACGGTGCTCAACCGCGCCGAACTGGAACGCATCGGGTCGCTGAGATGATCGCTGCACGCTACGCGATGTTTTTGTCTGTCAACCGAAGACCGGACCCGAACTAGCCTCCCGCCTTGCGCGGCTTGCTGTTCAATTCGAGCTACGTGCCAAAGACCGCTCACGCAAGCGGTAGAACTGGACCGCCGTTCTGGCGGTTTGCGGGCGCAGCCGCAGGAAGGTTTCAAGCAACGCATCCGGATCGCCGGTCGCTCTCTCCGCCCGGGCCGGCAGCAACAGGATGGACTTCGTTGTCTCCCAGGTCAGATCCACTGCCCTGGCCAGGACAAGAACCTGTTCCGATCGCTCTTCACCCAGCGCGCGTTCGACAAGGCCGATCGGAAGAGCGCAAATTTCCGATAGCGCGAGCGCCGTTTCGGCGAATTTTCCTGAGCTGGCGAGATCAAAAAGCCCGACTTCGTTCAATTTTCCGGCTTCGCTCAGGGACCGGACGAAAGCGCGCGCTGTCACGAACTCCACGGACATTTCTCTAGTCTGCGTTTGCAGGTGACCTATCGCCCGCGCGACCATTTCGGCCATGAGGACGGCTTTGAGCGGATCTTCCTTCGACAGCCTGCGTTTCAGGGCGGCGGAGGCGTCCGCGAAAAGCTTGAGAAGATGAAGCCGCGGAATCTCAATCCTCGAGCAGGTGCAAACCGCCAGATCGTCATCACGCGACGGCCGGCAGAGCGGTGAGGAAACCTCCCGGTTCGCCCGCTCGGCCAGCATGTCGGTCGCGGTTTCCGGAATGACCTTGCGGGTCGAAATGCCGGGCAGATGAGCTGGGCTGCTGTTTCTTGCGCCTTCGGCAAGCGTCATGCGGTCGAAGTGTTCGCGGCACGGCAGTATCGGACGGGCGACGTCGATGACATCGTCCAGCGCCAACCTGCGCAATATCCGGTCCGGCGCGGCGGGACGCCTGGCCAGATACCCCGCGAAATGGACGCCTGCTGACGTTTCGATTTCGTCGACCAGCCGACGCATGACGTCGTCGAACAAGGCGGTCCGTTCATCGCAAGGATCGCCCGACGGCGACGCGAAGAGATCGGCGACGCGCCGCAACATCCCCGCCCGGCGCCCGATATCGCTGCCTGCAAGGACGGTTTCGAGCTCATCCAACAATGTCCGGTTCGCAATCACGTTCTTGCCTCCCCGCCGCGTCGATTTTTTCTCAGGCGGCCTGATCCGCCCCTGAGATCGATTCAAGTGCAGAAAAGTCGAGCTCCTGCCGCGGACGCGGCCGGCCGAACAGATAGCCCTGAACATAATTTACGCCGTGGGCCCGGAGCAGCTCGAACTGCGGCGTTGTCTCCACGCCCTCGGCTGTTACGGCAATCTGTAACCCGCGGGCCAGCGTCAGGATCGAAGTCACGACGGCCATGCAGTCCGTCCGGGTCAGCAGTCCCTGGGTGAATGCCTTGTCTATCTTTATCTTGTCGAATGGAAACAACAAAAGGTAGCTCAGCGATGCATATCCGGTGCCGAAGTCGTCAAGGGCGATGGTAATGCCGATGTTCTTGAGTTGCTGAATGACGCTGACGTTGCTCTCCTTGTTTTGCAAAAGCAGCGATTCGGTGATCTCGAGCTCCAGCCGGTCAGGCGACAACCCCGACTCCACCAACGCGCACAGGATGACGTCGAACAACGCACCTGTCCGGAATTGCCCGGCTGACAGATTGACCGCGACCTTGATGCTCCCCGGCCAGCAGGCCGCGTCCGCGCAGGCTCTTTGCAGGATCCATTGCCCCAGCGGTTCCATCAGCCCGGTTTCTTCGGCGATAGCGATGAAGCTGTCGGGATACAACAGACCCGCTTCGGGATGGCGCCACCTCACCAGCGCTTCCATTCCCCACAGCCGCGAAGTCCTGGCATCGAACAGCGGCTGATAATGCAGCTCGAATTCGTTGCGCGACAGCGCGACCCGCATGTCATTGACCAGCCTGAGCCGCGTTATGGCTTTCTCGCTCAAATCCTCTTCAAAGAAGCTGAAGCCGTTGCGGCCCTCGGATTTCACCCGGTACAGCGCAAGGTCGGCCTTCTTCAGCAACTCCGCGGCATCGGTGCCGTTCGCCGGAGCCACCGCTATCCCGATGCTGGTTCCGATGCTGACGTCCTGTCCCTCCAGCCGAAACGGCCTTGCCACCACTTCCAGCGACCTGATCGCCAGTTCGACGGCATCCTCCCTCTGATCCGGCGCGTCAATCTGGATAATCGCAAATTCATCGCCGCCAAGCCGCGCCACGATGTCCGTCCCACGAAGCGAGGATTTCAATCGACGCGCCAGTTCCTTGAGCAGATTGTCTCCGGCGGCATGTCCCAGCGTATCGTTGACGTGCTTGAACCCATCGAGATCGAGCATATGGACGGTCAACGCGCCGCGCTGCTGCCGTCGCATCTCGGCCAGCGTTTCGTTCATCTTCTCCAGGAGAGCGGCCCGATTTGCCAGTCCGGTCAAGGCATCGTGCGTGGCCGCATAGGAAATCTGCGCTTCGGCATCCTTCCGCGCGGTGATGTCGATCCGGATCGCCATATAGGCGGTTGGCTTGCCGTCGACGCCGAGCTGCGGAGTGATGACGGTGTCGACCCAATAGAGCGCGCCGGATTTTGACTTGTTGCATAGATCGCCGCGCCAGACCTTGCCATCTGCGATGCAACGATACATCTCGCGGAACAGAGCCCTGGAATGCCTGCCGGAATTCAGGATTCGGTGGTCCTGCCCCAGCAATTCGGCGCGGGAATATCCGCTGATCCTGCAGAAATTGTCGTTTGCATAGGTGATGCGGCCGCGCACATCGGTGACCGCAACGATCACGGCCTGATCGATGGCGTATTGTTTCTCGATCAATTCCTGCCGGGCAGCCTCGGCGCGGGCTTCCGCGAGCCATGCGTTGGTGATGTCCCTGTGAACTTCGATCAATCCTCCATCGCGCATGGGATGGCGGCTGACCGCGATGACATTGCCGTTGCTGAGTTCCTCGGTGGCTTGGTGCGTCTCTCGCGAGCCGGCTTTTCTGAGGCTATCGGCGACATATTCCGCCGCATTCGCCGGGTAGCAGGACGTCGCGACGCGGCTTTCAAGAATTTCGCGCAACGCGGTTCCGGGACGGGTCTGCGCCGGCGCAAGGCCGTAGATTTGCGCGAACTGGCTGTTGCTGACCACGACCTTGAGGTCTGCATCGAAGATGCATAGACCGGCCGGCGTGCTTTCGATCACCGTGTTCAGCAGAATTTCCGGCCGCGCGCGCCGCGATGCTGCGCTTGCACCGAAAAATGGCCAGCATTGGCGGAAGGCGGGCATCCGCCAACTTCGCAAGGTTCGGCTCAAGAGCTTCATCACAAATTCTTTCTGATGAAGCCCATCTCAGCATGGGCTTATTTAAAAATTGCATTAAAACGCCAGCCGAGTCGTCGATCCGCTGCCGGACTCGGGCAAATGAGATGTTTGAGTTAATCCTTCCGCGCCACGACTTGATCTGCCTTGTTGATCCAGATCAAGTCGTGGAATGCTCGATTCATGGTGTCGTTGGGCACGCCGGCGACACAGCAAGCGGGAAACCCACATGCGCTTACGGAACAAGGTTGCGATCATTACCGGAGCCGGCACCGGGATCGGCGAAGCAATCGCGCAGAAATTCGCCCGCGAAGGCGCGCGGCTGGTCTTGAGCGGCCTGCCTGACGATCCGCTGCAGGACGTCGCCGACGCGATCACCAACGCCGGCAGTCGGGCCGTCGTGCATTTCGGCGACCTTGCGGAGGAATTGCAGGCTCGCGCGTGCGTCGAACTCGCGCTGCAAAGCTTCGGTTCGCTCGACATTCTCGTCAGCAATGCCGGCATTTTCATCGCCAACGCCGCGACCGATGAATATCGCATCGAGGATTTCGATCGGACCGTCAGGAACAATGTCCGGACGGCATTTCTGATGACAAAGTTCGCCTTGCCGCATCTGCGGGCGAGCCGAGGCAATATCGTCTTCACCGGTTCGGAAGCCGGGCTGAACGGGTCTCCGAGGTTCACCCCCTACGGCGGAAGCAAGGGCTTCCTCCATGCCTTCATGAAGGGCGTCGCCTTGGAGCAGGCGCCGCACGGCGTTCGCGCCAATTGCGTCTGCCCGGGTCCAGTCGATACGGCGTGGACCCGAGGCGCCGACAGTCCGCTCGGCCAGCCCGAGCAACTGGGCATCGACGCCATGGTTCCTCTTGGTCGGCGAGGAACGCCGGAAGAGATGGCCAACGTCTTCGCGTTTCTCGCGTCCGACGAAGCGAGCTACGTGACTGGCGCGTTGTGGCTGGCCGATGGCGGCGTTACACCGGCCAAAAGCGATATCGGCGCGCGGGTACCTTTCGCACTGCGGCGCGCTCCGGATGGCGTGCTCTCCCTGAAGCATTCGCACGACGGGCTTCGCGGCAAGGAAGTGTATCGCGCTGCCGATTGACCCCGGACGGCGTCATGTGGGCTGACGCCGGGTGCCGCAATCCGGACATGCTCCAATTCGGGACTTTTCCGATTCGGTTACCGGTGCGAAAGGCGCAAGGCGCGACGCCCGGCGGCTGCCCGGCCGCGCCGCGCCCGCCAACGCCGGCAATGACGCGCTTTAAACGATTGACACTCGCTGAGGTTGTTGAGAGAATTTGAGCTATTTCCGCGATGGGCGCAAAACGGATTTTCGCATGCGCCGATTGTTCCGGCGGCCGCATTGCACCGATTGAAGCCGCGTTGGCTGGAAGCAGCATTGGAGCAACCAACATGATCCTCAATGCCTATGGATTGCTGATCGGAAAGATCATCGGGTCGCGCCCGAAACGGCCTGGAAACCCGCATTGGCTGCTGATGGTGCAGCCCGGCAACCCCGAACATCCGCCCTACCGCGTCGCGGTCAATCTGCAATCGACCGCCAAGGGGCAAATTCCCGAACTGCAATATCAGATCGCGAATTTTGGCCGACGCAGCACGCCCGCCGGCGACAGGCTGATCAAGCAGCTGACCGCGCTCGGCGCAACCGCGGGCTTCCTTCAGGCCGCATCGGAGCCATCGGTGCCGCGGCTGGATTTTGTGCGGGGTGGCTTTCTCAATCCGAAAAAATTCGCCGATCTTCCTCCCGGTTCAAAACTGCTGGAGGACGAGTTCAAGGACATGGTGGCCGAGGCCAGGAAGACAACCGGAAAATCCGCCACCCTGGTCGCGGTGTTCGGCACCGGCTATCCGGTCGACCCGCATTCCGGCGGCCGGGTCCCGACCGGCTTCACCGGCATCGAAAACATCCACATGAACCAGGGCGCCAAAAACCTGATCAACGGCGCGCCGCATTACCTGGAAAACGGCCCCAACCAGGACGGCGGCCTGATTTTCCTGCTGCCAGGTGGCGCCAGGGGATTGTTTGTCAAATTCCATACCCAGACCACCGTGACCGACGCGGACGGCAACCCCGTGGAGACCGGAATCGAGGAGATCGACCGGACCACGCCTTCGGTGTGCCGGGCCATCATGCCGAAATTCCCCGTCCGCAGGATGGCGGCGCGGCGGGTACGAACTGCCGCCGTGACATCCGCGCCTGTCACCACCGCGGCGAAGAGCAGGACCAATCCGCCGGCGGCGAAAAACCCGCAAGGCTATCTGTTCGCCGACGTGAATCCTGCGGATGCGTCGGGCCAGTATATTCCGGACAATGACGCCAATACCTACAAGACCCCTTATGTGATGGCGCGATCGTCAGGCCATACCCGCGGGCCGGTGCCGACGCCGCGCAGCTACCCGCGGCTGGACCTCTCGACCATCCTCGGCGCCAACCCGCCGGGCTATGTCAGCAATTCCAGCGGCAAGAGCATCGCCTTCGACGTGATCGGCGATAGCGGCGCGCCGTCGCAGAAGAGTCTTGACGCCTATGAGGTCAAGGTCAGCGAGCTGATTACCCGCGACGCCGCGGCCTCGCCGCCGGCATTCCTGTTCCACGTCGGCGACGTGGTCTATTTCTACGGCGAGGAAAACTATTACTACAGCCAGTTCTACGAGCCCTTCAAAGCCTATCCGGCGCCGATCTTCGCGATCCCGGGCAACCACGACGGCATCACCTACAATGATTCCATGATCTCGCTGGATTCCTTCCAGCAGGCATTCTGCGCAACCCAGCCGCAACGCTGGGTCGGCTCCGGCGGCATCCTGCGCACCGCCATGACCCAGCCCGGCGTGTATTTCACGCTCGACGCGCCGCTGGTGTCGATCATCGGCCTCTACAGCAATTGCGGCGAATCCTTCGGCTGGCTCGACGACCAGCAGCTGAAATTCCTCTATCAGGAGCTGGTCCGGCTGAAGCAATCGCGCAAGAATGGCCTGCCGGCGGTGATCCTGGCGATCCACCATTTCCCACGCTGGTTTCCCGCCCAAAAGCCTGCGGACCCGACCAGTGCGGCGATCGACGCCACCTGCAAGCAGGCGGGCTTCTGGCCCGACGCGGTGATCTGCGGCCATGCCCATCTCTACCAGCGGGTGGTGCGGCAGGACACCGGGCAGGACGTGCCCTATGTCCTCACGGGCGCCGGCGGCTATGCCGTGACCCCCGGCGAGGAGGTCGGAAAATCCTACATGGCGCAGATCACCTCGAGCGGGTCACGGCTCGGCTTCAAGATGTTCGAATCCGGCTACGTCCGCGCCACCGTGGCGAGCCCGACGCGCGGCGATCCGACGCTGCGGTTCGAATACCGCAGCGTCAAGCCGGCGAGCAACGATCCCGACGACGTCTGCACGGTCAACCTGCGAACCAACAAACTGGTGTGAGGACATGATGGGTTTGAAGACATCAGACGATCTATCGCTGCCTAACCTCTCCGCGCGAGCGGGGAGAGGTCGGAATCCTCGCGTAGCGAGGGCGCCGGGTGAGGGGGCGCCAGCAACAACAACGCGGCTTCCATGACTCCGACCCGCCTGCGCAATGAATCAGGACGTCGTTGTTCACATTGGCTTCGCGCATGTGGAGGCGCCCCCTCACCCGGCGCTTCGCGCCGACCTCTCCCCGCACGCGGGGATAGGTTAGACACCTTCGCTACCTTCAAGCCCGCGGAAACGATGTCGGCGCGTCCGCTGCGCGAACCGTGCGCGTGACCACATCCGATCGGGCGCCCGAACACGCGCGACAAGCAAGGGAGACACGACCATGCCCACGAACAAGATCATGGTGATCCGCCATGCCGAGAAGCCCAGCGACGACGGCACGATCCTGGGCGTAACGGCGGCGGGGAAGGACGACAAGCACGAACTGGTGGTGCGCGGCTGGCAACGCTCCGGCGCGCTGGCCCGCTTTTTTGCGCCGCGCGACGACAAATTCGTCGATCCCCGGCTGGCGCAACCGCGCACCATCTTCGCTTCCGCGGTCAAAGGCGACAACAAGAGCCTGCGGCCGCAGCACACCGTGCTCGAACTGGCGACGCTGCTGAACTTCAAGCTGGATCTGGACTACACCAAGGGCGAGGAAGCCGCCCTGGTCAAAGCTTCGATCGCCGCCGACGGACCGGTGCTGATCGGCTGGGAGCACGAGGCGATTCCCGACATCGGCAACCTCATCCTCGGCAACAAGACAGTCTGCCCCCAGAAGTGGCCGGGCGACCGCTTCGACCTGGTCTGGGTGTTCGATCGCGCAGGCGCAACGGACGCCTTCAGCTTTGCGCAGGTGCCGCAATTGCTGCTGGCGGGCGATTCGGACAAGCCGATTTCGTAGAGCGGATGTCCCTCGATCGCGCGGGCAGCTGGCTGGTGATGAAAAACAAAAGGCCACGCGGGCATACCACCGCATGGCCCTTGCAAGAGTGTCCCCCTCGGTGCTCCGGGGATTCCGTTCCGCGGCGCACAGTGTGCGGCTGGAGGCACCGGCCCAGGGTGTGATGATATTGCCCACCGTTCGGACCAGGCCTCCACCAACCGGTCCGCTTCAGACGGCGTCTTTGGCGACCTTCAGGGGTGACGCCTTGACCGACTTGCTGGCCGGCTTGGCCGCAAACTCCATCGGTTCTTTCGTGAAAGGATTTACACCGCTGCGGGCTTCGGTGGCGGGCTTGTTCACGACCGACATTTTGGCGAAGCCAGGAATGACGAACTCGCCGGATTCATTCAGTTCCTTATAGCCGACAGTCACCATCTGCTCGATGACGGCCTTTACGTCGGCTTTGGAAACCTGCGTTCCCTCTGCAATTGCATCAATCAACTGGTTCTTGGTCATCTTGGCCATGAAGGGTTCCTTTGTGGAGGCTCAGAACAACTTAAAGCGCGTTGGGGCGCGTCGCTCTGTTCAAAATACGGCAAAGCCACGCATTTCGCTTCTTGTCCATGCCTATGGTCATGAAGTCACCGGCCTTAAAACGCATCGAGGCCCAAAACGCAAGGAGAAGGTCGATGGCCTAGCGGCGGCCGGCCAAGGAAAGCGTAACCAACGGATTGATCCACAGGAAGGCAGTCTCCATATGGGTCAAGAGAAATCGACGGCGTCTCCCGTTTCGGACCAGCGTGAAGGCGGCCGGGCATCTCGGGCGGCGTCCTTCACGCCAGCGGTTTCATTCGGGGGTCCCATGCCGGCACTGTCCATCCTCGATCTCGTCCGCGTCACCGAAGACACCGACGCGCGCGGCGCGCTCGACAATGCCCGTGACCTCGCCGCTCATGCCGAGGCCTGGGGCTATCGCCGCATCTGGGTGGCGGAGCATCACAACATGCCGGGCATTGCCAGCGCCGCGACGTCGGTCGTGCTCGGCCATATCGCGGCAGGAACCAAGACCATCCGGGTCGGCGCAGGCGGCATCATGCTGCCCAACCACGCACCCTACGTCATCGCCGAGCAGTTCGGCACATTGGCGCGGCTGTTTCCGGGCCGCATTGACCTCGGACTGGGCCGCGCACCTGGCACCGACCAGCTGACGCTGCGCGCCTTGCGCCGCACGCCTGAGGCGGCGGAAAACTTTCCCCAGGACGTGCTCGAAGTGCAGGCTTTCCTGGCTCCGGCCGGTCCGAACCAGCGCATCCAGGCGGTGCCGGCGGCAGGAACGGAAGTGCCGTTGTGGATTCTCGGATCGAGTGACTTTGGCGCGATGCTCGCCGCAGAACTCGGGCTTCCCTATGCCTTCGCCTCGCACTTCGCACCCGACCTGCTGATCCCGGCGCTGCAGATCTATCGCAGCCGCTTCAAACCGTCCGAGCAGCTTGAGCGTCCCTACGCGATGGTCGGCGTCAACGTCATCGCCGCCGGGAGCGATGACCAAGCGCGCCGGCTGGCGACGACGCAGCAGATGTCCTTCGCGAACATCTTCCGCGGCGCCCGCGGCCTCAGCCAGCCGCCGATCGACGACATCGAAAGCTACTGGTCGCCGGCGGAAAAAGCGCAGGCGATGAGGATGCTCGCCCGCTCCATCGTCGGATCGCCCGACACGGTTCGTTCCGGCCTCGATGCGCTCGTTGCGGAAACCGGCGCCGACGAACTCATCGTCGTGTCCGACGTCTACGATCACGCGACGAGGCTGCGCTCCTTCGAACTCATCGCCAACGCCGCCGGCATCGCCTCCTGAGGCTGTCCTTTTGGCTTCGACGGTTGGCCTCCAGCGGCGGCAAGAGGGGGGCGGCCAGGCGCCGGGACTGCCGCAATCCCCACCCGAATTTGCGGAGCCAACCGGTGATGGCGGGCCGCGCCATCCTCAGCCAAAGACGATTTCTCCTTTCTGAAGCAAGACTTACCGATTGCGCCAGATTTTCTGGCCGATATATAGTCCTGATAGTCATATTGGTCATCAGGGGCTCCGACATGGCAAACGTCAACAAGACACCGCCCTCGCCGCCGCCCGGCGGCACCTGGACTCTCGCGGGCGCCAAGGCCCGGCTCTCCGAGGTGGTGGATCGTGCCCAGACCGGCCCCCAGACCATCACCCGCAATGGCAAGCCGAGCGCGGTGATCGTCTCGGCCGAGGAATGGGCGCGCAAGACCGCGCGCAAAGGCACCCTGGCCGAATTCCTGCTGACATCGCCGCTGCGCGGCGCCGATCTCGAACTGCGGCGTCAGCGCGACACGCCTCGTGACGTGGCACTGTGAACCTCCTGCTCGACACCAACGTGCTGTCGGAGGTGCAGCGACCGGCACCCGACCTCAATGTCCTCGGTTGGCTTGATGCCGTCGACGAAGACCGGGTGTTCATCAGTGTCGCCTCGATCGCTGAACTTCGGCGTGGCATTGCCTTGATGGACGATGGCCGCCGACGCGCCGTGCTGACCGCCTGGCTCGCCAACGATCTGCCGGCACGCTTCGCCGAGCGGATGCTGCCGATCGATCACGCGGTTGCCGGGCACTGGGGCGAGCTGATGGCGCAGAGCCGCCGAAGCGGCGTCGCGCTATCGGTGCTGGATGGCTTCTTTGCGGCGACCGCGCTCGCCAAGGACCTCACGCTGGTCACGCGCAACGTCAAGGATTTTACGTCATTCGGCGTGCCGCTGTTCAATCCGTGGGAGAAATGAGTGGCCGGCCAAGGCGAGCGTCCTCGGATGAACGGCCGATCAAGGGTTCGGACGGCATCGACTTCGTGCAATTGACGTATCTGCCGCATAACCATCTCTGGCGAGGCACCCGGCCTTACCGTGAACGAAGGGGACTCTTTCTATTTCCGGTCAGAGCTTCCTCACGGCTACAGGAACCCGGGCCCCAAAATGGCACGGGTGATTGTGATCAACACCTCACCGACCTTCTGACCCCGGGCAGCATCGCACCTCCCTCGTGACGCCGGCGGAAATGGAAGTGCAGCCCCACGTCGTGCGGCATCGCTTCATCGAGCGCAACCACCTTGTTGGCGC
>Ga0182030_10011903_pt1 | contig 17508 bp, 12 predicted proteins | sample 812S3MmetaG_FD_121299 | JGI IMG/M metagenome (GOLD analysis project Ga0182030, IMG submission 121299) | Permafrost microbial communities from Stordalen Mire, Sweden - 812S3M metaG (Illumina Assembly) | ecosystem: Environmental > Terrestrial > Soil > Wetlands > Permafrost | place: Sweden...
GATTTACGCGTTGCATTTCCTCTTCATGTGGAACACGAGGACGTACGAATTTGCTTCTGTGAGTTATAATATGCCCTAATATCAAAACGTCACTAACTAACTGTAGATTTTACTCGTATCCCTAGCATTCCCCCAGAATCTCACAGCAGCGTCGATACGGTAGGTTTTGAGGGACAATTTAAGCCTCATTCAAGTCACGTGCTGATTCTTATCAGGGGCATCACCTCTACCGTCTCTGCTATGCTTTGCGCATCTGCAGTTGGAAGCTGGATTGATCGCTCTCCATCTCGACTACCGCCGTTGATCATCTCAATATTCGCCAATCACGGCTCCATCATAGCAGCTTATTTGTGCTGGCTCCTTTGGCCTATGTTCGCAGACTACGCCCATGAATCAGAAACCCCGATAGCGAATCTGACCAAGGGCTGTCTCTTCGGGTTCATACTTCTACTAGACGTGGTCCAGGACCTCGGCGCCATTGCAAACAGGCTGTCCGTAGAGCGAGATTGGATTCCCGTTTTAGTTGGACCCGTCACTGCGGACATGAAGTATGGATTGACGCAGGTCAACGCTGTCATGAGGAGAATAGACCTGATCTGCAAGCTAGTAGCACCTTCTCTGCTCCCATTTATAGTGGCAATCTTCAACAATCGTGAAGGTTGGATCATTCTTTTGGCGGTAATCACCGTCATTCTTTCGGCGTTTGAGATTCGGTGTGCCAAGTCTGTGGCAAGAGATAATTCTCAACTCCGCAGCCCGAGACAAACTACTATCCAGGTGGTCAACTCAAATGAGGGACTCGGGGACGAATACATTTTGTGGAAATTGAACATTTCCAACTGGCTACGAAAGCTCTGTGTCGCAGTCTACCAAAATCCGATGGAACGACTGAGACTTTATTTCTCCATGTCAATATGGCCGGCATCTATGTCAATTGCTCTACTCCAAATGACAGTTCTCGCATATTCTGCCACGTTGATCACACACCTGCTCGAAGTAGGTTTCTCCCTGACGTCGATCACAATCGCGAGGGCATCTGGAACAATCATGGCTCTTGCCAGCACATTCATCACACCCATGGCAGTCCGATACTTGCAGAAGCGATATAGCAGACAGTCTATCGGTGGAATAGTCAATGAAAGCAAGATTGTCAGAAAAGTGGGACTATGGGGTGTTTCTTCCCAGTATCTATGCATGGTATCTAATTCCACACTGGATCCAGTCCTTGACACAGCTGACAACCCACAGATCCCGGTAGTGCTCATCCTCTTCACGCTCTCCCCAACCCCTTCTTCCATCACCACTTCACCCCGCGGCTTCTCCCCCGCTCCCTCCCATACCCCCCACCTCATCCTGACCTTAACACTCTTCACCTTACTCTCCCTCTCCCGCGTCGGCCACTGGACTTTCGACCTTATGGTGCAAGAAATCTCACAAGTAGAAATTCCCGCCGCACACCGCTCCACCTTTGCCGGTACCGAGCAATCTTTCCGATCTCTATTTGAACTATGTCACTGGGGCGCGACTGTGGTTTGGAGTCAGCCATCGCAATTTAAGTGGTTGGCGTTGGGGAGTTGGGGAGTTTTGGGGTTGGCTGTTGGGGTATTCTGGGTGTGGAGTTTGAGGGTTCCAGGGAGTGTGGGAGGGGAAGGTCTGTATGAGGAGGTGGGGATGGAGGATTTGGACTTGGAGAGGGAGGAGGGTTGATGTCGAAGAAAGATGAGGCCGGTGTCATGGAGGGCAGTTCGTTTCTTCTTTTTACGACTACGCGATATTGAGACCCGAAGCTCCCCCCGTAGAATCATGCACTCAAGAGGCTGTTCATGCGAGAGGTCTTGAATACGATTCCATCCATTCTGGCCGATTGTTGTCCGCTGTTTCATAGCATAGCTGGGAGTTTCAGAAGCCTTGTTGTCTAGCAGCAGCGGATGGTCTTTAGCGCCAATATGCCGGGGCAAGTCTTAAGGAGGAAAGCCACTCGAATCGGAGACCCATTCAACCAAGAGGGTAATGTAAACATTCCTCCTTCAGATGGAGATTTTTTTCAAGCGAGATTGGTATCTTAGGGATGATGCCCTGGGTGATGGCTCTTTTTGGGATGTGAGTGCTGCAGAGTTTGCAGATTGGAGCAATCTTGGAAATAATTTTGATGTGTACAATTATGTAAATTGAAATGTCAATTCTAATGATTTCCTTTGCACTTTCTATAGTCTCTTCAGCGCCAATGCGACTAGGTGCTCCAAGAAGTCAAAAAGAAAGCGCTGACGTATGTAAGTAATGTGCGAGGTAGTCATATCTAGTGGTTACCTAGGGGCAAGTGCTCAAAGAAATAATATTCAGATTCCTAGATCTCTAAAAGCAAGTTTCCTTTCCCAAACTCGAATTCGGGCCCAATAATTCAGAGTGAAAAGATGAAAACGCATGCTTCATTGAAAGCTGTTATACGGCTTAGTGTTAACTATGAGGAAATTGAAAGCACCAAGTGTTAGTGTACCAATCCCTTAGTTACCCAGCCAATTCGTAAACTTATCATACTGTAAAATCCCCTCGTCAGCATTATCTCATTAAGTATATTCAGGGGATGTTTCTTACAGCTGAAACGGCAAGAGCAACTGGTGTCGAGACAACAGTGACCACTCCACCTCCTATCAAGGCCGTTGTTTCGCCTGCACCCGCCGCCCTCAACTTTTCATTGACGCCCACACCCCAAGCACTGCTATAATCGCTTACGTGCAAATTTTGCTCAAGGGCAACCCCGGTCTTCATGCCCCAACCCCCTGCTTGTGCCACCAAATTTGGCGATTGGGTCAACTGATCTGCCGTAAACTGAATGCCTACGTCAACGGCCTGGTCCGCCGTCTTGACGTCTTTGAAAGCTTCATATGCGGAGTAAGCAACTCCAGCCACTGCAACAGCATGGCCAAGAACCTTCGCGGCGGTCTTCAAGCCGGTCTTTGCCCCAGATTTCAGTCCAGATGCGGCAGCTTTCTCCAAACCTTCTTCTTCTGCAGCAACGGCGCTACCTGCCGTCTTTCCACCACCACCGCCGCCGCCGCCTCCTCCTCCTTTCCCACCTGCTGCTCCACCTCCGCTTCCTCCTCCAGATCCACTCGGCGATTTACTTGAAACCTGTGGTTCACTGACGCGGTTGAATGGCTCAGGCTCCGTACGAGGTGGCTCTGGGCCTCTGTAATGCGGGGAGCCGGGACGGTTTCGCTCATCAATAGGGGTTCCTTGCGTTCTCCAGTTTACATAATCACCACTCTCGAGATGAGCCTCCGGACTGAGCTTACCCTCCGCATCTCTCGCCTTATCTACAGCATCCTTGACCAAGACGTCGTCATGCCCGCGGTGCGGAGTGTTCACTTTTGGGACTCCGGTATGCGGATCTACGCTTGTGAAGTTGTGATTGGGGTCTGACGAACTGTATAACAGGGGCTTATCCTGCTTGGCCCACTTGCAGATCCTCGGAATTAGTATCGCTTCTTCAGGAAAGGATACTCGCGATATTTACTTACAACATTCTCTGGCACCCCTGATTCGGGGACTGTCCTGGCTTCTGTGACATGGCCCACTTGTACATCTCTTCCTGTGATACCCCCAGCCTCACGAATTGGACGATTTTGGGCACTCGCCTCTGCCCTTGCCTGGCGATAGTTGACTGAACGCGGTGGAATCGGCTTTAATGTTCCGTAAGGCGCTCCTACTTCGGGCACATCAGGCATAGTTTCTGGCCCGAGTTCCTCATAGGGAGGCTGGCCTTGTAGTCCTGTAGGGTCGCTCCGCATAACTGGATTATTCCCAACGTACGAGAATACATTGGGACCATCTTTGAGACCCCCAGGATCAGGATTGATCCAACGACCTATCCATGGCATATAATACCGCGCGCCGTGGTAGTAAAAGCCACTTTCTTCGTCTCGTTCTTTCGCTGTGTAGCGATAACGTTTCCTGTTCTGAGTCAAGCTTCGCAATCCTTGGTATGAAGAACTTCCGAAAGGTGTGTACTCTTCATATGATATTACGGATCCAGTGTCATCAAGCTCAATGGAAACTGACCCAAGTTTATTAGTATACTGATACCGAATTAATTGCGCAGGCCCGTCGCTTTCGCCGATTGTGAGGCTTTCAATTAAGGCAAATCGTTTAGAGGTTTCTTCGATATGGAGCGTTTCACGTTCCAGCGAAATTGTTGTTCCATCTCCAGCATATTCTCGATAGATTTCATAGCAGCCGAGATATATTCGTTCAGACCGTCGGGTTGCAGTTGCACCCGCCGCAGCTTGCCTTTCCGTCACTCTTCGGATACGCTGCCCACTTCCATCATAAACATAGAATGTAGTTTCAGGAGTACCACTATTGACGATCTGTCTTGCAGTCGCGGACAATTGATCTTTGTAATTCCATTGCATGACTGACAAATGGGAAAGGCTAGTGATATTACCAGTTAGACCAGGATTGCCATCATACTGATAGTTTTCGGTAGAACTTCCAATAGTAGTAGACGTCAATCTATTATTCACTGTTCCAGCTGGTTGGCTTGGAAGAAGCGTCGGCTCCGAATAGTTGTAAGTGCGTGTATAGGCAGGCTTCGTGGGGTCACTCCCTTGGTGTGAGACACTCGTGATGTTACCAACAGGATCGTAGAAGTAATTTTCGACGTAAGTTCCCATGGCTTTTCCATCATTAGGATGCTGAAGTCCGGTCTGTACCTCGTTGAATTGAGTGTAAGGCACTGGTACTCCTCCTTGGCCAAGATGCTCTCTCCCGGTGGCTTCAATCAGTTGGTAAAGAGCATCATATGTGTAATCGTTGCTGGGCTCAACACGTTGGTTTTGAAAGAAAATGGTCTGCTGTGCATCGTCTCTGATATTAGTTACATTGCCAACGGCATCATAGACGTAGTGTAGGCTCTGAATTTGACAGCCAGGCCATGCTGGTAAAGCTGGGGTTGGACAGTCATTGGGGAATTTGGTTGGATCACGCTTCGTCACGATATTGGTAACCCGGTATGTGATTTCATCGTAAGTATAGATTGTTTGAACGGTATTTCCATAAACTTCAAGAAGTCGCTGTCCTTTGGCATCGTATTGGATGTCTTTCATGAATGGAGTCGAAAGCGCGGAACCTTTTAAGGTGGCGTTCACCTGCTGTAGCTGCCCTGATATATTGAAAGTTGGCTGAAGAATACTGCCGTCAGGAGAGGTCATTTTAACTGGACGATTGAGCGCATCGAAAAGCGTTTCTGCGGAATATATCGCGGAGTCTAATGCAACATTTGTGGACCAGTCGATAGGAGTTTTGTACTGGACCGCAAACTGTCTGGTAGCATTCTGAAGATTTCCTTTGAAGTCGTATGTCTGCATGTTTTGAACACCAGCTTGGTCATAAGCAAAAACAATCTGGTTACGCCAATTCTGAGATTCGGGGCTCGCTTGAGTCTCTCCGTATACAATTTTCTCCGTCTCCATTTCGCTCACGGTACTACCCTGACTCATGAAAGTTTGTAGGATACGGTGTTTGAGATCATAAACTAAGCGAAACTCGAATCCTCGACTGTTCCAAGCGTACATGTTTTGGTTCGCAATGGATCGTAAGGTCCATGATTCGCCGGAATCCATATTCGACGAATGTATAAGAGTGCCAATCATGTCGTAATCCCTTGTCTCTACCAGACGAGTGTTCGCGTCAGAGACCTGTCGAGTGTTTGAGCTCACATCCATCAACGTCCTTGCCACATAGAATTGCTCAGTGGGAGATGTGCTCTGACTGCGCTGAAATTTGTTATCCGCAATACTTAAGAAGGAACGTCCCATAGAATCGAAATAACTAGCACTGGGTGTCGCTGCGTGTATGGCTGCCTTTTGAGCTGCAAGTTGTTCTTGCGTACCCAAGGCACCACCTGAACGTGCATCATACCAAGATGGCATGTAAAACGTTGTAGGCACTCTTTTGAAGTAGCCTCCTACATCCAGATCCAGACTAGGGTCACTGATGAGACAAGTATCGTTGAAGTCCCAATCCCATTTCGACCACCCATCAAAAATAGTTTTAGACCAGGTATGATCTGGCTTCAGGAGGACCACAGGGCGTTGCGCAGTATCATATAAAGTCAAAGTACTCACACCCGCTAGCACATTTGACTCATATTGATTGGAAGTCGTAAAGAAAGGCTCGTAGGCTTGCACCGGATTGCCTTTGTTATTGAAAATAGTCCAACCACTATAAAAATAGGGTATTAACATTGCATCCTTGGAGAAGCTATAGTGGAACATACCTTGCGACCCACCGGGGCGTGTTGCTTCCGGAGTCCGGCTCTGCAACTGCTTTTGTCTGTATTATTTTCCCTGTACCATCCACGTAAGAGAAAGAATGTTGAATTCGGGTTTGCTGGCCAGCTGATAGATCTGACACGTGCGTTTCTCTACTTAAACTGGCATGGACTACTGGCAGTGGATTACTGGTGCTTCTCGTGTTGTAGAATTGAAATAGGTCATAAATTGTACGCGATGTAGCGTTCCCAAGCAAAATTCCAGGATCAGCTAAGGGATCACTCAGGTAGGCTTCTATTTGAGCATCACTCAGTGTTGCGGAAACGCCGGTCAGGTTGTCCCCCACCGGAGGATCTTCAGGTTTCCCCATCACTGCAGTGACAGTCGCATTTCCCAGAACGTCATACAGCGTCATACTCTGATTTCGATTCGAATCCATCACGAGGGTCGGGCTCAAGACACGATAATCGTAACCAGATTGGACGAGTGGGAGACTTGGGTTGATGTTGCGTTCTCCGACAGTAGAACGATTATTGTAGGGATCTACACTTTCAACCACGAGTAGGTCATATGTATCATATGTAACAAAAGACTCACTCTGAAATGTGGAACTATACATAGGGTCTCGAAATCGCACCGGGAGATAGAAGTGCTCTTCAGCGTAGGCTTGCTCTTGGGCTGGAGTGTCAGAATCGTTCGGTGAGAAGAAAACCTGACCGCTGGGACTCCACCAATTTGCATCACCTTCACTGTGGACATAGCCACACACACCACTCAAAGTAGCTTCAATCGAGGACGGCGAGGATGGGAGATGCCCAGGTGTGATGTAAATTTGTTGAACAAGTCCAGGCGTCAGGACCTGATTATAAGACATGAAAGGAAGAGCAAGTGACTGAACAGTGCCTAAAGGAAGACTTGTGGTGAAATCATCACTCCTGAAGATGGTCCGCTGGTGAGCTAGAGGCCTGAAGCTCGTCTGACTTGGCACAGCAGTAGTTCCCTCCCAATCCTCAAACGGAATGTTGAAAGAGCCACTAAGCAGGGCCTGAATCACGGGAGGTGTATCGGCAAGTTGAACCAAAGGAGTTATTTCATTGTCTGTTATAACTAGAGGGTAATTTAGCACCTGAAAGGATTGTGCTTCACACGGCAGAGGTGTACGATAGGCGTCTTGAAGGAGGATTGGGTTTGTGTACCTGAGTAGCGAGATACTGGCAATAAATTGGCTTTGCTTGGCCCGGTCCTCCACGGTGAGCAAATTACTACTATCAGAGTATCTTCTTCCGTATGTCAAAGAGAGACTCTGGAGGGTATTTCCATAATCATCTATAAGCAGGGCGAATGAGTGAGAGACCCGTGGATCGGCAACTTGGGCTCCGGCAACGCTTGAAAATGTCTGCCGTTCGTAGTTGAAGGTGACACTCTCTAGTTCATGAGAATAGTAAACACCATATTGGTTAGGTCCCTGCGGTTGAAATATTTTGATTGAATAATTCATCTCCGAAACACTATATGGGAGGTGTTCCGCCTTCGACTTGTCTAGGCCGTAGACTTCCGTTCTCAACGTCTTTCCTTTCAGACTTCGAACCGCTTCTCTCATCTCGTCAGGCAATAAAGTGTATTGAGTCTGACCCACTTGGTTCGGAATTGCGGAATCAGGAAGCATCATTTGTGCTAATTGACTTTCCGTCAGGCCTGGCTCTTGGAAGTATTCTACAGCCATTTGCTGGGAGACTTGTTGGCCTTGGACATATGCACCCGTATGATACCAAGTCTTGGTCAAGATAGGCGGTATGAATGACGCCTCACCAGTGTTGGAATGTTTAGAATCTAGAGCACTGTAATCCTCGGTGTCCCATTGGTATACTCGGCCGAAACCTCGATATTCTCTTTCGACTCCATCGTAGAAGCCGTGAGAATAGGCAAAGCGATTGCTAAAATATGATCCCGCAATGCTATCAAATACCTCGATCTTCTCGACCACCTGGACTGGAAATGGAATGCGTGTGATCCATGGATGTCCCTCCCTCCTGTCCTTTAGATAGAAATATGTTGAAGACTGATAGCTTAGTTTAGTCATCCCTCCCATATTGTTGTCGAAGGAAGATAACATATACGGCTTATGGCTTCCCATGAGGTCTATGTAACTCATCCGTCTCAGTTGGTCTCCTGGAAGAGATGAAGACCATACTAGACAGCCAGTTCCACTCCCAAAAAGATCAACAATCTTGACGGACGCAAGATTGTCTACCGGTGGATATGCCTCGAGTTGAATGGGGGCGCTATAACTGTTTCCCGACCAGTTGAAATAGAGATAAACGTTTCCATCAGCCCCGAGATAGACCAAATCAGTTGTTCCAGAGCCATCGACATCGCCGAGACGGACTCGCAAGGGATCAAATAAATCCGGGCTGTCCAGCCAGGGTGAATTGGCCATTGTCACTTTCGTTCCAAATCTCCCATACCCTTGACTAGGCCAATAGCAGATTTCACTATTACGAATTCTTACGAGATCACTTAAGCCCGATCCCGTCATATCGCCGAGGAAAATCGTGTGCTGAGGGTCGGAGAACAAAAGTCTAGGGCCTTTTTCTTCATCTCTACCGCCTGGAGTAAACCACTGCTCCATCTGGTCGAAACCAAGCAATCCCAAAGAAGGATACATAACAAATGCTTGCTGCTCGCTGATTAGAACATCAGGAAGACCTGCCGGATTCACTGAGTTAGCAATTTCTCCTTAGGCATGATTGTCTCATATCTTGCGATTCATTTTTGAACAGAAGAACTCAAGGCTTTCACATACCATCGCCCGTTACGTCAATCAGTTGCAAGTCTTTGTCTTGAAAATCAATATTAGGAAGACTAGCAAATGTTGTGAAGGCTTCCCAGTCACCGTCAAAAGTTCGCGTCGAGAACCCCGCCACACCCGTCCCAAGCTGAACTATGTCGAGACGACCGCTACCATCAAGATCGAGAAGACGTGAAGGTTGATTTGGGCCGATGGATGCCAGAGATGGTTTAGAAGGAAGTAATTCTAAAGGCCCAAAAGTTGCATCACCAAGGTTCCTTTTGTAAAACCATGATCCACTATCTTGAGTAAGAAGACCCGAGATTCCCTCGCCATCAAGATCAATCCACTGATATACGAGTCCATCAAGACCCATGGGAAGATTTTCCAAGCTCTGGCTATTAATCGCTTTCACTTCCGGATCAAGCGTGGGCTGAATATACTGAAATTCAAGAGGCGGAACCGATTGCACGGAGTATGTTGAGCCTGATCGTAGAAAGCCAGACACTGATGTTGATGCGAGAAGTGTCACATTGGGATTGCCTTGTTGAACATCTTCTGCAATATTCCTTGAATTTTGGTAGAAGAAATTGGTCGATTTCACGAGACAGCCGTCACCCACATTTGGCTCATTGGGAAAGTTGTGAAAAACAAACACACGCTGGCAAAGTCGATAAGTACGAATCTCAAAGCCTGATCTGTGAGACGAAAATGGATCATTTCGGCACAGCCATGGTTGTGAGGGTTGGGGCGTTGGATTCGTTGACGGATGGTCACCATAGTCAAACACAACTTCAAACAACCATGACTGTGAGCCAGTATCAGGCTGAGTCAAGGTAGAGACTTGGTTTCCATACCGTATTCGTTTGATATACCGATTTGAAGATCTTGTGACATCATTCCGATTCCGCTCGTTGATGGTTTGGGAGACCGATACAGAATCCTCGGCTTTGTATTCATAAATGATGATGTTGCCTAGTGAATCACTGGTTGAGCTCGCAAGCCAGCTAAAGATGCGTGAGGGGTCTTGAGGATCTGATATTCGTGAATTGTTGTCAATGCCATAGATGGTAACCACATTCCCGGCCGAAAAAGAGCGCCAGTGCATATCCGTCTCTGGAGCAGTGGTGGAGATCCACAACTCAATCCGTGAAAACGATGCCTCAACACGAGGCCGATAAAAATAGACATTGTAATTAATGCCATTTGAAACTTGAGGCTGGCCTGGGGCTCTTGTGTAGGGGACTCCATTCGGCGAAGAAGTGGTTGGTTCTAGCAAAGGCATTAGGTCCTCTGCTCCTCCAAGAATGAAAACATCTAATCCTGGGTTAGTGGGATCACGATATCGAGGGAGCCCTTTGTCCGTTTTGCGGGTGATAATGGGCAGGCTTAATTTCCATCCTAATCCGAATGGGCCATTTCCAGATCCAGAGTCATAGTTCAGAGACAATTGGGGCTGAAAACCATGTCTTCCCGCTGGGATTTGAATTGGGATGGACATCGAACCCGAACCTCCCATAGAGTTGGCTGTGTATTTTTCGCCAATGCTGGAGATTGAGCCCTGTGGAATTATAGTTAGCGTTGCTTTTCCCAGAGAAAATCTTCTCGATAATTATCTCATAATTTATGAGACCTTCAAGAATATGGGAAACGGAGCTCAGAGAATTTGCGTACCCCGCCCTTTGGCAAAGTGACCGTAGGGAGAGCAGGAAGGGGGTTTTTAACAGAGGCACTGGAAGTAGCAGAAAGATTTCCTGAGACCGCATCACTTTGGACGTCAGGAATCGCATTAAGCAAAGACTGGCCAGGCCGTTGAGGTGATTGCGTTAATGATTGAGACTTATTCGTTTGCGCAGGTTGAGCAACAGCATTTGCATTTATAGAGCTCATCTGAGCCTGGGGATCGAGAGTACCACCGCTCATTTTGCTTAATTGAATGACTTATTGAGCAGACCTTCGTAGAAGGATGTTTGGATCAGAGGGGTGGGAGGGAAAGATCTACGAACTATCAAAGGTCTTCATGGTCACATTTTGGACATCGGACTCGATCAATCAACCCATTTGAGCTCATGGTGAGTGTCTACCTCCATGTACCGCTTTCACTGTGGCTTGACTCAAAGCTGGCAGCCCTGTAGAGTCGCAAATGATACCAGACCAATGGCGTTGTGGTAGGACAATGCCCCTCCGGTGGCTTGCAGAGCGAGCTGAGATTCACCATTTTCCGGCTGCGGGGTTCTCCCAATTATTGGCCTGACTGGCCTGTCGTCAACCTGAAAAGTTCAAGCCTCATACTGATAGTCATGAGAGGTTACCATCCCATCAACTTTGTGACCATCTAGATCTGCGCCCAAAAACGCGCATTGTAGGCCTACTTTGGTTGCCGTACAGGACGACGCAGACTTTGACACAGTCAAATGCCTGTTGATATCTCCTCACTTTCCCTCGGCGTTCGTATTAGCTGAAACAACACCCGAAGCCACACATGAAAACAAGAATATTGGCCCTTTATTTGTCTTCCACAAGATGGAGATGCCTGTCAATTGCGGACAAGGACCTACAAAATTGAGGATCAGGCCTCCGTCACGCGACGACACCCAAGGATGATTAGGCGCCTCAGGGCTGCCTTTAGGGCGTTCATCCCATGGCCCACCCATGAACCAATATTATCTCCTGTGAAAGATTCTTGGGGTAAATTTTGTCTTTATATTCAGCTCAGGATGGCGTTAACCTCCAATGTCGAGTGAACCTCTCCATAAGATCAATCTCAAAACATCTCATCATACTCAGCATAAAGCGCGATGTCTTTCAGTCCTCTGAGTTTCGGATCTCAAGGAACCGCTGTTACTTCCCTTCAACAGTCATTGATTCAATTGAAGCTTTTAATAGCTAGGAATGCTCTTGAGGAATTGGTCACAGCTACTCTGGGGAACAAAACCCAAGAAGCGTTGTTTACCCTGCAAAACGCAAACTCTCTAACCCCGACTGGTAATTTGGACTACGCAACCTCTGAAGTACTAAGACGAGCCCTTTTGGCCGTTGATCCACATGATTGTGGTTCCTTGGTGGTGGGAGAAGTTACTTGGCCAAATGGTAACCCAGCATCAGAACTCAAGGTGGCAATTTCTGTTCGGGCGATACGTGACGAGAGTCGCCTCGGTGACGTAGAAACAGGCCGCCATGGACGATACCTATTCCAATATCACCTGTCTGAGGAAATTCCTGCTGACATAGTTGTCCGGATACTCGATGCCGATGGCAAAGTCCTCTACGAGCCGGCTCTTGCTTCGATTCTCTTTGATGCCCCCCAACTCGCAATTGTGAGCATTCAGCTAGCAGAAGGTGATACTACAGTCATGAGTCAGTTCGAAGAGATCCAAGCAACTTTGAAGCCTTTGCTCAAAGGAGTCTCCTTGCAGAATCTTCAACAAGATGCTAAGGTCCAAGACATAACTTTTCTCTCTAATACTTCAAAAATATCGGCCGATTCTATTGCTCAGCTATCTATTGCTTTCAAATTAGAAACCCAGTACAAAGTTCCTCCAGCTATCTTGTACGCCTTGTTCGGAGAAAATTCTCTTACGACCATCAATATCAATGGTGCCGCAGGTCCCCGCTTTTTCATCGATCTGTCAACTCCGCTTCAGCCTCTGTTCTATGATATGGTGCTGCTATCGGACAGCGTTATTACTGCCGCCGTACGTAAAACTCAGGACAATTTTCAATGTTTCTGAACACCTTGCGCTGTACTTCTTCATGAATCAGTGTTGACTTATGAATTTGGCAGGTTACTCGAGCTGTGACTGTTGACTTTCTTGTCCCGAAATCTGCACAAGATCAATTAACTGAAGCGTATGTATGTTTCTTTTTCTCTCTCTGAAAGATGGATTTTCTTTCTTTTTCTCGGTATATTATACATCTCTGGCATATTCGAAAATCGTCCTTGAAGTCGCGTTTGAATGACTCAAAAGTACTGAGGAGTTTAGATAAATGAATTGGTTTTCTCCGCCTATATATTCCTCGTTGTGTTGGGTATTCTGCTTTGAACAACGCTGACTCTAGCAGGTTGAATATCTTCCACTCTCATTTGGCAGAAGCGCAGAAGTATGTGAGTGAACAGCGCTCGCAGGCGATTTTAACTCAATTGGAAAATTTTGCCACTTTCTCAAAGGTTTCCGCAATCTCCGAAGTTCTTAGCCAGAATGTATTTGGAAATTTTGGCGGCCTGCTTCAAAACATACAGACTGCTATGGGATCTGGGCTGTCTAATACAAGCTCAGAAGGCACCTCAACTGCCACTCCAAACCTCACCGCTAGCAATCTACTTGGTAATGATCAGGTTACCATCAATGTAGCGAAGAAGTTACAGGGAATTCAGTCCTCTAAAGACATGCACAAGCTAGCAAGATTGTCCCAGAAAAATTGGGAGGACCTGCTCTCGAAAGCTGCAATGGATAAGAGCATCAATCCCGACATTCTGGAACCAGATCTAATCCCCCTTCATGCTTCTGCATTGACTCGACGCTTGGAAAAAGAGTATCCAACCTCTGCATTCGTCGGTGCCATTCAAAACGATGACAAAGCATTTCCCGGTAGCCGAGAAGATCTGCTAAAGTTTTTCGAGGAGAATCCAAACTTCGACCTTGCAAGAACAAACATTGAGCGTCTGTTCAGCAAAACTGCATTAGCAAAAACACCAACTTCCAGCACTAGACCTACTAACAACACCGATGTTAAAACTCATCTGAAGGCCGTACAGCGCATATTTAAGCTTGCTCCAACATATAGTCAGACGGTCAACCTTTTAGACAGTGGTATCTCCGCAGCTGCGCATATCCATGCCTTGGGCCAAAACCACTTCATTAATTTGGCAACGGCACCTCCAGAAAATGCTGTATTCACTAAAGAAGACGCCAAGAACGTATTTCAGAAAGCTTCGGACATCCACATCGCCTCTGGCCTGCTGGCAGGCCAAGCAAGAGCTCAATCCAGCGCTCTGCGGATTGCGGCTCTATCTTCGGAATCTCAAGTCAAGAGCATTAAGGCAGTCACCGAGAACTTCCCCAATCTGCAGAGTCTTTTTTCTTTCGGGGACTACAGTTCTTGCTCCGATTGCAATAGGTGAGTTCGTAGTATCTGATAGATCAGTTTCCACTTATTTCTGGTATTCTTCATGCTAACATTCTCTTTCAGTGTCACCAGCGCTGCGGCTTATCTGGTCGACGTGCTTCAATGGATCAAACAGAGAACTGTTACCGATACATCTGGAACAACACCAGTTCCTGATAAGTCGCCCATAGGTGGTATGAGCCCTCGCTCTTTACTCGTCCACAAAACTACTCCATGAGACATTTGAACAAACAGGTACTCCATTAAAACAAAGCTAATTGTGCAATTCATAGTGCTTTGGCATCGAAGGAAGGATATATTTGATATCGACCTCAATTGCAATAACACAAATACTTCAATCCCGTACATTGACGTTGTTTGCGAGATCATGGAGCAAGAAGTCGCCCCAGGCCCAAAATATTCTTTCACAGGGACAGTAAGTATTTATACATCGGAAAATTTTCATACCGTACAGCAAATAACCCATAGGCCGTTGATTTTTGATGTTTTATGCTATGCCTTAATGCTCTCCGGAATGCGCACAAAAGATGCACTGCTGACTCGAGATATTCCAGGTTGTCTCAGGATTGGTAAACACAGCCAATCCGAATCTCCTTGCCGCTCTACAGTCTCAAGGCTGGCCATTTACTGCAGCGGCAGTAGTTTACGATGCCGATGGGTATGGAAATCGGGTAGTTCGTGATTTAAACGTTGTTTGTAAAATGATTGCTGTTCCTCCGAAATCGACGAATCCATCAAGCTGGACGATATATCAGCTCCCACAAACCTTCTACACTGCTGATCAAGCTGCCGCCGCTCCCGAGTATACGGATCTAAATGCATATACCACGCTTTTGACCTCAAATTTTGCATTCCAACTTCCCTTCGATCTGTTCCACCAAGAAGCAGGTGGCTACTTCAACCAATTTTTAATATCGCGTGGAGACTTGATGCGACTTCTGCAATTCAACAACGCTCCTTTACCCGAACAGATTGCTGCAGAGGATCTGGGTTTCAGCGAGGGCGAAAGAACCCTGATTACAACGGCAGCAGTTTCGGCCGCAGCTCAAGATTTGATCTGGAACATACCCAATGCCATAAGCCAGCTCATCGTGCTGCAAGTGTTTTTGAATAAGACATTACTCGCGTTCTCGGATTTTGAAGCACTTTTGGCCCTTACTTGGCTGAATCCGTCCAATACTATATTCGTGCAATACTTAACGAATGAAGCTGATCTCAGCCATATGCAGATACAAAACCTGGACTATCCCGCACTTGATCGGTTCCATCGCTTTATTCGAGTTATGAGGAAGGAAAGCAACTGGTCTGTCACAGCAATCGACCAACTAATCCGAGCGGCTCGGCTCGGGAAGGGTCTCTTAGACAACAACTGTCTCATTGTATTGGACCAAGTGAACAAGCTACAAGCAAAGTTGTCACAAGTGACATTTGACCAACTTGTTGCCTTCTTTGATGTCATACCGACCACAGGAGGAGATAGCTCGGCATACAATCTTATCTATCTGAACAAAACGGCGGTTGGCACAACAAATTCTGACTTCCAACCGACCAACGTCGCCAACAATGAGCAGAAAGAACAGGCGAGCCCTGGTTCGGGTGCTAAACTTTCTGCCTACACTTCATACATTGCAATTTGTTTGGGAGTCAGTGTGTCTGACGCAACACTCTTGATTGGAAACATACCAGCACCTGCCATATTGAGCGCGGCGAATTTGTCTTCACTATATGCCTTTAGCCTCATTTCGTCTGCTCTAACGTTAAAGATTTCGGACCTTCTTATCATCATAACATTGACCGGAATCAACATTCTTTCCAGTCCTAGTACTGCTTTGGATTTCTGCGACAAATTGGCAAAGGTCCGCGCATCGGGACTTAGCCCGGCAGACCTTCAATACTACTTGTCTTATCAAGCCGTGGACCTCCAAACACGAATCTATCCAGATTCTTCGATTCTAGTGCTTTTCCAGTCCTTGCAGACAGCCTTCTCAGCAGCACAAGCAGTCGATATTCTGCCTTTAAACCCACATGCAAACGCCGACGAAAATGAAAATGCGTTGAAGACCTTGCTCGGTAAGCTCCCCTCTTTTGCGGCCGCATCCAATCTTGCGTTATTTCAGACTATCCTCGAAAATGCATGGCTGAATACGAGTACTACACCTTCCGCTTTCATTGACCAGACTCTGAAACCTTACATCGACACCACGGGAGTGCAAACAGCGTGGACAACCCTATCTTCTACGAACAGCAGCACACCACCGCAAACAATTGAAGCCGATCGCCAAGCACTCATTTCAATAATATATACCGAGATATCATCATACCTTTACGGGCAGGACAAATTCGCCGCTGTATCAAATTTAGTCCTCAAACAGCTGAATATACCGCAAACTACAGGTCTCATCCTCCTTCAATCTGCTCATCTAGGTACCCGGAATTTACAGAGTATTTTTGAGGATGATTCTTTGGCGCCTTTACCCTCGAGTACGGGTATACCAGTGCCTCTTCCATCAATCAATCCTACCGCTTTTGATAGCCAGGTGAGTTCTTCTTGCCCAAGATTTCACATTTTGCGAAAGAGCCAAGCTGTTGAAACTGTCTTGGGAGCTTTCTTAGGAGCTGCTCTAATGACTTATCTCAACGATTTGTCTTAGCTCTTCTTACCTTTCCAAAATAAAAAATTTAATAAGAATAAAAATGATACAACGTGGGCTAACGAGGTATAATAGTATCGTGCCGTCAGATTGATGTACATGATGGGCCAATTTATCTCCGCGATGAATTTGAATGCTACAACTGTGCAATGGATGTTGACATACAGTGGAAAGCTTGGCTGGCTCACCCTAGATGGACTTCCTTACGAATCCTCGGTGCCAACTCTAACGTTTCAGTCATGGGAGCCCATTCGGGACACTCAAACCCTTGCAGCAACTTTTCCTGCGGTGCAGAATCCTGCCGATCTTCAGAACCCGTTCACAATTTATGGTCTGTTCTCAAACACACTCGCTACTCCAGTGCCTAGTACCACGTCCATCTTGGGCTACTTGGCCCAGCTTACTGGCTGGGACAGTGGTGTTTTGAACGATCTCAACACTCAATTCACGTATTCCTTGAAAGATCTCCAAAAGCCCGCTACTTATCTACGCCTCAACAAAATGGTCACAATCTTGCGTAGACTTGGTGCTGGTGTAGCCACAGGTCTCCAACTTACAGCACCACAGTTGACAGAGACTGATTCCCTCTTGATGCGGCAGCTTCTGAAGGCACGCTACTCAGATTCTGATTGGCTTGGGGTTCTGAAGGCGGTACAGGATCCTCTGCGAC
>Ga0182030_10011904_pt1 | contig 17508 bp, 17 predicted proteins | sample 812S3MmetaG_FD_121299 | JGI IMG/M metagenome (GOLD analysis project Ga0182030, IMG submission 121299) | Permafrost microbial communities from Stordalen Mire, Sweden - 812S3M metaG (Illumina Assembly) | ecosystem: Environmental > Terrestrial > Soil > Wetlands > Permafrost | place: Sweden...
CAAAATAACTTCACATTGTCAGGAGGTGGCGATGTGGCGCAGGCACTCGTGCCTGCCGGGTCGAGACTCTTCTCGACCCTCTGGAAGTCTCTCGAAGCGCCGAGATGAGTCTCGGCGCTGCAGACTGAGAGTCTGCGCCACGTCGGTTGCTGTGAGGTTATTCATGTGCGCGCCCTTAGGATTCCCGCGCGTCCCCGGAGCGTCGCGATGGGCGAGGGGCACCGCTTCTTCAGGGGCACCTGCCCGGACCTTCGCGCACCCTCGCGGTGGCCGTAAGCGCCGGCACGGTAGGCCGGCTCATGTCGAATAGACGTGTGCCTCCGTCTTCGGGACAGCTACTTGCTCACCGACCTCACCACTTGCACCGGACCGAGCAAGCCTGATGGCAGCAACGGGGAATCGGCCCGATAGAACTGCTGTGCGGTATAAGTGAGTTTCTGCGTGACGCCGGGTTGCTGATCGCCGATCAAGCGGTTGACCCAGAGGTTGGTTACCCGAATCTCCAGCGTGTTCGCGCCGGGCTTCAGGGCGGCAGTCACGTCGACGCGGAACGGGGCCTTCCAGACAGTGCCGAGAGCCTTTCCGTTTACCGTGACTTCGGCGATGTTCTTCACATCGCCCAGGTCGAGCCACAATTTGGCGCCCGTCCGGAACCAATCGGCGGGAGCATCCACGGTCTTCGTATAGGCGCCGGTCCCGGAGAAGTACTTCACGCCGGGGTCGGAGTTCTCGTGCCACGAAGCTAATGCCGGCAGGGTGGCCTTCTCGGGTGCGCCCCGCTTCGGCTGGAAGCTGACATCCCACGAGCCTTGAATCGAGGTCAGCTGTGTCTCCGCCGGCTTGGCGACCGACCGTTGCGGCGCCGCGCTGGCCGTGCGGAACACCACGAAGACCGCGTCGTTCGCAAGCAGCGTCAACGGCACGATCGTACGGCCTTTCTCGCTGCGGTAGCTGGCGGGTTCGACCGTGCCCGTGTCCGCATGCCAGAATTCCGGCGCTTTGCCCTGCACGCGGAAAGTCGCTTCCACCTCGTCCGTGCGCGTATTCCGGTGGCTGACCCAGTACACATCGCCGTCCGTCAGTTTGCGGTGTACAAATGCCAGTTCGGTGTCCGGTTGCGGCTTGGTGTACTCGAAATCGGGCTCCGCCTGGAGGGCCGTAAGCGCCTCGGAGATCGTGCCTGTTCCGAACACCTTGCCCTTGCCGGCGCCGGCGCCCCACAGTTTGCCGGCGATCGTCTGGAACTCCTCCTGGTCATCGTGGAGGCTGGGCGAGTCGATTGGCTTGGGGCCTACAACGGTAGCCCCGGCGGCAACCATATCGCGGATCTTGCGCAACACGGCCAGGGGCATGTGTTGGGCGTTGGGGTCGAGCGCCAGAATGCGATAGCTCATGCCGCTCGGCGTCGTGATGTTCCCATTTGCCGCGACAGTCGTGAGTTTCAGCAGCCCATCGGAGTTCACGTAGTCGAACCCGTAGCCCGCCGGTATGGGTGGCGGATTGGCGGCGAAGAGCGCCGTAATGTTGGAGTCCTCGCCGTAATAGTAAGCGATGTCGGCTACGAACTTGCCTTGCTGCAGCAGGTAGGAACTGCGCGTCAGATAAGTGGTCCAGGGCTTGGCTTGCTCCGCCCAAGTCTCGTGCCGGTTGAACCACTGGCCGAATGGCCCAAGCCCGAGGCCGGGGATCTTATCGTCGGTGGCCTGGTGAACCGAGCAATGGATCACGAACCGGTTCAACCCCATCGACAGCTCGCGGTCGGCGGTAGGCTTTAATGTTTCGGGCGAGAATGCCCAGGCGCCGGCGCTGCTGCTCGCCGTCAAGGACTCGGCTGCGACCAGGTTCTGTCCCCAGATGTGAGCCACCGAAGCCGATTCGCGGATATCCGCGTCGTACCGTTCGTTGGCCCGGCCCGGTCCGTTGGTCCACATCGCGCTCATGGGCACCGCGGCCGTACGTTTCACTTCCATACCGTCGGCGATGAATGCCCGGCCCGATTCGTGCGACTCGGAGTAACGGGCCATGCCGCGTTCCTTCAGGATTTCGGTCAGTTGGTCGTAATGATACTCGGCGACCAGGTCCTCCAGAGTCCGGCGGAAGTCCCACAGGAAGCGGTCCGTAGCCTCGGAGCTTTCCACAACGTGCCCGGCCAGTGCGGGAATCCAGGGCTTCATGTCATAACCACGGCGCTTGCGGAACTCGGCCATCATGTCGTCGGTCCAATTTGCGGTGCCGGCTTCCCAGCTGTCGGTGATTACGTATTGCAGTCCGCGCTTGCCCATCATTCCGCCGGTGGCGTCTTTGTATTGATTCAAGTAGTTGTCGAAGTAGGCTTTGACGTATCCGCGATTGAGCTTGTCGACTTCGAGGCCGGTCGCTTCGGGCGACGCCGGAGAGTTCTGATGACCGGTGAGCGAATAGCCGATGCGCAGCACGACCCACTTTCCGGCGGGCGGAGTCCAATCCAGCGTGCCGTCCGCGTGCATCTTTGCGGTCAGGTCGATGACGTCAGCTTTGCGCACGGCGTCGGCCGCCGGCAGCGCGGGGGTCGCCATGGCGTAGATGTTGGTGGCAGCGGAGAACGCGGCCTTCTCCTGGAACCGGTTCACGATGGCGCCGTGCAGCACGAATTCCGCGATCTGCGTTCCGGCGGGGGGTGCTGGAACTTGCGCCCGTCCACCCGGTCCGCTCGCAGGAGGGAGACCGTTGCCTGGTTGGGCTGGTGGTTGTGGAGTGAGCACGCCGATGCGGAAGAAGCGGGCCGTGACTGCCGGGAAGGCGACGGTGCGCGCCCCGGTGGGAATCGGAGCCACGGTAGTGAAAGTACTGCCGTCGTCACTCGACTCCAATTGCGGGCTGGCAGGCGCACCGCCGCGACCTCCGCCAAAGCCGCCACCGCCGCCCGCCGTAACGAAGGTCACTCCGCGGAACGTTTGTGGCTGGGCAAACTCATATTGGATCCACGCTCGTTCGCCAACCGGCGCCGCTGGCAGAAGCGTGCTCGTCGCGAGATCGCCATCGGTGAGTGCCGCCACGTCGAAGGAACCGGCGCTGGAACTTACCGTGGGCTGCAGTTCACTCATGGGGCGGTCGCCTTCCAACGCGGGATAGGCGACCACAACGTCGTCGGCATAGTATTCCGGCGGAGGCGCCTGATTGCCGCCGCCACGTCCACCGCTCGCCTGATTCTGATATGCCCCGGTTGTCGACGGCGGCTTGGGTAGAGTGCCGGTGAACGGGCGCCCGCCCTCGACGCGGGTCTCGCTCCAGACGTACTTTTTCATGGCTTGCGAAGGCGGTACCCATGGTCCGCCGCTCTCGCTCCAGCCCGGAGATCCTGCGATGGCCATCTCGAGACCCAGTTGGTCGGCCAAAGTAGTGGCGTACTTGAAGGCGTCTTTCCACTCCGGAGTCATGAAGACTAACCGCTTCTCGACGATCTGCGGAGAGTTCAGTCCGGCATCGAAATTCTGGAAGCCGCCGATCCCGGCGCGCTTCATCCATTCCAGATCCGCCTTGATGCCCTCCTTCGTGATGTTGCCGCTCATCCAATGCCACCAGACTCGCGGCTTGGCGCTTTCGGGAGGATTCTGGAAACCCCGCAGCAGTGGGTCTCCCTGCGTCTGGCCGAGCACGGCCAAAGCGCCGATCGAAGCTATGGTTGCGACGGCTGACAGGAGCCGCCATCTGGAATCATAAAATCGCATCTTTTTCTCCGTAATATTGGCGGAAGCTTCCTGGCTCCGCCTTTGGCTGTTCCGCATCTGAATGCCCGAATCATACCCAAATCAGCCCTCTGCGATACTCGGCAAGAGGTGTAGAATGTCGGCGCGTTCTTCCGGAAGACCCGCGGCAGAAGTTCCTCCACTTGGAGCGCATCGCGCTGGTAGCCGGTGTTGTAGTGCATCTGGCCGCGGTCGGTCCGGGCTGGGAGGAACTCTACCGTATGGCACGTGTCGTTGTAGCCAGTGACCCACAGTGAAATTCGCACGACGATCTCGCCAGGTTTCCGGCCCACTTATGCCAACATGACTTCCACCTTGTGTTGGCGCAGCATCTCCCGATGGCGCGCGTCAAGACCGCTGTCGGTCACCACGAAATCGGCCACATCCAGCGGCGCTACCGGAATCATCGCGGACTTCCCAAACTTGCTGCGGTCGGCCACCACGATCACCTTTTGGGAGACTTCGATCATCTTCCGTTCCGGCCCCACCACCAGCGTATTGTTGTTGCTGTACCCCGCCTCCGTCACGCCGCCGATTCCCATAATCAGTGTGTCGGCGCGGACCGTGCCGAGCATGTGTTCGCACAGCGGCCCCACCATGACGCGCGTGCGAGGATACAGGTACCCGCCGGTCAGCGTGAGTTCAATCTCCCTGGCGTCGGCGAAAACCTCGGCGATCGCCAACGAATTGGTCACCACTTGCAGCCTGCGGCCCGCCAGGTGGCGCGACACCGCGGCGACTGTCGAACCGCCATCCAGGATCACCGTCTGCCCATCCTCTATCAGCCCCGCCACCAGCGCGGCCATGCGCTCCTTCTCGTCCTGCATGCGTCCGCTTTGCAGTTGGTAGTCGAGCGTGGCATTGCCCGAGGGCTGAGCCGCCATGGCGCCGCCATATACGCGTCTGAGAATGCCCTGTTCTTCCAACACCATCAGATCGCGGCGTAATGTGGATTGCGATGCGGAGAGCTCGCGCCGCAACGTGTCGAGATCTACGAACTCATTGGACTCGATCAACTGACGAATTCGGAGCTGCCGTACGGACCCGTTCATTCCTGACGCTCTATGCGCTCCTACTGGGGGCAAGTGCGGCCATCACCGCATCGGTAACTGTCTTGACGAGGGATTCCATATCGTCCGAGACCGCCGGTTGCGTGACCGAAGAGCATGCTCGGGGCGCAACTGAAATTCCGCCTGGATTCTCAGGCATGTCGCACAACTGGCATTCCCGCATATTGCCGGCCGACGCGCTGTCGTGGCGCGCATCCGGCAGGCCGAGGCGCTTCTTGAGCGAGAGCAAGTCCGACGTCTTCTCAGGCGAGATATAGGAGATCGGTTCGCCAATCTGATTGGCCAGCATGAGCGTCCAACAGTACGTATCGAGTACTTCAACATACCATTCCGCATGCGTTACCGTGTCGGCCCAGCAAATCACCCCGTGGTTCGCCAGCAGCACGGTATTGTGATTCTTCACGTAGGGGATCACGGTCTCGGCGAATTTCTGTGTTCCGGGAGTTTCATATGGCGTAAGTGCCACCCGTCCCACGAAGACTTCGAATTCGGGAATCACGCACGTGGGCGGCACGCGTCCCACGATGGCATACGCGGTGGCGTGCGGCGGATGGCAGTGCACCGCGGCCTTCGCCTCCGGGACAGCTTTGTAAATCTCCAAATGCAGCAGAATCTCGCTGGTTCGCGCGCGGCCTCCCGCCAGTTGGTTGCCGGCGAGGTCTACCAGGCACAGATCTTCGGGCCGCAGGTCCGCCTTGCTCACCAACGTGGGAGTGCAGATCACGGCGTTGGGGCCGATGCGGAAAGAGATATTGCCGCCGTTGCCATCCACGTACATTCGCTGCCAGAGCTTGCGGCCCACCGCCACGATCTCCGCCTTAACCGCTTCAGCCTCGGGAGAACTGAAGAGGCGGACCAGTTCGTCATTGCCGGCCGCAATCGTGGGAACCGAGGGAGCCCCTACGGCCGCGCCGCTACCCTTCGCGCCTGGACAGTTTCGGCATCCCGCTCCAGCGCAGCCGCAATTGCCCGAAGACGCGCTCGCCTTCGCGGCGCGCTTGAGGGCCAAACCGCGAGCGCCGATTAAGTCTTGCGCGGAAGGTGTCAGGATCGTCTTATCGCAGATCGTGAGTTCCGTGGCCCCTTGTTGGATGGCCGCTTCTACGTCCCGCAGAGCGACTACTTTTACACCTGTCAGATCGACCGTTTTCATTTCTGTTCCTCAGATTCGGAAACGCTTTCGAGCGGCTGGAAGTCGACATTTTCCACCAGCAGCGCGCAATATGCATCGACAGGCGCTTCACCCGGCCACCATGGATTGGCTGCTTCACGGCCTTCCACAAAGCCGACCATCTGCCCTTCCGCCGCGCCCAACCGGTCCACCGCTACTACCGATTTGCCGCCACCCTTGCCATTCCTCGCCGCCAGATTGTCAGCCGTGACAGGCTCCACAATCGCCAGCCGAACGCCAGCCAGAGAGGTGGACACATTCAATACCACCGAGCCGCGCACAATCCCAATCCTCATGCCGCACCGTCCGGCGTGTCCAGGATTCCCACTACCGCCAGCCGCGCAGGCGTGGTTTTGCCGAGCTTCTGTCGCGCGATGTCGCCATCCGTCGATACGATCACCGTATTGTGCCGCCGCGCACCGAACCAGTCCAGGATGATCGACGACTCACCGTTGGTCCCAATCCTCATGCCACACCTTCCGGCGCGTCCACAATCCCCACCACTGCGAGTCGCGCGGGCGTGGTTTTGCCGAGCCTCTGCCGCGCGATGTCGCCATCCGTCGAGACGATCACAATATTGTGCCGCCGCGCACCGAGCCAGTCCAGGATGATCAGCGGCTCACCGCTGGGGCGCCCGTCGCCCTCCAGCCGTTGGCCGATCAGCAGGCGGCATCCTTCCAGGTTTTCATGCTTCCTGGTGGAGGTAATCGTGCCGTCAATGCGTGCGAGAAACATAAGTCAGATAATGCGGAGGCCGCCGCCCACCACAATCTGCCGCTGGCGGGTGAAGGTCAGAGGTGTGGTGACGCCTTCACCGCTTGGTGTCGCGATGCTGTAGCTCAAGTATCCCGGGCCACCCAAACCCAATGAAGCCATGCAAGGAGCGTTGTGGAGAAACAACGTGGTATTCATGGCCCGCGCCATTTTGGTAACGTTGTCCATGTTCCGCGAGTGGATCATGGCGGTGTGATGGTAACCGTGTTCGGCGGCCACGGCTGCCGCCACGCCGGCATCGAAGTCGTTCACCCGAACAATCGGGACGAAGGGCATCATCTGCTCCTCCACCACGAAAGGATGATCGGCCGCAGTTTCGGCGAACAGCAGTTGGGTACTGGCCGGAACCGTCACCCCGGCCGCGGCGGCAAGCACCGCGACATCCTTACCGATAAGGTCGCGATTAACGTGGGCGCGGAGGCAGCCGGCGCCGTCTTTGTCGAAGTGGAAGGCCGCTCGCGTGAGACGCTCCAGTGCGGCGGCGTCCAGTTGGAATGCGCCAGCCATGCGCATGGCCGCGATGAAGCGATCGGCGACCGAGGCCACCACGAAAACTTCCTTCTCCGCGATGCACAGTAAATTGTTGTCGAACGACGCGCCCCGTACAATGGCCGCGGCGGCTTCGCCCAGGTCTGCCGTCTCGTCTACCACCACCGGGGGGTTGCCAGGCCCGGCTGCGATTACCCGCTTGCCGGCCTTTGAGGCTGCCTTCACCAGCGCAGGCCCACCGGTGACGCAAAGAAGGTGGATCCCCGGATGCTGAAATATCTCTTCCGCCGATTTGATCCCAGGCTCCCGCACCGTGGTCAATACGTTCTCGACACCCAATTCCCGTTTGATCTCGCGGTTGTAAATCTGCAGTGCATAGGCCGCCGATTTGGCCCCGGCCGGATGGGGGCTGAACACCGCGGTGTTGCCGCCCGCCAGCACATTGATCGCATTGCCGGTCATAGTGGGCACCGGATGGGTGGCCGGCAGCACCATTCCAATCACGCCGAAGGGCGCATGCTCGATGACGCAGAGCCCGGAAACGTCGCTGCGGGCCTCCGTCCGCATAGACTCCACCCCCAGCACAAACTCGACGGCGAGCAGCTTCTCGATCTTGTGATCCAGCCGCCCGAGGTGGGTTTCATCGAGTTCCATCTTGGCCAGTTGATGAGCCCGCTCCCGGCAGACACGGCGCAGGATGGCGATGATTCGGCCTCGTTCGTCGAGGCTCATGGCGGCGACCTTCTTCTGGGCTTCAGCCGCTGCCGCGACCGCTTCATCGACGGTCTCGAAAACACCGTCTTCAGATGCTGCCGCCTTGGGTGCCGCTGCTGCCGGAGCGGGCGCGACCGCCGCCTCTTGACCACGGGGCGCCGGCAACTGCGCCTGCAACCGCGCAACCACCTCGCGGACGACATTTGCGATCAACTGCTCGCGATCCACCGTTACAGACATTACGGATTCTCCACCCTGGCGCCGTCGAGCTCAACCGAGTCCACAATTCCCACGATCACGGCATCGACAGGCGCATCTTTCGTGGTCCCAGTGAGCCTTGCCGAACTGCCCTGGGTGAACAGCACGCACTCGCCGGTTCCGGCGCCCACGCTGTCCACCGCCACCACCGTACTTCCGGAGGGCTTCAACCGCCCGTCGGAAGCTATATATGGCTGCAGGAACAGCAGTTTCATCCCTTGAAATTTGGGATTCTTCTGAGTGGCCACGATATTTCCAATCACCTTCGCTAAGAACATGGGGCCGTGCCTACTTTGGCAGGACCGCCGACAACTCGCTGTGCGGCCGCGGAATAATGTGCGAACTCTTGAGCACTCCGGCCCGGCTGGCAGCTGCCGCGCCGGCGTCCACCGCCGCGCGCACGGCGCCCACGTCGCCCGTCACGTATACGCTGCAGAGACCGCTGCCCACCTTGCGCCAACCCACGTACGTCACCGGCGCGGCTTTCAGCATGGTGTCGGTAGCTTGCACCAGCGCTACCAATCCGACCGTTTCAATCATTCCAATCGCTTGACCTGGCATATTTTTTCCTTTTCCGACGTCTAGAGCATGCCTTCGATCAACCCCTCGTGGGGCCGCGCGATCACATGCGACGATATGAGTTCCCCAATCAGCCTGGCAGCCGCCGCGCCCGCGTCCACCGCGGATCGCACGCTGCCCACGTCCCCCTGCACGATCGCAGTGACGTAGCCCCCGCCGATCTGCACGGTTTTCAGCAGCTCTACGTTCGCGGCTTTGCACATGGCATCGCAGGCTTCCACCAGCCCGACCAGGCCCTTCGTTTCAATCAGACCGATAGCATTGTTGTTATTCATGGTTTTCTCCTTGACTGCCGCGAGCTGGCTACGACGCTGCGCCACCCTTGTCCCCTTTCTGGTTATAGAAGGCTGGCAAGTCATCGTGCGGACGTGCAATCACCTGCACCGAAGTGACCTCTCCGACCCTGGTGGCGGCTGCTGCACCCGCATCTGTGGCCGCTTTGACGGCGGCTACGTCACCGACGACAAACGCCGTCACCAGCCCGGATCCCACCGTTTGCCAGCCCGCCAATGTCACGTCGGCCGACTTCAGCATGGCATCCGTGGCCTCAAATAACGCCACCAGACCCTTGGTTTCGATCATTCCCAACGCTTGACTCATGGTTTTACTCTTTCTCCCTACTACTTGATCAATTCGATTTCTTTGGCCAGATGCAGCCCGCAGGCGTTTGCTTCGTCGGTGTCCATGTGGACATTGAGTATCGATGTTGGGTCGATGCGCACATGCACACGGTCGAAGGTAATGCCGGCATCGCCGCCTACTCGAAGTTTCATCAGGTCGCCCTGTTTCACGCCATAACGCAAGGCATCGGCGGGATTCATGTGGACGTGGATGGCGCCTCGGATCACGCCCTCTTTCAACTCGAGCATTCCCTTCGGGCCCAACAAATACGCGCCGGGCGTATTGTCGATTTGCCCCGACAGCCGTATGGGAACGTTCTCGAAACCCAAGCTGATCGCGTCGGTGAACGCGAGTTCCACCTGGGTTCGCTTTCGCAACGGTCCCAGGATTCGAAGATTGGAAATGACTCGCCCGCGAGGTCCTACCAACGTCACGCACTCCTTGGCGGCGAAATTCCCCGGCTGGAATAGAGGGCGCTCGGCGGTGAGTTGGTGGCCGGGACCGAACAGCGTCTCCAGGTCTTCCTTGCTGGCATGCATGTGCCGCGCGGAGGCGTGCACTGTGAGCGGAGGAATTCCATTTGCCCTGACGAGGTGTTTTAGCACCACTTGCCGGACAATCGCTTCCATGTCCGAGCGCTTGAAAAGAGTAGGGCTCATGACTCACCAAAGCGGGCGCGGAATGGGTCTGAAGGCCTAGGCTGAACAGTCATGAATAATTATGAATGAACAGCTCGATATTAGCTCTCAGCTCCGGCTAGATCAAGCAAAATCTTGCGTAATCATGAAGTATTTTGAATTGTTCTGGCAAATAAACTATCCAAGAAGGCGCCCGGTCTCGCGCGATTTCAATCCGGAATTGCCGGCCGAAAATCTAGGGCTTGCCGGCGCCGGCGATCGTGTATTTGGTGCTGACGCTGCCGTCCGGTGAAGTCACCACGACAGTCAGTTCGGTTCGTGCCCCCTTCAATTTGAGGGGCATCGACGCGCCCGAGGTGGCGGCGCTGCCGTTCACTGTCAAACTGCGATATCGCGATGACGTCGTTACCGGGGTCACGCGGATCTCGGCCCCTGGCTCCCCATCCACCGAGTACTCATGGATGTTCGGGGAGAATCGTGTCGTCAGCGCGGCGCCGCCGATTTCGAGATTGCTCAAGGTGGCGATCTTGTCGGGAGGGCCCGAGATCGGGTGCGCCCGGTTGACGTTGATGGCGACCCAATCCGGGTCCTTCAGCCGGTCGCCCACCACAACCTGTAACAGGCCCGCCGGGCGATAGGACGGAATCAGTATGCTCTCGCCCTTATCGATCAACAATTGCGCCGCGGCTTCCAGATTATCCAGAAAACGCTCGCCCATCAGCGGGACGTCATTGTGGCCGGTGAGCATGGCTTTGACTTTGCCCCGCAACTTGGCGTGCGCGATGCGAACCGACGACAGATAGTAGTCCAGGGGAGGGCCGCCCTGCATCCAGAGCGCATCCGGCACCGCTGGATTGTTACTCCCGAACGAGTCCCCCGAAAACAGGGTTCCATTCTGCCCGTCGAGGATGACAATGCTGCCGTTGGTATGCCCGGGCACCGCTACGATCGTAAGGTGCCGGCCGCCGATCTCGATCCGGTCGCCGTCTTTCACAACCTTCAGATTCCGGTCGATGACTGCCTGTGGTATTCCCGCCCGGCTGAAACGCTGCACCACGGCTGGGCGATCCGCCTCTCCGATGTACTCCGCGCTGCCATCGATGAATTGATCCGCCTGCCCGATATGGTCGGGATGATTGTGGGTCAGGATCACCTCGATCGGCAGGCCCGCGGTGTACTGAGTCACGTATTCCTTGAGTGCGCCCTGACCCATACCGGTATCGATGAGCGCGGCTTTCTCCGTCCCCAGAATCAAGAACATCTTGTCGTTGTCGGAGTCGCGGATCATACGCACGCCCGGCAGGACTTCTTCGGATACGTACGCTGTCCGGTCCCTTCGGTCAACGGTGTAGAGGAAGGTGGCGATGTTGCTGTTCGCGGATCCGTCCTTCATCGCCGTGGCGCGAATGGTGTAGCCAGCTTGCAGGCCCCGCTTGCCGTCGTAGAGGCCCGCGATGAAGAGCAGTTGTTTGGGATCGAAAACCGGGCTGGCCGCGTTGGGATCGCTGCCGTCCAGGGTGTAATGGATGGCTACGTCCGTTTGGTCCGAGTAAAGGAATACGGATTCAGTCGTGGGGTAGCTTCCCGGAAGAGGAAACGCTTTTGGGGACGCGAGTTTGGGAGCGCTCTGCGCCGCACCGCGTCCCGGACTTGCCGGAGTTTCGGGGCCACCGCGGCCAGCGCCGCCCGGCGGAGTTCCCTGCGCGGCACAGACGCCTGTCACGATCACGGCCGCCATCAGAATGTGGTTTGACCGGTTCCCATTTCGCATGCGTTTCGATTCTCCTGTTTTGTGCGTGATGCCGCAGGACGAGGATCGCAACGGATCCAGCCGCTCCCAAACGATCCGCTCCAGACCGTACGGATCGTTCACCACTTTGCATTCCGCTTCGATCTCCATGGTAGCCCGCTTCTACACGGTGTAGGCCGGTTATGCCGAAATCGGAAAGCCCGTTGCAGCGGCATGGTCAAGAAGGCGCACCAATTCGAGCCCGGAACGTTCCCGGACTGGTATTGTTGGCCGGTGCGCCCGGGCCTCATCTCCGGCCTTGTCCCCGCCGCTGCAGGCGCCGATCGACCCGCTCCCGGGCGATCCATGGTCTCGGCGGCGTCGCTTCCAGCCGACCCATCGCTTCCAGCCGACCCATCGCTTCCAGCCGACCCATCCCGACTCCGTTCAGGGAGACGCCCAGACCCACTAGACAAGCGCTCTTGCGCCCGTAACGAATGGACAATATATTACCTCTATACTCGATAATAGGCACAGATTGGACAATATGATGTCTATTGAACTGAAATCACCGCGCGACGTGCAACGCGAACTGGCGGGCCGTTTCAAGGCGCGGCGGCTGGCGATGAACCTGACGCAAGAGGGTCTGGCGGCGCGCGCCGGTGTGAGCTGGAGTTCTCTCAAGCGGTTTGAATACACCGGCTTGATCGCGCTCGATGCATTGCTTAAGCTGGCGCTGGTTCTGGAGTGCCTGGGGGACTTCGACGGGATCTGCGCGGATGACGGGCGAAGCCTTGCGTCGAAGTCTCTCGATGAGATCCTCTCCGAAGCGAAGCCGCGACGGAAAGGACGGATCAAGTGACCTACGCCCCCACGGAATTGCTGACGGTTTACCTGGAGGCCGGGGAGCGCCGGAAAGTTGGCCGTCTCGCGCTGCGGCAGCGGAAAATCCTGTTCGAATACGACGCGGCATTCATCGCTTCCGGCATCGAGATTTCGCCGATCGAGCTGCCCCTGCGGACGGGCGTCTTCACATCTGCCGACGCGATTTTCGACGGGCTCTACGGCGTCTTCAACGATAGTCTGCCGGACGGTTGGGGGCGGCTGCTGCTGGACCGCACGGTGGAGAAGCATGGCATGCGCCGGGGTCAATTGAATCCCCTGGACCGCCTGGCTTATGTCGGCCACCACGGCATGGGTGCACTGAGCTACGAGCCGGATCGGAGCGAGGCGTCCGGCGATGACGTGCCGCTCGCGCTCGACAGGCTGGCTCAGGAATCGGCAATCATGCTGGCAGGCGAGAGTGAAGATGTCTTTGAGGAACTGCTGCGGCTCAGCGGATCGTCGGCCGGTGCGCGCCCCAAGATTGTGGCGCAGGTGAGCGCGGATAAGTCGAGAATCATTCACGGTCCCGCGAAACTGAAACCAGGCTACGAACACTGGATGATCAAATTTGCATCGTCGCAGGACCCGCGCGATATTGGCGCCATCGAATACGCTTACAGCCTGATGGCGCGGGAAGCCGGGGTGGAGATGCCGGAGACGCATCTCTTCCGCACGAAAAAGCGCGGGTATTTCGGTGCGAAACGTTTTGACCGGCAGGGGGACCGCCGCATCCACATGCATAGCCTTTCAGGGCTCATCCACGCCGATCACCGCAACCCGAGCCTCGACTACGACATGATCCTGCGGGTCTTGCTGGTGTTGACGAAGAACATCGCCGAGGTCGAGAAGGGCTTTGCTCTTGCGTGCTTCAATGTCCTGGCGCATAACCGCGACGATCATGCCAAGAATTTCTCATTCCTGCTGAACGACAAGAATTCGTGGGTCTTCGCGCCGGCCTACGATTTGACCTTTTCCGACGGCCCCGCCGGGGAGCAGAGCACCCTGGTTATGGGTGAAGGCAAGAACCCCGGCCTCGAACAGCTTCGGTCGCTCGGCAGGGAACATGGTCTCAAGAGCGCGCCGCGCATTCTGGCAAAGGTACAAAAGGCGGTTGCTCGCTGGCGGGATCACGCCGCCACCGCGGGCGTGAGTGCCAAGTCGGCCAAAGAGATTGCGATTGGAATTCGCACAGCCTCAGGCCCTCCGAAATAGGTTTGGCCGGAAATAGTTGGTGCGGTAGTTACCTGGGACAGATGGCCTACTGGGAACGAAATGAGGAGATGCTCCGAGTCATTTTTTCCGGTTCGCGCCGATGAGCGTGTCGTCAACCGGAGGTGGTAAAGCGGTGGTCGTAGCCTCATCGATTGCTGACGCTACGAAGTGAAACTCGGGCGCTTGGCAACGGGGGTTGAGAACTGGGCTCCTGGTGTCTACGCGGTTGAGTTCAGAGATGGCGATGAAAGGACCTGTGCCATGGTCGCGTTGAAAGCTGAGCAATCGATGCGGGCGGCGCGCTGAGTTCTGTGCCGCCGATTCCTGCAGACACCGCGCGCCGTTCGATGCGGCGACGACTATGCCGTGCTCGGCCTATCAGATTCCGGCCGGTCGCTGTCGCTCCAAGCCACCATTCCCGCCGATCCACGTCCATTTTGCACGTGCGAATCTTCGAGCCCCGGGTCGAATCGATTACGAGCAACATCTCGCATCGGAACTGCCGGACGTTGAGGACGAGATGGGGAGCCGCCAAAACGGTTGCTTCTAACTTTTAGTATTTAGAGCGATTTTTATGGTGCGCCCGGGCTGACTCGAACAGCCGACCTTTTGGTTCGTAGCCAAACGCTCTATCCAACTGAGCTACGGGCGCGCGCTTTAGAATGAACTAGTTGCAGACAATGGCGAAAGCATGATTTTCGTTTTGTGCTAGATTTGTGCTAGACACCCCTTGACCCTGCCCCATCACACGGTTTTGTGCTACAGCGTTGCTGCGGTTTGTATGCCGTGCGTCCATTGCCTTTCCATATTAGCATCGGGGCCGGGCTTTGCGCCAACCCCGGTATCGTCACTTCTTTTCGCCGCTGGCCTTGCCGCTGAGGTATGTTGCCAGCTTGTCCGCCGCGTCGTGTAGATCACTCTCGTTAACGATGTTGTACCGGGAGAACATGCTGGGTGTTTTATGCCCGGATATCCGCATTGCCACTTCTTCGGGCACGCCAGCCCGAATCAGATTCCTTACTCCGGTTCTCCGCAGGTCGTGAAATAGCCGCGTGATGCCCGTAGCGTCTGCGGCTTTTTTCCAGCCCTTGCGGATGTCGTCCACGTGCCCGCCGCGTCTGGGTGACCTTCGGTTCACAAACTTGCTGCCCTGACGGAAGAATACCCACGGGGATTCCGGGCACAGGGACGCGTGGCGCTGCTTCTGCGCTGCCAGCACGTCATGCAGGTCCCCACCGGGTCCGCCAAGCGGAATGATGCGCGCTTCGCGTCAGGAAATTCGCAAGAAAATGAGCATATCGTGAAGGTTGGAGACTACGAGGACCGGACCAAGGACTGTGGGTCGCACAGGTGCGGAATGGGCTGAAGCACCTGCCCGGCTGTGTGGGAAGGGTTCTGCGGCCTGCCTGGAGCGCTGCGGCCTTAAGCTTCCAAGAGACGACGCCGGGCCTGGCGTCGAAGAAACCAAGGCAGGAACAACGGCACGATATTACAGTGACTAATGGCTGCCCGAAGGTCTTGGTTTCCACGCCCTTGCCAACTGTTGAGCTTGGGCGATCTCTGAGGGACTCATCTTCGCCGCAACCAAATCACGCAGATATACGGCATTCTCACGAAGACTAACCGCGTTCTCGTCCAAATCTGAACTGGCCCGCAAAGCTGCGAGGCTGCTCCACATATGGGCGCGGACGTAGTCTCTTGCCACTCCTTGACCTTCCCTGTACATGAGTCCCAGGTTATACTGCGCGTCGGGGTAGCCCTGCTCTGCGGCCTTAAGGAGCCAACCGGCGGCCTGAGCATAATCCCTCGTCACTCCGTGGCCCTGGTAGCATAATAGGACGCCGAGGTTCAGTTGCGCATCAGCATCACCCTGTTCGGCAGCCTGGCGGTACCAGCGAAGAGCTTCAGGATAGTCCGAAGCAACACCCTGCCCCTTCTCATACATGACGCCTAGGTTATATTGCGCCCTGGCATACCCCTGCATTGCAGCTTTGAGGAACCAGCCCACAGCCTGAGCATAATTCTTTGCCATTCCTATCCCGTTGTGGTAACCGATGCCGAGGTTGTATTGCGCGTCAGGGTTACCCTGTTCGGCGGCCGTGTTGTACCACCGAAACGCTTCAGCGTAGTCCTTGGCTACTCCATGGCCTTCGTCGTACATATGGCCGAGGTTGACTTCCGCGAAAGCATCGCCCTGGTCAGCAGCCTTGAGATACCAGCGGCGCGCCTCTAAGTAGTCCTGGGCTAGTCCTCTCTGGCCCTCGTCATACATTAGGCCGAGGTTAAACTGGGCGGGTGCATAACCCTGCTCGGCAGCTTTGAGGTACCAGCGGGCGGCTTCAGCGTTGTCCTGACTCACCCCTGAGCCGTTGTCGTACATAACACCTAAGTTGAACTGGGCGCGGGCGTCACCGAGTTCTGCTCGTTCGCGAAGTGATGGCAATTCCGAAGGGGGCTTGGTCTCCTGACCGTAACCACGCGGTAAACACGTCAGGGTTAGTAAGAATATTGCTAGTTCGACCTTCGACCTTAAGGGCATCCACGCGTGCATTTGGCTACCTTCTAAATTCGGTAATGTGATAACGAGGCTTACAATACAACTTCCTTTTTAACACCATGACAATCGTTTTTTCTGAACAGTATCAGGATCAAAACTGAAGGCTCGGCCTTGTTGCTTGCCGGGCACACGGGTTGCGGACAGACGCTACTGGACCCCTGAGGGTTGGCGTCAGCGGACTTCTGATCTTCCGGGGCTTCAGGACCTTGCGGCGCGGGGCCTGCTCCTGATGGATTCCGAGGGCCTGGCGCTCGCGCGTTCCCTTGACCACAAACGCGACGCCACGGCGGTCAGAAATTGGGCGAATAACCATTCAGGGTGACAACCCCAGAAAGGAGTCTTCAATGAGGACTCGATTTATATACGATGCGAACGGTAATCCGTTTCACCTGGAAGGTACGAAGATTTGGAGGACAGCAGACGGTACGCTGATGTTTAGGTGCCCCAGCCCTAGATGCGGGGAAAAGCCGGTTCCAGCCCGCTTGATACGCGAGTTGGCAAAATACGCTAGGAACAGCTAAAGGACACGGGGCTCTGGGATTCCCTTTTCTCTGAGCCCTCTCCAAGCACCGATAGAGCGGATTCGAGCTTGCCCATCTCACCTAGAGAGCCTACCAGAACTCTCAGGCTGGCGGTCAGTTCATCGCTTATACGTTTCTTGTAGACGGGGTCTTCGCTGGCCAGGGAATTCTCATACAAATCGTATGCTAGCCCCGTTGCCCGCGCGTCTTCCATGACCTTAGATAACATCTGAAAATATTGTTCATTTACGATCCTGTACCCTGGCAATGGAAGATTCTCGCCAGTCGGTCCAATCAAACGCACCGGAATAGAGAGTTGTTGTGACATGCGGCTAAAAGGTAGCACATCGCATAAGCCCTCGGTGACAAGGTTCTTTCCTGGCCCGCCCGCGACCCCCAATAAACTTTGTGCTAGGTTTTGTGCTAGACAGCCCGGGGAAACCAGGGGAAACAGCACAGAACCGGGAGAAGCTGTACACGCTATATATCTGAAAACATAGTCTGTGCGTGTACGGGGTAAGTTAGTACCTGAATCCGGCGTGAAGATTGCGATTTCAAGCCTGAA
>Ga0182030_10011905_pt1 | contig 17507 bp, 15 predicted proteins | sample 812S3MmetaG_FD_121299 | JGI IMG/M metagenome (GOLD analysis project Ga0182030, IMG submission 121299) | Permafrost microbial communities from Stordalen Mire, Sweden - 812S3M metaG (Illumina Assembly) | ecosystem: Environmental > Terrestrial > Soil > Wetlands > Permafrost | place: Sweden...
AGAAACCTTTGCCACGGTTCTGTCGGAGGCCAAAAGCCACGGCATCCCGGCAATCGCGCCGCGTATCGGTGCGATGCCGGATCTCGTGGAAGACGGCGTGACCGGCCTGTTGTTCGAGCCGGGAAATGTGGACGAGCTGGCGCAGAAGTTGCGGCTCATCTGGGACGATGCGGCCCTTTGCCGCAAACTGGGGGCGGCAGGCCGGCGGGACGTGCAGGACAAATTGAACGAGGACACCTGCTTCGAGGGCCTGGTAAAAGTCTACGAGGACATTGTGGGGCGGGGCATCGAGGCGCTGTCGGAAGGGCCGCACCGCGCCCGTGAAATGAGCGTCCATTTACCATAAGCGAAGTGGTTTGAATCTAGTCGATGTGATTTAATGCCGAAAGCGAAGCCGCGGAGAGAAGCGGGCATGGATGACAGAACGGATTCACGGCGATTCCGAGATGCCGGTCTCATTCGGCGCTTCAGCGTCTTGTTGATTCGCCTCGGACGCGTCATCGACGCGCTGATCACCTTCGCAGTGCTGTATTTCACGGTGCGCTGGTTCGGAGAGGCCTGGAGAATGAGTCTCGCGGGCATCGGTCTCCTGTTCGTTCTGATATTCCAGGTCATCACATCCTTGTCGCGCACGTACCGCTCGCGGCGCGTCGTGAGGCTGCGTCACCACTTGTTGAGCCTCTTTGTCAGCTGGAACATGTCCGCGGCAATTGTCATCAGCTCCATCGTGATCCTGAACGGCGCGGATCCGCTCCTCGGCCGCATCGTCGTCGTCTGGCTCGCAGTCTCCCTGGCAATCGTCGCCGCGTGGAACGTCGGTGTCCGGATTTTTCTGCGCTACGCGAGATACTACGGCTTTGACGCGCGCCGCGTCGGATTCGTGGGCGCCAACGAAATGGCGGCGAAACTGGAGAAGGTGTTCGAGAAATACCCCTGGGCTGGAATGAACGTGGTCGGTGTCTTCGACGACCGAGTCGCAACCCACGAACGGGTCCTCGCCTATCCCGCTTCGAAGGTGGCTGGCAGCAGCTCCGACTTGATCGAGTTGGCGCGCAGGGGCGCGGTCGACATCGTGTACATCACGCTGCCCATGGCCGCCGAGAAGCGCATCAAGGGGTTCGTCGACACCTTCGCGGAAACGACGGCTTCCATCTACTACTGCCCGAGTGTGTACAGCTTCGATCTGATGAACACGCGGTCGGACGACGTGTTTGGCCAGCCCGTGATCTCGGTCATCGAGTCCCCGTTCACGGGAAACAGCCGCGTCTTGAAGCGCCTCGAGGATTGGGTGCTTCTGCTGTTGCTGGGGCCGTTCGTTGCCGTGCTCGCGACCGCGATAGCCATCGCAATCTGCGCCACGTCGCACGGGCCGGTGCTGTTTCGCCAGAGTCGCCATGGCCTCGATGGCAGGAAATTCCTGATTTGCAAGTTCCGCACGATGTATGTGGACCAATGCAGCGAAGCATTTTCGCAGGTGCGGCGGAACGATCTCAGGGTAACGCCCCTCGGCAGAATTCTGCGAGCGACGTCTCTCGATGAGCTGCCGCAATTCTTCAACGTGCTCATGGGGGACATGTCGATCGTCGGGCCGCGCCCCCATCCGGATACCATGAATGAAGATCTTCGAAAACAGATCTATCGCTACATGATCCGGCACAAAGTGCGGCCGGGGATAACCGGGTTGGCTCAGGTCAGCGGATTCCGGGGTGAGACCGACACGAACGACAAGATGGAGAAGCGGATCGCGTGCGACCTCGAATACATCAGGAACTGGAGCATCTGGCTCGATATGACGATCCTGTTCCGGACCGTCATGGCCATTCGGGGCAAACATGTCTACTGATGGCGTGTTCCGGCCGCGATCGGGGTCGCCGAGGGTGGCGAGACGCTCCATTCCGGCGCTTGCCGCGCGCCTGTGTGCGCCAATCCTGTGCGCCGTGTCTTTGACGGCCTGCCCGGGTCAGGAGAAGACCACGATCGCGTTGGAGAGCCAGCCGGCGTGGCGATCGGCGGTACGTGCCGAGCCCGTTTTGCCGGCCGGTCATGACCGCGCGCAGGGATTGTGGAACGATCCGAGCGTACTCAAGATTGGCGAGCAATACGTCATGTACATGGCGAGCAGCATCGAACAACCGTTTCAACCGCCGATCGTTCCCTTTCGCGCCGTTTCGAGTAACGGCATCGATTGGACACTGAGCCCGAAGGAGCCGTTGTTGTCGTCCAAGGGAACGCCCTTCGCCAACATCGAGACGCCGTCGGTCGTGATGTTCGGCGGGAAGTACCACATGTACTACACGGGTGTGTTCCCGAAGGGCGCGGTCCCGGCGATGGCCATCGGTCACGCCGTGTCGACCGACGGCATCAGCTGGAAGGACGATCGCCGCGCGGTCATCGTCGCCACCGGCAAGGTTTCGGACTGGAACGGATATCTGGTCGCAGAACCCGGCGCCGTCGTATACCGCGGCAAGATCTACCTCTATTTCACGGCCATGGGAAGCCGCCCGGGGGGCAAGCCGCCACAGTTGCAGACGATCGGCCTCGTAACGACCGCCGACGGCGAGACCTTCGACGAAGCCCGCATCGTCCTGCGGCAATCGGAAAACTATCCACCCACAAAAGGCTTTGTCGGCTATTCCACGCCCTGTGCCGTCGTGCTGGACGGAAAGATGCATCTGTTCCACGACGTAGTGGCGTTCTTCGACAAAGGCAATCCGCAATGGCAGCAAGTAGCCTTGCAACATGCCGTTTCCGACGACGGCGAGACCGGATTTCGGCAGGACGCAAAGCCCCTGCTCGTCCGGGAGGACTTGCATTATACCAGCGGGGAAATTCTCGGCCCGAGCGCGCTGGTCGACGACGGACGGCTGAAATTGTGGTTCTCCGGGCATGTAACGTATGCGGAATTGGTGCCGTTCGTGGCACGCGGTTACCGGGGCAACGAGTTCGGCATTGGCTATGCCGAATTGGACCTGAACGCGTTCAGGTCTGCGGCGCAGTGAGTGTCCCGTGCAACAACGAATGAAGGAAAAGGCTTAACTATGAAGGTCGTCATCCTCTGCGGCGGCAAAGGTCTGCGGGCGTTCCCGTTTACCGAATACCTGCCAAAGCCCATGCTGCCCGTCGGCGGGTCCCCGATCGTCGTGCAGGTCATCAAGGCGTTCATCGCGCAGGGGCACACCGATTTCATTCTCGCCGCGGGATATCGGAAAAACGTGCTCGATGACTATTTCGAAGGGAAGAACCTGGGCGCGAAGATCCAGATCCTCGACACGGGGGCGAACGCCGATACCGGGCAGCGCGTGTTCGCCTGCAAGGACTATGTCGGCGATTCCTTCATCGTCACCTACGCGGATGGTCTCTGCGACCTCCCGATCCGCAGCCTCATCGATTTCCACGCGACTCACGAAGGGCTGGCGACGATTACCTCGGTGCCCATGTACAGCCAATACGGGGTCCTGGATGTCGCTGCGGACGGCAAGGTGATCCGGTTGCGCGAGAAGCCCATCATCCGGGAGCATTGGATAAACGCGGGCTTCATCCTGTTCGATCGCGCCGTGTTCGATCACTGGCATGGGACGAACCTGGAGAGCCACGTCTTCCCGCATCTGGTGTCCAAGGAACTGGCCTATACCTACCGGCACGATGGCTTCTTCAAGTCGCTCGACAGCTACAAGGATCAGGTTGAGCTCGAGGAAATGCTGACCAGCGGCGTTCTGCCCTGGGCGCTCAAGGAGGTGCCCAATGGGCTTCTGGCGAAATCGTAACGTCCTGGTTACCGGCTGTACCGGCTTTCTCGGCTGGTGGCTCACGCGCGAGCTCGTCGACCAGGGCGCGCAGGTCGTCGGGCTCGTCAGGGACATCGTGCCGAAGTCTCCCTTCTACCTGCAGGGGCTCGACAAGAAGATATCGGCGGTGCACGGCCGGGTCGAGGATTTCGAAACCATGGAACGAGCCATCAATGAATACGAGGTCGACACCGTCTTCCACATTGCGGCCCAAGCCATCGTGGGCGTGGCGAACCGCAATCCGATGTCGACGTTCGAGTCGAACATCAAGGGCACGTGGGTGGTCCTGGAGGCCTGCCGGAAGAACCCGAGGGTATCGCGAGTCGTCGTTGCCTCGAGTGACAAGGCCTACGGCCAACACGATAACCTCCCGTACAGCGAAGATTTCCCGCTTCAGGGTCGGCATCCCTACGACGTATCGAAGAGCTGTGCCGACCTCATCGCGCTGACATACCACCACACTTATGCGCTGCCGGTCTGCATCACGCGCTGCGGCAATATATTTGGACCGGGCGACCTGAACTACAACCGGATCGTGCCGGGGACGATCCGCTCGATACTCAACGGCGAGCGGCCCGTGATCAGGAGCGACGGCTCGCCGCTGCGCGACTATGTATTCGTAGCCGACATCGTCAACGCCTACACGACGCTCGCGCAGAAAATGGACGATTCGTCCATCCACGGGCGCGCGTTCAACTTCGGCACCGGCGCGCCAGTATCGGTGCTGGAGCTCACCAACGCACTACTCAAAGTCGCCAAGCGCACGGATCTGGTGCCCGACGTTCAAAACACCGCGAAGGGGGAGATCCAGCACCAGTACCTCTCCTCGGAACTGGCGAAGACCTTGCTGGGTTGGCGACCTGCGAAGCCCCTGGACGACCGGCTTCGCGAAACCTTCGAGTGGCACAGGGACCTTACCGATGTGCGCTGATCGTCGGCGGTGCACGCCTCCGGCAGGGTTCCCGGAACCCTAGGGATGTTCTCGTGAAGCCCATCTTTGTCGGCATACCCACGATCAACCGCCCGATGCTGGTGCGCGAGACGATCGACAGTGTGCTGGGTCAAACCTGCCGTGACCTCCGGGCCGTCGTCAGCGACAACGGCTCCGAGCCGGAGGCAATCGGGTCCGTGAGGGACTACATAGCCGGTCTGAAGGATGATCGCATCGAGTTCGTCGCGCAATCAAGGAATGACGGCGAGTACGGACAGGCGCGTTATTTCTTCGCGAGGGCGGCGGATTTTCGATATTTCATGATGGTGCACGACGACGACGTGCTGAAACCGGACTACGTCGAAAAGGGCATTGCCAAATTGGACTCGGTGCCCGAAGTCGATGTTTTCCTCGCCGACCCGTACATCATGGATGAGGCTGGAAACCTGTCGAACGTCGATACCTCGAAATACCTGGCCGACCATGGCAGGATCAAGGCGCAGACCGGGCCCATAGACGTCCTGACAAAATACGTCATGCATGGCTTTCTTCCCATATCCGGCACGATGTTCCGTCGCTCGGCGCTCGAGCGGTCGGGGTTCGTCGATAGCGAGGCCCGGGGCAATTTCCCGTTCGAGTGCGACGTGTTTCTGCGCCTCGCGGACATTGGTGCCGCCGCCTGGTATCAGCGCGAGGAATTGCTGGGCTTCCGCTTCCATCGTTCGTCGATGAGAAACTACATGCACCTCATGCAGAACCGGCAGGTCGTCGATGACATGGTCGGGCTGTTCTCGAAGTACAGATACCGCGGCGCCGTCGAACGGAGGCGCAGAGCAATCTTGAGTCGGCTGCACCGCGCGAATGCGGTCATCGGTCTACGCGTCCGCGACATTGCGCTCGCCCGTTCCAGCATGGTCGCCGCCCTGAAGGCGCGGGCATGGTCGCCGAGAGCCTGGGCAATGGCGCCGTTCGTCATGCTCGTGCCACGCGTGTGCAGCCGCGTATTGCGCTCCCCCCCGGCAGCCGTCGAGGCGCCCGCTTATCGAACGTCCCGAGAGGGCAGATCATCACCGAGGCCACCGTGAATCCCGCAATCGCCAGACGTAATCGACTCATCGTTTGCGCGGCGATCGCCTGCGCCTTCTCGATCGTTGGGTGCACGACGGCCGTCAGCAAGAAGCCACTGCTGGCCGATCCGCAAGTTGCGGAGTCGCTGCAGCGCTACACCAAGGAATACGTTCTGGAAGCCGGCGACAGCCTGGACGTTGTCGTCTACCGCAATCCGGAACTCTCCCGACCGGCGCTGATCAGGCGGGACGGCCTCATTTCGCTGCCCATTCTTGGCGATGTCCAGGCTGCGGGGCTGACGACCAGGCAGCTCGATGCCCAGTTGGCGGAGCGGCTGCGCGCGCGTCTTGTGAACCCCGAGGTGACCGTCAGCGTCACCAATGCCCGGGAGCCCATGGTCTACGTGGTCGGCGAGGTGCAGTCCGCCACGCCCGTCACGCTGCGGGAGGCCAAGACCGCCGCGCAGGCAATCGCGCGAGCCAGCCTGCAAACTCGAGCGGTGGATCTCTCGCGTGTATCAATCATTCGGCTTGATGACACGGGCCATCTTCGCGCCTACGCTGTCCAACGACACGAGCACTCGCAGCCGGCGCTTTACATGGCGCTTCAGAACATGCCGTTGCAGGCGGACGACCTGATCTTCGTGCCGGAAAGCAAGCGATCCCAGGCCGGGCGCGCCGTGCAGGACTTTGTAACGATCCCCCTGTCTGCGTTGAACCTGATGCTGACACCTTACTTTCAATACCGCATCATCGAAAGCGTCCTGAAATAACCCGGCCTATCCGAGAGTCATCCCTTGAACACCTACCTGCAAGAAGCCATACCGCACAACCCCGAGGCGGACGCCTTCGATCCACGAAGGTCCTGGGAGCGCATCAAGCTCGCCGTGCGGGGTCATACCCGTCTCATCGCGTATACCTGCCTGTGCTCCGTCGCCGTCGTTCTCGTCTACATCGCTGTCTGGCCACCGATCTACCAGGCTCAGGTCTCGATCGTCGCCGATTCGAAGGATGACCGGCAACGCGAGGAGTTCTACAGCTACTGGAATACTTTCCGCAAGAACTCGCTTCCCGATGAAGTCGCCATGATGACCGCCAGGTCGGTGCTCGGCGGAGTCGCAGACAAACTGGGGTTGACGTACGACGACGTCTACCACCCGTTCCTGAGTCACGCCGCCTATCTGTGGGAGACATCGTCGGTGGGCAGGGCGTATCGCAAGGTGAAATATTTCTTCTTTCCGCGGCCGAAAGGTCCGTATGTCGCCACCCCGCAGGAGATCGAGCGGGCGCGGATCCTCCGCGATTTCAAGGAAGGCGTTGCGTTGGTTCCCGTTACCGGCACTGACACGGGCGATCTCGTCGTCCGGGGACCTTCGCCACGGGTGGCGCAAATCGCCAACACGCTGATCGACACGTACCTGGAGCAACGCCAGCAGGGTTTCATAGCCGAGGCCCAGGCCGCCCACGACAGTCTCGCGCAGGTCGTCGGCGAAGCCAAGGCCGATCTCGATGCGATAGAGGCGAAGATTGAGAAATACGACACTCAGAACACCATGCTGCTCGCGCTCGAGAAGGACCGTGTGGAAGTGTCGCAATGGCTGGAAAAGCGCGCGCAGATCGTGGACCTGGAGGCGCTGCTGGCGTCGACGCAGCGCACGCTCGGTGAGGTCGACCGGCAGCTCGGCGCGGAACATCCGGAAATCGTCAGCAGCCGCGTTTACGCCCGCAATCCCGTCAAGAGCGCGCTCGAAGGGCACCTGTCCCAACTCCATATGGAGCTTGCGGCGTTGAAATTGAAATTCCAGCCGGAGTCACCCGAGGTTGCGGATGTTCAGCGGCAGATCGATTCAATCACGAAGCTGATCAGCAGCGAGTCTGACGACCAGGAGCAGCAGCGGTCGTTGGCATTGAGCACGAACTTCGAGGAGCTGCGCCAAAGACGCAACCTGCTGGCGTCCGAAGTGCAAGGCACGCGGGCGCGCCTCGCTGTCGAACGGGAGGCCGGTGCGAATCTCGAGCAGCGGGTTACCGCAACCCCCGAACGCATGATTGTCAGCCAGGACATGGCCAGGGAGCGGGAAGTGGCGCAGAAGAAATACATGGCGCTGCAGGACAAGCTCATGGTGTCGGCAGTCTCGCTCGCGACCATACGGTCCGCGCCGCCGGCCATGCGCGTCGTCGCCCGGGCGTTTCCACCCGACAGCCCGGAATGGCCGAAAACGAAGCTGTTTCTGGCCGCTGCGCTCGCGCTGGGCGCGGTTGCGGGCGCGCTGCTGGCGCTGATCCTGGATCTCGTGTGGCGCCCGGTCAGTCGCTACAACATCCCGACGCTGCAGCCGGGCGGAGTCTATGCGATTGTCTCCGTTGACAGTGAATTCCTGGCGCAGCTTTACTCATTGCCGGCGTCGGCGAAGGGCCGACTCCTCCCCAAACTCTGATATCATTTCTGATGTTCGAAGGACGCGGACACGCGACAATAGCATCTGGACCTCGCGAGGTTGGACCAGACCGAGGGCGCAGTGGGCATGGGATCCAACGGGGTGCGACAAATCAGAACCGCGATAAGCGCTCTGGCAAGGAGCGTTCACCAGCGATTTCAGACGATGCAGCCGAAAAAGGAGCTCGCATCAAGGAGCTATCGCTTTCTGGCCCGGCAGTTGGCGAAGGATGTCGCCGGTGTCGAGGGCGCGCCGAAAATCGTGGTCTCCTCGACAGGAAGCCTGGAGCTGAGCTCCGAAATCCTGCTCATGCTGGCCTATTTTCTGCAGGACGAATTCCGGTGCAGAATCCTGCTCGTCGACGGTACCTTCCGGCAAGGCGGCATCAGCCATCGCCTGGGGATCGCGAATCCACTCGGCTTCATGGACTACCTGTGCAGCAAGGACTGCCAGCCGGAAACCCTGATCGTGCCGACCGGCAACAAGAATGTCTTCGTCATGCCGTCGGGCAGCGGTCTGAGCATGGACCAGCAGCTCGTCGAACGCGACCAGATCTCGGCCCGCCTGAACAGGGCATCCCGGAGCTTCGCATACGTGATCGTCCAGCAGGATCGAATCCTGAATGACTCCCGGTATCTGGTCTTCAACGAAATTGCGGACCTCGTATTGCTGCACGCCGTGGAGCAGAAAACCCGGCAAAATGACTTGGAGCTCTGCCAGAAGGTCTACGAAGATCATTCCATTCACGGCGTCCGTCTGGTTCTATCCGAGTAGGCTTCGCCGCGCAACCCAATACCGGGGCTTCAGCACAGGGTGCGGTAATGCGGCCTAACGTCTCCGTCGTCGAACGCCTGTCAGTCACCGGACTCGCCGCGGCGCTCGCCTTGCTGGCCGGGATTGGGGCCATCGAAATATTTCTTGGCGGCCCTAGAGTGATCCTGGTGATCGGCGGCCTGTTCGCTTTCGCCATTACCCTGGTCCTGTCGGGCAACCCGCGGCTGTATTGCCTTTGGGGGCTGGTTCTGACGGCACCAATGCGGGTCAAGCTCAGTTTCGCGGTAATTCCCCACATGGGTGGCGCTGCCGCCTATACGCTGGATCTGGTCGATCTCTTTCTAGTCCCGCTCGCGCTGTTCCTGCTTCGCGATTTCGCCACCGGCTACCGCCGCAATCTCCGGCTATCGGGCTTCAGTTTCTGGTGGGGTTGCCTGATCGTACTGGGTCTGCTCTCCGTGGCCGCGGGACCGTTTCGTCAAGTCCCGCTTCAGGAAGTGGTTCGCATGGCCAAGCTGCTCCTGCTGTTCGTCGTCTTCATCAATGAAGTGGTCAGGGTGAGGCAGTTCAAGCATGTATTTGCCGCGCTGATGGTCGGCGTGGCGCTGCAGTGCTTTGTCGCTCTGGCCCAGTACCTGTTCGATATAAACCTCGGCGCGCAGATCCTCGGCGAGGCGCTGCCAACGGAAGCCGAGTTTACTTCGCGGGCCACCTATCTGGAGGATGAATTCACCTACCGCGTCGGTGCGCTCTTCGGACATCCCAACCTGTTGTCGATCTATCTGGCAATGATGCTGCCGATTGGCATCGCCATGATGTTCACCGGTATGGACTACGTGCTCAAAGGCCTGGTCGGCGTGCTCATGCTGGTGGGCGTGGGCGTCTTGATCATCACGCTTTCACGGTCCGGATGGATTTCATTTGCCATTGCCTTCATCGCACTTCTGTTCCTATCCTTTCTTCACCCCCGAGTGAGGACCCGGTTCCTGCTTGCGAGGGTCGGCCTCGTGAGTCTGATCGCTGTGGTTTCACTGGCCCTTTCCGGCCTGATCATCAAGCGCATCGTGCAAAGCGATTCCGGTGCGGTCGAATTCCGAATCGAATGGATGAAACTGGCGTGGAGAATGATCGAGGACAAGCCCATATTCGGCATCGGGCTGAATTCGTTCGTATTCCGGATGGCGCCGTACAGTGATTACGGAACCGTCGAGGGCCTCACGGACAAGTTCGGCCCTGAACAATATCTGCCGGTCGTTCACAACATCTACCTGCTCGTCTGGTCCGAGCAGGGCACCATCGGGTTCCTGTTCTTCCTTGGCCTCAATGGCTACCTGTATCTCACGGCCTGGCGCAATGCCAAGCACTTCTATGACGAAGCGCTCTACATGATCAACCTGGGATGCCTGGCCGGGCTGATGGCGCTCTCCACGGACGGGATGGTGAGCTTCTTCATCCGCATCGATGCATGCGGCCGCGTGTTCGTGCTGGTCGCGGGTCTGATCGTGGCCATCCATTACTGGCAGGACGAGAACGCGCCGATTCGCGCACGGGCGCCTCCCCGGCCGGAACAGCGACGGATCGGCGGGCCGGCTCCCTCGCGACCCTAGCGCCTTGCGCCGAACGTTTCAGCGACCTTCGTCGACAGGGCATCGAGCAACTCCCGGCCGCCCAGATCCGGACGTTCTTGCTGAAGGTGCTCGATGTAGCGCATGGCAAACTGAGTCTTGGCATAGTCCGATCCGAACCACGGATTTGACGCCCGCCAACTCTTGACGTCCGGAGTCTGCGGGGAAGCCGCCGAATTCGTCGCCACCGGCCGCGCGGGTCGACTCGCCATCTCACGCACGAGCTGTTTACGGAGAGTCTCATTTTGAAGCCGCAAGCTCTCCAGTTGCTGCTGAACCTCCCTCTGCTGTTGGTCCAGCCGGTTCTGCCGCTCCTGTTGTTCCTGAAGCTGCCGTTCCAGCTGCTCCTGTTGGCGGAGGGTCTGCTGGGTACTGCGGCACTGGGTCGAGGCAAGACCCTCCAATCCAGCGCACGATTCTGTCTGGCCGGCGTAAATCGCCCCGGGAACAACACAGAGACCGAGCAAGAGGCAGGATGCTTTCATCATATTGCTGCACCTATCTGCAAGAGCCGCGGGGATGCGCCCCGAAATTGAAAGTCCGCCGTCGAATCCTCGAGCGCCCGCTTCCCTAGCTTACGTGGTTTCGCCGCATCGACGCCACTCATAAGGAATTCAAACGATGAGTCGTTGAATTCCTCGTTTTACTTTTTTTCGCATCCGCAGCAAGTTTGTTTCACGAGATCGACGCACACAAGAGCGGCGTCCGGACGGCGGGCGGGCGACCAATAAAAGCGGTCTCGGGTGGCGGGCTGACACGAGCGATAACGGGGACTTGACCAATGAAAACAATATCTTTCAACCTTCTATCACTTGCAGGTTCGGGCCACGGGCGGGTGTTGTGAGGCTGTCTGGATTGGGCGCCGCGGCCATCGTGTGGGTCCTCGGTGGATCAGCGCTGATGATTGTGGCGGGGCCGGCGCGCGCCGTTCCGCCCTTTGCGCGGCAGACGGGGCTGGCCTGCGAGGCATGCCACACGGTTCCGCCCGAACTCACGCCGTTCGGTCGACGGTTCAAGCTCAATGGATACACGCTGACCACGAGGCCGCCGTTGGTCAACGACATCGACGACCACAAGCGCAACACGGTGTGGCTCACCGATTTGCCGGGAATCGCCGTCCTCGCGCAAATGGGCTACGACCATTATGATCGGGCGCCGCCGGATACTGGGCAGCCTTATCCCGCCCACGCTCAAAGCGATTCATTTCAGTTTCCAGATCAGTTCAGCCTGGTGTACGCGGGAGCCGTTTCGGATCGCGTGGGCGCCTGGTTGCAACTGACCTACAATGGGCAGGCCGGTAGCGTGGGTGTCGACAATATCGATATCCGATACAGCGATCACACCGTCGACAACAAGTGGGTGTGGGGCGTCACGGCCAACAACTATTTGACCTTCCAAGACGTCTGGAACGGAATCGGAAGCTATACCATTCCGAACTTCAACACCGTCACCTTGGCTAGCGGTGGCGTCGGCGGCACGGGGACGAGCGGTCCGATCCTCAATGCTTTGGGGCCTGGGGTCGTTGCCGGCATCGGCGCGTACGCTTTTTATAACGACTCGCTGTACTTCGAATTGTCTGCCTATCACTCTGCGGTTGCCGGCGGCAATTCGCCCACCGTTGACAGCGTCAGTCTCGCAGCCAACGGCGGTGCAGTCGATCGTTTTGCGCCTTATGCGCGCGTCGCCTACGAGCGCGACTGGGGCTACCACTCTGCGGAGATCGGGGCTAGCGCGCTGTACGTCAACTGGATTCCATCCGCCGGCTTCATCTCGGCGCAGCAACAGTTGGCCGCCAATGCGGCGGGTAATACCTACACTCCCGCGCAGACCTTCAACCCGGGAGCCATTGATCGTTATACCGATCTCAGCGTCGATTGGCAGTACCAGTACAACGGCCAGCGCAATATCTTTGGCTTCCTGGGTCATGTCACCCACGAGCGGCAACAGAACAGCGATCAACTGGTAGCGGCGACCTTCACCGGCGCGTCGTCGCCGATCTACACCAATCCAACCGACACGCTGACTCAGTTTTTAGTCACGGGCGAGTACTTCCGTGATCGTCGCTATGGCGGACTCGTCAGTTTTACGCGGACTAAGGGCACTTCCGATCCGCTGGCGAACGGGGGCAATGGCTCACCGGCCAATCAATACGAGGTCCTCGAGCTGGATTACGTCCCCTGGCTGAACGTCCGGTTGATCCTGCAGTACACCGCCTTTCAGGTGGTTGCCAACAACCAAAGCCCCTTTAATCTAAGCAACGCCACCTTTCCCAATTCCCCCGGCTTTCCCAATGTCAAAGCGGGGAACAATAACACCTGGGTGGTTGGATTATGGATGGACTACTAATGAACAAGCTCACGGCCCAATCGCTCATCGCTGCCGCGCTCGCGCTTGGCGTCACAGCGGTTCTTCCCGCACCCGCCGCCGAGACATTCATCGTCGTGCCGCCGGATGCGTCGCTCGTGAACGACGCCCGCCAACTCGTCAGCAATGCATGCTCGAAGTGTCATGGTGTCGCCGGAAATGGAGTCAGCATCTCACCCTTGTTCCCGATTCTGGCCGCGCAGCAAGAGACTTACATCGAGCAGCAGTTGAGGAAATTGCGGCAGCGGGACCGCGCGGACGCGCATGCTCGAGCGTTCATGTGGGGGATTTCCCGCGGTCTGACCGACGAGCAAATCGCAGGCGTTGCCCAGTACTTCTCGACCCAGCCTCCCGCGCCCTCCCAGAAGCTCGACCCGGCGCTGGTTCAGAAGGGCAAGGAGATCTATGAAAATCCGTTACAGCTGGAGAGTGGTGCCGTCAATTGCGAGAATTGCCACGGGGTCCACGGCGAGGGCAAGAGCAAGCAGGCAATTCCCCGCCTGGCCGGCCAGCATCCAGGCTATTTGAACTTGCAGGTGCACTATTATCGGTGGCTGCAGCGCAATAGCGCCATTATGAACCAGGTCTCTGCGGCCCTGACGGAGGAGCAGATTGCCGCGGTCACCCAGTACGCATCCAGCCTGTCACCGTAGCCTTCGAGGTGAACCGCGGGGGATTCGGGGCGCCGCTGCCATAAGGAATTCATACGCTCGTGCTTTGAATTCCTCGTTTTACTTTTCATCCAGGTTGCAGCAGGTTTGGACGTTCGACAGACGTGTTTTGAGGAGCAGGCAATGAACGAAGACAAGCGAGATCGACTGATTGCGCGCCGCACCGTGATGACCAGAGGAGCGGGTGCCTTGGCCGCCATCGCAGTCGTGGTGTCGCCGATGAGGCGGGTGTTCTCAAAGGCCAAGTCCGCGAAAGACGACTTCTTCTTTCAAGAAACGCCCGACGAGGAGACCGGAAGGAAATGTCCCACCTGCATCAACTTCACGCCCAAGAGCACCGGCCTATACGGTGCCGACTCCGGCGATTGCGCGCTGCTCGAGGGCGATGTATGCAACCACTGCTATTGCCAAGGGTGGACGGATAAGAACAAGCCCGGCGTCAAGAAGGCGGGTGAGTGACGGTACGACGAGGTTCACCCTGGGGATGCAGTGGGACCTCGGGATTCAGTGGGTGGGAGGGCTCACTGCGGCGCGACGTTCCGCGTCAATAGCCCGTTGCGTTTGAAGCGGCCGCGGCAGGCGGCGCGTACGGGACGTATGGCGACGGCTGGTCCGCCGGGCGAATCAGTTCCGGGTACGAGGCGAGCATCGGCGCGCCGTACAAGGGCTTGTTCGAGCCCTGATGACAGGTGGCACAAAAGATTTTCGGAACGTCCCCCGTGGGGCCGAGCCGCTCCGGCGGCAATTGATTGGTCAGGGGCACCATGACGTTGTTGTTGAGATCGCGGACCATGCGGATGCCGTACCAGGCGGTTGCACGTTGCGGCGTGCTCATGTCCCAATTGTAGAATGCGGCGGTGTAGTGACAGAACGTGCAGTTCACGCCGAGCGATTCGGCCATTACCATCATGAGGGCGTAAGTGTCCTTCGCCTGCAGCACGGAGTGGCGGTTCCCCGATTGCAACGCGGTCAAACCGACAATCCGGATGTTGTCGTCGCCGAGGAGATAATCGTTCAGTGCGTAGGTGGGCAGCGTGGTGTTGCCGGCGGCGGCCGTCGGCAGATGCACGGGGGGCTTCTCGACAAAGGGCCCGGAGTACGATTTCGGGGGCGCCAGGAACCAGGTCCTGGCCGGCACCGCCTGGCCGCGATGGCAGGTGAAGCAGGTCACGCCGGTCTTGCCGACATGCTGCGTCCAGTCGGTGTTGATGTGGCGGGTCATTTTCAGCATTTCGCGCGCCACGCGCTTCGTGTATTTGTCGTCGTTGGTGTAGTCAGGCGCATTGTGGCAGTAATTGCAGCCGGCCTCCGGCGCCACCCATGCCTTGATCGACAACATCGTACGGGCGAACTGCTGTTCGCTCAGATCGCCCAGCACGTGCACGTTCGAATAGGTGTCGGCCGCCTTCGGCCCGGTCAGTTTCGCCTGACGCAGCGGCTTGGGATATTTGTTGACCAGATCCAGCGTCCGCTTGGTCGCTTCGCTGTATATCTCGATGCTGTCCTGGCCCCGATAGCCCCGCTGGACCGCTTCCGTGCGGTGACAGGCGCTCAATAACGACAGCGGCAAGACCAGACTCGTGATCAGCAAAGTTGGCTTGATACCGTTCATTGTCCAACTCCTGCGCAACTGAAGCCACGAGTCCGCCTCTTCGGGCGGAGTTCCGCTGTTATGTAGCACTGCTGGAACATGTCCCTTGTCTGTCCCGCCGCTTGGGAGCAAACTTGATTCAGGCGCAATGCAATGTAAAACGAGAAATACAAAACGCCACGGTGAGGATTGCTAACGAGAGGAGCGCCCGCGGCGGGGCGGCACTCTCGGTCTTAGGTCAAGGGGAATGACTGGAGGCGGCGATGCGGGGAGCGACGTTACGGCAGCTTCGAGCCTTTTCGCTTGTGGCACGACACCACAGTTTCGGGCGTGCCGCCGCGGAACTGCACCTCACGCCTTCCGCCGTCTCATTGCAGATCAAGGAGTTGGAACAAAGCGTCGGGCTGGCGTTGTTCGGGCGCAATGGCAAGGCGTCGATCCTCACCGCGGCGGGTGAAATTCTGCTGGCCGACGTCAATCGGGCGCTGCGGGCGCTGAAGGACGCCGACGATGCCGTCAACCGCCTGCACGGACGTGAGACCGGCGTGGTCTCGTTGGGCATCGTGAGCAATGCCAAGTACTTCGTTCCTCGTTTGCTTGGACGTTTCCATTCCGTTCACCCCGGCGTGGAGATGCGTGTCACCGTGGGCAACCGCGAGCAATTGCTGCGCCACTTGTCGAACCGGGAAGTCGACTTCGCCGTGATGGGTCAGCCGCCCTTGGAGTTGGATGCCCGGTCGGAGCCCCTGGGTCCGCAACCCTTGGGCATCATCGCCTCACCCGACCATCGACTTGCCCGCCAACGGGACATCGCGGCGGAGTCGCTGGTCACGCAGGAATTCATCATGCGGGAACCGGGATCCGGTACCCGTGCGGCCATGGACCGGTTTTTTCACGAAATGCACATCTCGCCGATCCGCGTGATCGAGCTGGACAGCAACGAATCCATCAAGCAGGCGGTCATGGGCAACATGGGGCTGGCGTTCATTTCCCTGCACACGGTCAGCCTCGAGTTGCACACGGGGACGCTCGTGTTGCTCGATGTGGTCGGGCTGCCGCTGGTCCGGTACTGGCATGTCGTCAGTCTGGAATCGGAAACGATGTCCGATGCCGCGAAGTCAATGCGACGTTTCATCGTCGAATTCGGCGGCGGATTCATCGAACGTGAGTTCGTCGGAGCGAATATCCGTCAGCCCGTGAAACCGGCCTCGATCCCCGCCGCCTGAGGGCCTCCGCCGGCGAGCGGAACGCCGGTTCCGGCTCTCACACGCTGCGAACCGAACGCACCTTTTCTTTCGTTTGAAGAGTCCACCACTTCTCGACGCCCGACGTCAGGCCGGCGAGGTCCAGGCCGGCTGCTGCCAGACACGTGTCCCGGGAGCCGTGCTCGATGAACCGGTCGGGGATCCCGAGTTGAAGCAAGGGCACCAGCACCCCCGCAGCGGCAAGGCTCTCGCCGACCGCCGAGCCGGCGCCGCCCATCACGGCGTTTTCCTCGATGGTGACGATCGCGCGATGACGCGCGGCCACCGCCAGGATCATTTCTTCGTCCAGCGGTTTCACGAAGCGCATGTTCACCAGCGTCGCGTCCAGCCGCTCCGCGATTTTTCGGGCGGATTCGAGCAACGTGCCGAACACCAGGATCGCAAGGCCGCTGCGTCCCTCGCGACGGATTTGCGCACGTCCTACCGGGAGAGGGGCCATCTCCGCCACGATGGGCACGCCCGGGCCGGTGCCGCGCGGGTAGCGGATCGCGGAAGGCCCGGCGAGCGTCGTTCCCGTGAACAGCATCTGCCGGCACTCATTCTCATCCGATGGAGTCATGATGACCATGTTCGGAATGCAACGCATGAACGAAATGTCGTAGCTGCCCTGGTGCGTGGCGCCGTCGCTGCCGACCAGGCCGGCACGGTCCAGGGCGAACACCACGGGGAGGTTCTGCACGGCGACGTCGTGGATCAGTTGATCGTAGGCGCGCTGCAGGAACGAGGAATAGATGGCCACGACCGGTTTGAAGCCCTCGCATGCGAGGCCCGCCGCGAAGGTGACGGCATGCTGTTCCGCGATCGCGACGTCGAAATACCGGTCTGGATGGCGTTTCGAAAACTCCACCAGGCCAGAGCCCTCGCGCATGGCCGGCGTGATGCCGACGATGCTGGCATCGCTGTCCGCCATGTCGCAAAGCCACTGCCCGAAAATCTGCGAATACGTGGGCCCGGAACTGACTTCCTTGAATATTTTGCCGCTGGCCGGATCGAAGG
>Ga0182030_10011906_pt1 | contig 17506 bp, 11 predicted proteins | sample 812S3MmetaG_FD_121299 | JGI IMG/M metagenome (GOLD analysis project Ga0182030, IMG submission 121299) | Permafrost microbial communities from Stordalen Mire, Sweden - 812S3M metaG (Illumina Assembly) | ecosystem: Environmental > Terrestrial > Soil > Wetlands > Permafrost | place: Sweden...
GGCGCGGGAGCGGGCGCGGGGGCCACCGCGAGGATGGGCGTCGGGACCAGGTTGATGACGGCCGTCGGCTGGATGGGCGGCGCCTGCACGGGCTGCGGAGCCACGGCCACGGGAGGCGTCGGGGCCACGGCGACCGGCGCCGCGACCGGAACATGCGCCGAGATCGGCGCCCGGGCCGGGGCCGGCGGAGGCGCCGACGCGGGCTTCGGGTGCCGCGGGAAGCTCACCACTGGCGCCCCGCGCCAGTCCTTCCACACCAGCGTCGCCAGGGGCGCCACGGGGGGCTTCCCCTGGAACGCGACGTCGAACACGCCGAGATTCACGAGCTTGCCGGGGGCGACCCGCTCGAGCGAGGTTCGCACCATCTCGACCTGCGTCAGGAGCAGCGTCTCCGCGACCGCCTCCGACGTCCCCGGGGCCACGAGAAAGACGTACTCGCGGTACGTCAGCGGCATCGCCTCGGTGGCTTCTTGCTCGCGCTTGAAGATGATCTGCGACGCCACGGTGACCGCGACGTCGGCCCTCCCCGCCGCCGCCGGCGCGTACGCCGGCATGGCGACCGGCTGCCTCGACGCGGAGATCGGCGCGGGAGCGGCCACGGGCGCCGCCGCGGCCACGGCCGCCGCCTCGAGCCCCGGGGAACCCGAGCCCATCATGGCGGTGCGCGCGCCCACGGGCTGCGCCTTCTTCGACGCCGGCTGGGGCGGGGTCGACAGCGGGCGCGGCGGGGCCGACCGCGTCGACGGGCCGTCGTCCGGGGCCTTCTTCACCTCGTATCGGAGGCGCGACATCGGGTCGACCGCGCGGCAACCGTCGTCGAGCAGCTCGATCGAGAAGCCGCTCATCGGCGCGGCCTCCCCGCGCTGGGCGCGCGCAGCCTGGAGTGCCTTCTGCCAGGACTCAGCCTCGACGAAGATCGACTCCTTCTCGCTCTTGCCGAGCGAGGTGACGTCCACCAGCCAGCGCACGAGAAACACTTAGCAGCGACGTATCCGGCCGGTCAACGCGTCGTCCTCGAAGGGCCTGCCGGGCTACTCGGCCCGGAGCCCATCCGCGGGGCGCAGGCGGGCGGCGTAGATGGCGGGCGGGATGGTGAAGAGGATGCAGATGCCGATCGCCACGAGCGCCGGGATGATGAACTCCATGGGGTGCATGGAGACGGGCAGGCTGGAGATGAAATACACCTTGGGATCGAGCGGAAACGCGTACGCGACGAGGAACCGACACGAGAGCCACCCGAGGAAGAGCCCGGACGCCGTCCCGACCATGCCGATGATGGCGCCCTGGTAGAGAAAGATGCGGAGGATGGCGTCGTTCTTCGCCCCCAGCGCCTTCAGGAGGGCAATCTCCTTCTTCTTCTCGAGGACGACCATGATGAGCGTCGCGATGACCGTGCAGGCCGCGATGACGATGATGAGGCCGAGCACGAAGCTCATCCCGATCTGCTGGAAGAGGAGCGCCGTGAAGAGGCCGTGGTTCAGCTGCCGCCACGTCATCGTGTTGTAGATGCCGTTGTTCAGGCGGAGGTTGATCTCCTTGGCGACGGCGTCGGCCTTGTCGATGTCGTCGAGCTTCATCTCGATGCCGGTCACGCTGTCGCCGTACTCGTAGAAGGCCTGCGCCTCGTAGAGGTCGGTGTAGACGAGCTTGGAGTCGTACTGGTCGAACCCGGCCTCGAAGACCGAGATGACCCGGAACTGCTTGGCGATGGGCGACCGCGCGCCCGAGCCGAAGGAGAGGCCGATCTGCGGCGAGGTCACCTGCACGCAGTCGCCGAGCTTCACTTCGAGCTGCTTGGCCAGGGTGCGTCCGACGACGATGCCGGGCATCTTGGCGACCTGGTCGGGGCTCTTGCAGGGATCGGGGTCGATGGCGTCGGGGACGAAGTCGTCGTCCGGGAGCTGGCTCCCGTAGCCGCCGGCGGGCCGGAGATCGCCGACGGGGCCGTGCGGGACCGTCGGCGCCGCCGCCGTGGCCACGACCGGGGCCGCGCCGGCTTCCTCGGAGGCCCCGCCGTCCGTCGCGCGCATCTCGTCGTCCACCTCGCGGCGCATCAGCTGGAGGAGCGACTCGGTCCCCGCGTCGCGGGACGGCGCCGGCCGCGGCTCGTCGAGCTCGTCGCGCATCGGGTCGAACGACCGCTCCGGCGGCTTCGCGTCCGCGCGCCTGAGGCCGTCGAGGCTGCCGTCGACGATGTGCTTCGGCAGATCGAGCACTTTCGGCATCATCTGCGGGTCGATGCCCTTGAGGAGCACGCCCGTCGCCGTGTGCTCGCCGTGGGTCACCATCATCGGGTTGATGACGAACGGCGCCACCCCGATGACGTGCGGGACGTCCTCGACCTTCTTCATGATGTCCCGGTACTCGCGGAAGTCGATCGAGTACTTGAGCACGAGGACGTGGGCGTTCACGCCGAGGACCTTCTCGCGGAACTGCTCCTGGAAGCCGCCCGTCACGCTCATCACGATCGTCAGCGCGGCGACCCCGAGAGTGACCCCGCCGATGGCGAGGGCCGTGCTGATGGAGATCATGTTGCGCTTCTTCGACGCGAGGTAGCGAAGCGCGACGGTGACCGGATAACCCATGAACATACCCCGCGAGCTGGCGAGCGGATTGTCTGGGCCAGGCTCCCGAAGGGAGGCAGGACCGAACTTGGCCTGGCTAACACGGAACACTTGCGGGTGCCGAGATACTCCCACCTCGTGGCTGGCCCATTCGTTTGTTAGGCTTGGGGGAGCCGGCATGAGCGACGCCCCCAAGCCCCCGTCGGAGCGCGTGCTGCGGACCTCGGCGCTCGCGTCCACCGGGGCACCCGAGCTGCCGGCTCCGTCGCTGGATCTCTCGGGGACGCCGCCGCCTTCGAGGGTCGACGCCTACGTCGGCAAGACCATCGACGGGCGCTACCTCGTCGAGCGCGTGCTCGGCGAGGGAGGGATGGGGATCGTCTACGCGGGGCGGCACAAGGTCATCGACAAGCGCGTCGCCATCAAGGTCCTCCGCGGCGAGATGGCGACCGACCAGGAGCTGCTCGAGCGCTTCCTCCAGGAGGCGCGCGCGGCCAGCGCCATCGGCAACCCTCACATCGTCGACATCAGCGACTTCGGCCAGCTGCCCGACGGGTCCACGTACTTCGTGATGGAGCTCCTCGACGGCAAGGCGCTGAGCGAGGTGATCACCGACGCGCACGGGCCGGTGCCGGTGCAGCGCGTCGTGCACATCGCCAAGCAGATCGCCCAGGGGCTCGGGGCGGCGCACGCGGCGAACATCGTCCACCGGGATCTCAAGCCCGACAACGTGATGCTCATCAACCGCGGCACCGAGAGGGACTTCGCCAAGGTGCTCGACTTCGGCATCGCGAAGGTCGGCAGCGGGACGAAGAAGATGACCCGCGCGGGCAGCGTCTTCGGGACGCCGCACTACATGAGCCCCGAGCAGGCGGCGGGGGCCGCGGTCGATCACCGCACGGACATCTATGCGCTCGGCGTCATCCTCTACGAGATGGCGAGCGGCAAGGTGCCGTTCGACGCCGACAACTTCATGGGGATCCTGACGCAGCACATGTACAAATCCCCCGTCCCCATCCGCGCGCTCGTGCCCGGGGTGGACGTGCCGCCGGGGCTCGACGCCATCATCCTCAAGTCGCTGTCGAAGAAGGCCGACGGCCGCTACGGCTCGATGGACGAGCTCATCGCCGATCTCGAGAAGCTCGAGCGCGGCCTCTTGCCGGACGCCGTGCAGGAGATGATGGCGCGGTCGGGGGGTTTCAACGTGCCCGCGGACTACTTCCGGTCGAGCGCGATGCCGGCGCCGGTTCCCGGCTCGCCGATGAGGAGGCCCACGGCACGGTGGCCGATCTTCGCGGTCATCGGCGCGGTGGCGACCATCGTGGCGATCGTGGCCGTGGTCATGCTGGCGAAGAACACGGGCGGCAACGCGCACGCGACGCCGTCTTCGATCCCCGTCGTGACGACGGCGGCGGCGACGATGACGGCTGCGCCCACGGCCACGCTGGCCCCGCCGCCCACCGCCGCCCCGGTGCAGCACGAGGTGCTCGTGAGCGTGACGCCGCCGGACGCCGTCCTGATGCGCGACGGCAAGGACCTCGGAGGCACGCCGGTGGCGCTTCATCTCGCCGAGGGCGAGAGCGCGACGGTGGTCGTGACGCGCAAGGGCTACAAGACGAAGAGCGTCACCATCGACGGAACCGACTCGAAGGTCCTCGTGACGCTCGAAGGCGTCTTCGGTCCCCCGCCTCGCGGCGGACCCGCCGGCGGAACGGCGAAGCCCGCGGGCGGAGGCATCGACGACGTCGGGGACCCGTTCGCGAAGAAGCACTAGGCGAGGCGAGCAACCGGGCTGGCCGGGCGAGCCAGGGCTCTGGCCAAGCGAGCCAAGACCCTGGCTACCCTAGCCAAGGCTCGGGGCACGACGGAACCCCCCCTCACTTGCTCGCGAAGGCCGATCCGTTCCACGAGTAGCGCACACTGCTCACACCGCCCCACGGCAGGAGGAGCGGCTCGAGCTGCCCGCTGCCCGGCGTCTCCTGGTTCCAGGGGTAGGTCTTCTGCGTCCAGCCGGTCGCGCGACCGAGGCCCGACAGGATGTCGAACGCCTTGCCGCCCGCCGCGGGGATGAACTGCACCAGGCCCTGCACCCGCTTGCCTCCCTGCTCGCGCGCCGTCTCGATGCTGAAGACGCGCGCGATGGAGTCCTGCTTCACCTGGTAGACGAACATCACCTCGACCTCGACCTGCCCGCCGTCGGCCGTGACGTGGCGCACCCCGCGGACGATGAGGTCCGCCGCGCCGTCTCCCGTGAGATCGCGCGCGGTGAGCTCCTTGATGTCGGCGGGATCGGCGAACTGCGACAGCGTGAGGAAGGCGTACGCCGTGCCCCCCTTGAAGCCGGGGCCGAAGACGACGACGTCCTTGCCGAGGAGGACGACGCGCTCGGGGCGCCCGTCTCCGGCGACGTGGACTCGCAGGTCCGCCGCGGGGCTCACGTCGGCGCCGACGCCGCGGTCCTTGCGGTACTGGTCGAGGAGCTGCGCGGAGAGATCGCCCCCCTTGCTGACCTTCGGCGTCGGAGGCTCGGCGGGGCGCACGAACGGCGCGGGGTGGTCGGGTGAGCCGCCGCCTCCGCCGGTGGGGAAGGACTCCTTCTGCGTCACCTCCTTGCCCTTCGAGAACTTCGTCCCGTCGAACTTGTAGACCTGCGTCTTCACGCCGCCCCACGGGAAGAGGATCGGCTCCACGTCGCCGCCCGCGATGGGCTCCTTGTACGAGAGCGGATCCCACGTCGTCGTCGGCTCGACGGTGACCTCGATCTCGCCGCGCGCGAGGTGGACGGCGTTGTCGATGCGGTGGTCGCTCTGGCGGACCGCGATCTCGTGCGAGAACGTGACGCGCGGCGGGTCGGTGGCGTTCATCGCGCTGAGCACCTCGAGGTACTCGCGCTCGGCGTCGCCGACGGTCTGCTTGCGGCGGACGAGGACGTCGGCCTTGCCGCGGCCGGTGACGTCGCGCGCCTCGAGCTTCACGAGCTGCCCCTGGAGATCACGGAAGAAGAAGCCGGTCCCGCCGAGGTACGACGTGCCCGTGATGGTGATGTACTGCTCCCAGACGGCGACCCGCTCGCGGTACCCGTTGCCCGTGAGGTCGGCGACGAGCTCGACGTCGGGGGCGCGCTTGGTGAGCCCCTTGGGCTGGAGCAGCTGCTCGATGAGCGAGAGCTCCGGCTCGCTGGGGATCCACGCCATGTCGCGCGGGTGCTGCGCGTCGCCGGGCCCGGTGGCGACCGTGCCGTCGCCGTCGACGTACGCCGCGAGCCCGTGGACGCCGACGCGCGTGGTCTTGAGCTCGGGTACCGCGGTCCAGGGGACGACGGCCTCGAACGAGTAGCCGTTGGCCTCGGGCGCCTCGACGATCTTCGCCCCGCCGACGCCGCCCTTGCTCCCGTACCGCACGCTCCCCTCGGTCTCGCCGGGCTTGCCGGCATAAAAGGCGAGGTCGTACGTCGTGTAGTTGCCCCCCGGGCTCGGCACGGCGAAGACGAGCGACACGTGGTCCTTGCCCGGCTGGAACGCCGCGTCGGTCACGTCGGCGCCGATGTAGAGCTTCGTGTCGTCGTACTGGAGGCTGATCTTGAGGCCGGCCCTCGTGGCGCCCTTCACGACAGTGAGCGCCTTGGTGAGCGCCGGCCACTCGTTGAGGACTCCGTCGAGCTTCACGGCGCGGTCCTTCTCCATCGCCTCGAACCGGAGGCCGTCCGCCGTCACCTCCACCGCCTCGCCCCCGCCCTCCAGCGTCTGGATCCCGTGCGACGCCGCGTAGGCCGCGAAGTCCTTGTCGTTCGCGCCGCCGGCCGTCTTGCCGCCGGGGCCGTCGGTCGCGCCGCCGCCACAGGCCACGCACACCACGAGAAGGAGCGGTAGGCGACGCATGCTGGGCACCATAGCAAGCCCCTAGCGGCCCTGGCGCGACGCCGGTCCCAGGACCTGTTCCACGGCGGTGGTCTTGGCGAGGAGGCGCTGCGTCAGCTTCATCAGCTCGACTCCCGGGATGATGGACGCCGACAGCAGCAGGAGCATCGTCCACTCGGCGCTGCTCATCTCGAAGGTCTGGAACACGGGGCGGAGGGACGGGACCAGCACCGCGACGAGGTGGATGCCCGCGCTGACCACGACGGCGCCGCAGAGGGCGAGCGGGAGCAGCGGTCGCAGGGAGAAGACGGACGACGTGGCCGAGCGGCAGTTGAACGCGTGCAGCAGGGGACTCAAGGCCAGGAGCGAGAAAGCAATGGCGCGGGCGTGCTTCACCGCGAGCGGATCGTTCGGATCGAGCGGGAGGAGGTAGCAGAGGATCGCCGCGCCCCCCATCCACGCGCCGACGAAGGCCATGGCCAGCCAGTCGCGCGCGCCGAGCAGGCTGCCCGTGCGCTTGCGCGGCGGCTCGCGCATCTGCGTCGGGTCCGGCGGATCGACGCCGAGGGCGAGGGCCGGGAGACCGTTGGTGACGAGGTTGATCCACAGGATCATCAGCGGCGTCAGCGGCTTGAGGTCGGTGAAGAAGCTGACGGCGAAGACGGCGAAGACGAGGCCTGCGTTGCTGGAGAGGAGGAAGAAGATGAACTTCTGGATGTTCCTCCAGATGGCGCGGCCCTCCCTCACGGCGTCGACGATGGTGGCGAAGTTGTCGTCGGCGATGACCATGTCCGCGGCCTCGCGCGCGACGTCGGTCCCGTCCTTGCCCATCGCCACGCCGATGTGGGCCTCGCGCAGCGCCGGGGCGTCGTTCACGCCGTCGCCGGTCATCGCGACGATGTGCCCGCAGCGCTTGAACGCCCCGACGATGCGTAGCTTCTGCTCGGCGGTGACGCGCGCGAAGACGCGCACCTGCTCGATGCACCCGTGGAGACCCGCCGCGTCGAGCTTCTCGAGCTCCGCCCCCGTCAGCGCGATCGCGCCTTCTTCCCAGAGCCCCAGCTCCTTCGCGATGGCGACCGCGGTGAGCTTGTGGTCGCCGGTGATCATCACGGCGCGCACGTGGGCCTCGGCGCAGAGGCGCACGGCCTCCTTCACGCCCTCGCGGGGCGGGTCGATCATCCCGACGAGGCCCAGGAATGTGAGCCGCCTCTCGATGTCGGCGCTCGGTTGCGCGAGATCGTGCTCCGCGTGCGCCGGCGGCGGCTCCGAGTCGTGGTGCACGCCGAGGACACGCCGCGCCACCGCGAGGACACGGAGCGCGCGACTGCTCATCTCCTCCGCCTCGTCGAGGATCCGGCGCCGCGTGTCCGGGTCGAGGGCGACGCGGCCCCCCGCGGTCTCGTAGGTGGCGCAGAGAGGGAGGAGCACGTCGGCGCTGCCCTTCGTGTGGACGACCTCGCGCCCCATCTCGTCGAGCGCGATGATGGTCATGCGCTTGCGGTCGCTGTCGAAGGGGAGCTCCTTCACCACCTGGTTGGAGCTCACGACCGACTCGCGAGGCACGCCCCCCTTGGCGGCGAGCGTCAGCAGCGCGCCTTCCGTCGGGTCGCCCTGGACGCGCCAGCCCTCCTCGGTCTTCTGGAGGATGGCGTTGTTGCAGAGGGCGGCCGTCGCCAGGAGATCGCGCAGCGGTCCGTCGGGGGCTTCGACGCGCTGGTCGATGGTGTCGAGGATGGAGCCACGCGGATCGTAGCCGGTGCCCGTGACCCGGTAGCGCACGCCGCCGGCGTAGACGACGCGCACGGTCATCTCGTTCTGGGTGAGGGTGCCGGTCTTGTCGGTGCAGATGACGGTGGCCGCGCCGAGCGTCTCCACCGCGGCGAGCTTGCGGACGATGGCCCCGCGCTTGGCCATGCGCTGCATCCCGAGGGCGAGCGTGATGGTGGTGATGGCGGGAAGCCCCTCGGGGATGGCGGCGACCGCGAGGCTCACCGCCTCGAGGAGGAGCTCGTGCCAGGTGCGCCCGCCCTTCACGTAGCCGCGCACGAAGAGGAGGCCCGCGAGCGCGAGGCAGGCCCAGAGGACGCGCTTGCCGAAGGAGTTGAGCTTCTCTTCGAGGGGGGTCGTGCGGTCCCGCGGGGCGTGGATGAGCGCCGACAGCTTGCCGAGCTCCGTGTGGACGCCGGTCGCGACGACGACGGCGCGACCCCGGCCCCGGATGATGCTCGTGCCGACGAAGAGCATCGTCGCGCGGTCGCCCAGCGTCGCGTCGACGGCCACTTCGGCGCGGGCGTCCTTCTGTACCGGGACGCTCTCGCCCGTGAGCGAGCTCTCCTCGACCGAGAGGTTCGCGGTCTGGAGGAGGCGCGCGTCGGCGGGCACGGCGTCGCCCGTCTCGAGCTCCAGCACGTCGCCGACCACCACGCAGGTCGCAGCGACGACCTTCACCTCGTTGTCGCGGCGGACGCGCGCGTTCGGCGTCTGCATCTTCTCCAGCGCCGCCAGGGCCGCCTCGGCGCGCCGCTCCTGGTAGAACCCGAGGAGGGCGTTGAGGACGACGATGAGCATGATGGCCGTCGCGTCCCCGAACCGGACGAGCATCGGCTCCTCGTGCCGGCTCACGCCGTCGATGATGGCGATGATGGCCGCGACGAGCAGCGTGAGGACGATGGGGTTCGTGAACTGCGTGACGAGCTGGAGCCACGGGCTCTTGCCCTTGGGCCTGGGGAGCTCGTTCGGCCCGTCCTTCGCGAGCCGCTTGCCGGCGTCGTCCTCGCTGAGGCCGTGGGCGGGGTCGGTCCCCAGCCGCGCGATGAGCGCCTCGGGCCCTTCGGTATGAGGCGGCGCGTGCTGCTCGACGCTCGCGTTCACCTCCCCGCCTTGCGCTTCTCCTGCTCCTGCTGCTCGACTTCCATCTCTTCCAGCGCGGCGGCCAGCTCGTCCTGCTCCTTCTTCGAGCCCTCGGGCGCCTCGACCCGGGCCTGGACGGGCGCGGCCGGAGCCTGCGCTTCATCGGGCGGGAGGATGCCCATCTTCCTCTTCAGGGCCATGAGGTCGTCGTCCGCGCCCGCGCTCCGCTCGAGCGTCTGGAACTTCGAGGCCAGCACATCGCCCGAGTACTCCTCGGCCAGATCCGCCTGCGCCTCGGCCTCGGCCTCGATCTGATCGACCTTCTGCGACATGCGATCGAACGTCTCGAACGCGCTCTGGTCGCGGAGACCGCTCATCGTCTCCTGGATGGCCTTCTGCGCCTCGGCGCGCTTCTTCCGCGCGATGAGGACGTTCTTCTTGCGCTTGGCCTCCTCGATCTTGTCGTTCAGCATCCGAAGAGCCTTCTTCAGCTGATCGACCGCGGTCTTCTGCTTCTGCCACTGGTCCTTGAACGTGTTCGCCAGCTCGTCGTGCTCGCGCTTGCGGGCGAGGGCCTCCTTGGCCAGCTCCTCGTTGCCCGCTCGCACCGCCATCATCGCGCGGCGCTCCCACTCCGCCGCGTTGGCCGCCTCTTGCTCCGCCTGTTTGGCCAGCCGCTTCTCGTCGGCGATCGACGCGGCCACTTGCTTCTTGGCCTCGACGAGCTGGTTGTTCATGTCGAGAACGACCTGGTTGAGCATCTTCTCGGGGTCTTCCGAGTTGCTGATCAGGTCATTCAGGTTGCTCTTGATGAGCTGCGCGAGGCGGCTGAAGATGCCCATGCTCCCGTTCCGACTCCGTTCTCAGTTCTTCTTGGGGGCGATGCCCGGGAGCTGCTGCGCCAGGGCCATGTCGATCTCGTCGAGGGTCGCTTGCAGCTCGTTGAAGTCGAGGTTCTCGAGCTCGAGGGCGCCCGAGAGAACGATGTGCGTGTCGTCGAGCCCGTAGGCCGCGTGAATCAGCTGGCGCGCGTTGAGCTCGAGGAGCTTGCGAAAGAGCGCGCCCTCGGCCGGGCCGCCTTCGACGTCGCCGATGTGGACCCGCACGACGACCAGCGGCGGCTCGATTCGCAGGATGAGCGGCGGCGTCGTCTCCCCCATCTCGACGAGGAAGGTCCCCGGCTGCTCCTCGAGCGCCCGGAAGCGCCGATTGAGGCGCAAGAGGTACGCTTCGACGTCCTTCTCGGTGCGCATGGTCGGGAGAGGGTAATCAGCCTTGCCTCTTCCGGCTACAGCCTTCGGAAAGAGGCCCGCGAGAGCCCGAAGGGGAACCCTGAAGGCCGGGCGTTAACCTGCTAGGATCGTCTGCGGGATGGCGCACGATCCTGGCTCCCTCTCCGGCACGACGCTGGGGGGGCTTTACAAGATGCGGCGCCTCATCGGCTCGGGCGGGATGGGGGAGGTCTACGCCGCCGAGGGCAAGAGCGGCGAGAAGGTCGCCATCAAGGTCCTCCACGACAAGGCCGCCCAGGATAAAGACCTCGTCGCGCGCTTCCACCGCGAGGCGGCCATCGCTGCGCAGATCCTTTCGCCGCACATCGCGAACATCCTCGGCGCCGGCAAGGACAGGGACGGTCGCCTCTGGATCGCCTTCGAGCTGCTCTCGGGTGAGGGGCTCGACGAGCGGCTGAGGCGGGAGCAGTACCTCTCGTTCGCCGAAGTGGCCCCCGTCGTCGACGACGCGCTCCAGGGGCTCGGGGCGGCGCACAAGGCGGGCGTCATCCACCGCGACATCAAGCCGGCCAACCTCTTCATCGAGAAGCGCCGCCTCAACGCCCGCGAGATCGCCGCCGACGAGAGCGAGGAGCGCACGCGCATCCTCGACTTCGGCGTCTCGAAGATCCGGAGCCCGAAGGGGCAGCGCAGCGAGCCGTCGCTGACGGCCTTCGACGCCACGCTGGGGAGCTTCGCCTACATGGCTCCCGAGCAGGTCCGCGGGAGCGCACGGGTCGACGAGCGCGCCGATCTCTACGCCCTCGGCGCCGTCGCCTTCCGGGCCCTCTCGGGGCGCCTGCCGTTCGAGGGGCAGAACGCGCTCACCCTCATCGCGCTGAAGCTCGACCGCGAGCCGCCCACGCTCTCGTCGACGACGGGCGACGAGTGGCCGGCGTCCATCGAGCGATTCCTCGCGCGGATGATGGCGCGCGACCGCGAGAAGCGGTTCGCCAGCGCGGACGAGGCGCTCGCGACGTGGAGGCGGGTGTGTCGGCAGATGGGCAACGCCCCGCGCCGACGGCCGCGCATGCTTCCCGTGCGCGAGGAGCGGACCGATCTGACGGCGCGCAGCATCACCAGCATCTCCAGCGTGTCGAAGGTCGGCAGCCGGCCGTGACAGAGCGCACTTTCCGGGTGCTTGCGGCTTGCGCAAGGCTCCCCCGCCGCCATATTCCGCCCCGTCATGCGAAACCGACTCCTTCTCGCTTTGCTTCCGGCCGGGCTCATCCCGCTCGCCTGGGCCTGCGGTAACCATTCGAACGCCGGCACCCCCACCGACGGCGGCGCCGAGGCCGACGTCGACGCCGGGGACGACGCCGACGCCGCCGACGACTTCGGCGGCGGCCCGGATGGCTCGAGCGACATCTGCACCCTCAGCGACAAGGTCACCGACCCCGTCGCGCTGTGCGTCCAGCAGCAGGCTCTCTCGTATGAGATGCAGTACGCGTACACGAAGGGGCACGGGGTCGCGCCAGGATGGTCCTCGACGGGGTCCTTCGCGCCGCTCACGGGTCACGCCTGGCAGGACGACCTCGGCCTCGCCGGAGCCATCGGCGGCTACTATTGCAGCTCCGAGGTCTACGGAAACAACCACTCGACCGCCGCGTTCAGCGCCGTGCTGACCGACCTCGGCGGCACCCTGGTGAGCGAGCTTCAGCAGACGCCCCCGCCGTACCAGGGATCGTACGACGGCGAGATTTACTTCCGCCTCCGATGGGCCCAGGCCGCCTACAACTACGCCAACGACGCCCAGGCCACGGCGCTGAAGGGCATGGCCGACGCCTACGGAGCCGGCCTCGCGGCGCAGGCCTACGCGGTCCCGTCCGCGGGCGGCGACGCGGGAACGCCCGGCGGTCTCGTCATCGGGACGAAGAACGGGGACGGCACGGTGTCCTACGCGCCGGCCCAGACGGTGATGGCGGCGGCGGCGTTGCTCGACATGGCCGTCCTCGGGGCGAGCGGCGTCGACGCGGGGCCGGTCCAGGCCTGGGCGACGACGGCGCAGCAGGTGCTGACGTACGTCGTCGCGCGAGGGCGCGATCCCGTGACGGGGCTCTTCTACCAGTCGCTCGTGACGAGCAGCGATCCGGGACACGACGCGGTGGGCCCCGGCGCGCCGACGAACGACTCGATGCTGACCGAGACGCAAGCGTGGATCGTGCTCGGTCTCGCGCGGGCGCAGGATCTCCTCACCGCGTACCAGATGTCCCCGCTGGCAGATGCGGGGGTCGACGCCAGCACCCTCACTCCGACCGCGTACTGGACCGCCGGCGACGCCGTCGGCGCGGCCATGACGAACGCCGGGCTGTTCGACGGGACGGCGACGCCCCCCTCGCCGCCGCCGGCCGGGGCCTTCATGGAGGGCCTCATCCTGTCCGGCTCGCAGGTCCTCACGAACAAGACCACCATCGGCAACGCCATCATGCTGGGGGGCTTCCACCGCGTGCAGGTGGGGCAGGGGACGGTGCTCGCGTACGAGCTCGGCGAGATGCGCTCGACGCTCACCCAGCTCCTGCCGGCGAACACGAGCCTCCTCTCGGTCGTGACCGACCAGAACGGCAACCTGATCCAGCAGTCGTACCTCCGTGCGGGGTCGAAGGCCTTCGGCTACGCCGACGCGTACTCGCCGGGGGGCGAGCCGGTCGTCCAGGGCCAGGAGACGGGCGCCACGAATTACCGCTCCGACGCCGTGCACGCCATGGTCGAGGGCTTCACGCAGCTCTGGCACGGCGCGGCGAACGACGCGAGGTGCGCCCCCTAGCGCGCCGGCACCGCGAAGAACGCGTCCGAGCGAGCGCGTTCTTTCAGCCGTCGCCCGGGCCGTGGTAGTAGTTCTGACGTGGATTCGACCATCGCCACGCGGGCCCGGATCGAGGTCCGCGGCGGTAAGCTCACGGTGACGAAGGGGTCCGGCTCCAAGAAGGAGCTCGACGTCGGCCCGGAGACCGTCGTGGTGGGCCGCAACGAGGCCTGCGACCTGGTGCTCGACGACCGCAAGGTGAGCGCCGTGCACCTCGAGCTCGTCGCCACCGAGCGCGGCGTCCGCCTCCGCGACCTCGGGTCGCGAAACGGCACGTTCATCGGGGACACGAGGGTGGGCGAGGTCTTCCTGACCAAGCACGCCTACCTGGCCCTGGGCGACGCGATGGTGGAGTTCAGCCCCTCGGTCCCCCACGAGGTCGAGATCCCCGAGCTCGGCGGCTTCGGGCCGCTGGTCGGGTCGAGCTCCGGGATGCGCACGGTGTTCGAGCGCCTCAAGAAGGCGGCGCCGACCGACCTGACGGTGCTGGTGACGGGCGAGACGGGCACCGGCAAGGAGCTCGTCGCCCAGGCCATCCACGAGGCGAGCTCTCGCGCGAACAAGCCGTTCGTGGTCGTGGACTGCGGCGCCATCGCGGCGTCGCTCGCGGAGAGCGCTCTCTTCGGCCACGAACGCGGGTCGTTCACCGGCGCGGTCGACAAGCGCATCTCTCCCTTCGTCGAGGCCGACGGGGGCACCATCTTCCTCGACGAGCTCGGCGAGCTCCCGGTCGACGTGCAGCCCAAGCTGCTGCGCGCCCTGGCCGAGCAGCGCGTGAAGTCGGTCGGCTCGAACTCGTACCGCCCGGTCAACGTCCGCGTCATCGCCGCCACCCGGCGCGACCTCGTGCGCGAGGTCAACGCGGGGACGTTCCGGAGCGACCTCTACTTCCGCGTCGCGCAGCTCAAGGTCGAGCTGCCGTCCTTGCGCCAGCGCCTGGAGGACATCCCGGTCCTCGTCCGCCGCATGATCGAAGAGCTGGGCGACAAGGACTCCTACGCCCGCATCCCGACCGATTCGCTCGAGCGCCTGATGCGCCACGACTGGCCGGGCAACGTGCGCGAGCTCCGCAACGTCGTCGCCGTGGCCCTCGCCTTCACGAAGGAAGGGCCGCTCGACCTCGCGGCGCACCTCTCGCCGCTCACCACCAGCGCCGCCGAGAGCGCGCCTACCCGCGGGCGCACCTTCCAGGACGCGAAGCGCGAGATCCTGGCCCGGTTCGAGCGCGAGTACTTCACGGCGCTCTATGCCGAGTGCAGCGGCAACGTCAGCGAGATCGGCCGGCGCGCCGCCATGGAGCGGGCCCACGTCCGCGGGTACCTCCGGCGCCACGGCATTGGCGATCCCAGCCGCTACGGCAAGGACGACAAGGACAAGTAGGCGAAGCATGTCCCGGCGACTTCGGGTTGCGTCGGGCTTTCGCGGGCTTACGTTGTACCGGTAGCTATGGCCTCCCCGACGCCCCAGCGCCCGTCGCGCGCGTTCGTCTTCCTGCCCATCGCGGTGGCGGCGCTCAGCGCGGTCCTCGCGGCGCAGATGATCGCGCGGGACCCTCGGTTCGCGGTGCCGCTCCTCGGGTTCGCCGCGCTCCTCTTCACGCCGACGCTCCTCGGGCGCTGGCGGATGAAACGCCTGCTCCTCTCGGGCGACGTCGAGCGCGTCATCGGGAGCTGGCAGGGCTCGATCGAGCGCGTGACGCACCACGAGACGATGGGCCCGCTGCTCCAGGCGACGGCCTACGCCTCCTACGGCTGGGTCGAGGCCGCGCGCCGGGCGCTCGACCGCGCCGTGAAGGGGCCGGCGTGGGACGCGGCGCTCGAGCAGCGGCTCTTCGTCGAAGCGCTCCTCGACGCGTTCGAGGGCGAGCGCGACGCCGCCATGCACAAGGCCGAGGTGCTCCAGGTGCTCCCCATGCCCTCCGGGGGTCTGCTGGCCCGCCGCCGCGTCGCCGTGCTGCGTCGCGGCCTCGCCGCTCTCGCGCGGGCCTTCGCGCACACATCGCTCGCCGGGGACGCGTCCGTTCTCGCGCGTGCCGCCGGGGCGTCGCCCCTCGTCCACTGGGCCATGCGTTACGCGCAGGCCATCGTGGCCGTCGACCACGGTCACCCGGCCGACGTGACCGCGCTCCTGGCCGGAGCTCCGTCGTGGCCCGAGGCCAGCGCCTTTCACGCGTACCACGGTGAGCTCCTCTCCCGGCTGACTCCTGAAGCCTGACGGGGCCGGGGCTCTGATAGTCTCGCCGTCGTGACGACCCGCCCCTCCGCCGTGCCCGCCCCCCCGGCGCGCCCGCGGGTCCTCTACGTGGACGACGAGGACGACGTCCGCGAGGTGTTCCACGCCGTCTTCGAGGGGGACTTCGACGTCACGCTCGCCGGCAACGGCGGCGACGCCCTGGCGCTCCTCGCGCGCGAGCCGTTCGACGTCCTGGTCAGCGACATGCGCATGGACCCCATGAAGGGCTCCGAGCTGCTCTCCCGCGCCTACGCCGGGCACCGGGACGTGGCGCGCATCCTCCTCACGGGCTTCAGCGACCACGCCGATCTCGCCGACGCCGTGAACCTCGGCCACGTGTGGGCCTACGTGCAGAAGCCGTGGGACGCCGAGCAGCTGCGCCTCACCATCCAGCGCGCCTACGAGTCGCGCCGCCTCGAGCTCGAGAACCGGCGCCTCCTCGACGAGCTGAAGACCGCCAACCGGAGCCTTCGCGACGACGTGGAGGTCGTGCAGCGGACGGTCACGCAGCCGAGGCTCCAGGTCTCGTCGCCGGCCATGGCCAAGGTGCTCGACCAGGTCATCGCCGTGGCGGGGACGGACGCCAACGTGCTGCTCGACGGGGAGACCGGCGTGGGCAAGGAGCTCGTCGCCGCGGCCATCCACGAGCGGAGCGCCCGCAAGCGAGGCCGCTTCGTCGCGCAGAACCTCGCCGCGCTCCCGCCGGAGCTGATGACGAGCGAGCTATTCGGCCACGTGAAGGGGGCGTTCACAGGCGCGCAGGCGTCGCGTCGCGGCCTCTTCGAGCTGGCCGACGGGGGGACCCTCTTCCTCGACGAGATCGGCGAGGCGCCGCCGTCGCTGCAGGCGATGCTCCTCCGCGCGCTCGAGTCGCGCGAGATCTGGCCGGTGGGCGGCAGCGACCCGCGCCACGTCGACCTTCGCATCATCGCCGCCACGAACCGCGATCTCCTCGCCGACGCCCAGGCCGGGAGCTTCCGGCTCGACCTCTACTACCGGCTCGCCGTTGCCCCCATCCACATCCCGCCCCTCCGGGTGCGGCCCGAGGACGTGCGGGGCCTCGGGCAGCCGATGCTCGAGGCGGCGTCGCGGAGGATGAACCGCGCGCAGCCTCGCGTCATCGACGCGGCGTGGCGGGCCCTCGAGCAGCACGCCTGGCCCGGGAATGTCCGCGAGCTGTCCAACCTGATGGAACGGCTCGTCATCTACCACGCGGGCCACGAGGTCGACGTCGAGGAGCTGGGCCTTCCCGCGCCTCTGCCGGGGAGCGCCCCGTCGGGAACCGCGCGCCTCGGCACCGCGCCCGAGGTTCCTCCCACGGCGGTGTCGTCGGTCAACCTCTCCGCTTCGCCGGCCTCGGGCCCGAACCCGTGGTCGATCGTGCTGGAGATGCCCGAGGTGGGGACCACGTTCGACGACCTGGAGAAGGAGATCCTGGCCCAGGTCCTGGCCCGCGCCGACGGCAACCAGTCGCGCGCCGCCCGTTCCCTGGGCCTCAGCGAGAGCACCCTCCGGAGCCGCCTGAAGCGCCTCGGTCTCAAGGGCGGCGCGACCTGACTCGGCGGTGGTAGACTCCCTCCCGATGGAGGCGAGTGCTGCCGCGCGGAGCAGACTCCCCCAGCTCGCCAAGTACGAGGTCCTCGAGGAGATCGGCCACGGCGGGATGGCGACGGTCTACCGCGCGCGCGACCGGCGGCTCGGCCGGGAGGTGGCGGTCAAGGTCATCCACCCGCACCTCCGGGACTCGAAAGAGGTGGTCTCGCGGTTCAACACCGAGGCGCGCGCGGTGGCCAAGCTGCGGCACCCGAACATCGTCGAGGTGTTCGACGTCAGCGAGACGGACGACGAGGAGCAGTACCTGGTCGTGGAGCTCCTGCGGGGGACGACGCTCCGCAAGCTCCTCCAGGGCAAGCGCGCGATGCCGCC
>Ga0182030_10011907_pt1 | contig 17505 bp, 15 predicted proteins | sample 812S3MmetaG_FD_121299 | JGI IMG/M metagenome (GOLD analysis project Ga0182030, IMG submission 121299) | Permafrost microbial communities from Stordalen Mire, Sweden - 812S3M metaG (Illumina Assembly) | ecosystem: Environmental > Terrestrial > Soil > Wetlands > Permafrost | place: Sweden...
CAGGCAAACCGAAACAGGCTATGGAAAAGCAGGAAAGCAAAAACCGCTTTCCAACTTTCCCACAGCCACGACGACTACGAAGTACATTCAGTTATGGGATACGGATTCTAGGGGCAAGTTCACGGCAATCATGATGTATGCGCCAGCTGCGTCGTAGATATTGCCGCCCATCTGCAAATACTTGCCGACAATAAGCGCCCCTGGAATGCTCCAGGCAATTACGATTGGCTCTCTCGTATACAGGGCAATAATCATTGTGGCAAGCCCCGCGAAAACGAACGCCGCCAACAACCAGGAAACGGCAACGGCATCACTCAACTTTCCTTGCTTTGCTACGAGCATAATCAGCGCCACCCCGATCGATGCGCTAAATATTGCTCCGACGAGTCCCATCGTAAATCCGGGAACTGTTATATTTTTCGCCACAATCGCTAGGCTCTCTAGGATGTTGTGACCTTTATCGAACAAATGGAACCTACTCTTCGTCATCAATCATCTCCCGTTCCTTAAGTCGTATGTGTTCATCTTCAGAACCTATCTGACGGATGACAGCATTGGCCTAGCGACAGTGCAAGCATCACGAGTCATCTTTTGGTTGTTGATGGTGCTCAAGATTGTACCCGAGACGCAGTTGAAGCATGAGTTCTTTTGTTAAGCATGGCTTCCTGAATCCCGAACGTATATCGGTGGGAGGGGGACTGAATGGTTTTCGTCCTGGGCGTTGGAATTGCCGAGATAAGGCACGGACATCGCCTATGTCAGGACAATGCACAACTCGGTGCAATTCTGCTTGACAAAATGTCGGCTCACAATAAACTAAAAGCATTCGCCTAAAATAGAACGAGGTTCTACATTGTAATACGATTTTCATGATCGGAGCCTATCGCGACGCTTTGTGGAATCTCAGGTGTGCTTCGACCGGATGCTTGAGAGTTGCGATTAGCAAAGCGATGTAGACTTGGGCATCGACATAGAACCTGAGGTCCTGAAGACACCATGAAAGCCATCGTTGTCCATGAATTCGGAGGTCCGGAGGTTCTGCACCTTGAAGAAATCCCGAAGCCGAGCCCGGCGGCCGGACAAGTGCTTGTTCGGATCAGCGCTGCAGGAGTAAATCCATACGATACCTACACGCGTAACGGGGTCTATGCCATCAAGCCGTCCTTGCCTTATACCCCTGGTACTGAGGGCGGCGGCGTGGTGGAAGCCGTGGGAGAAGATGTGGGTAACCTGAAGCCGGGCGATCGAGTTTATGTCTCGAAGAATTTGACCGGCGCATATGCAGAATATGCGTTGGCATTGGAGAGCCAGGTTCATCCGCTTCCGGCGAAGATCACCCTTACGCAAGGGGCGGGCGTTTGGATTGCTTATGGCACTGCATATCACGCGCTGCAGCAGTGCGCGGGAGCTCATGCCGGCGAAACAGTACTCATCCACGGCGCAAGCGGCGGCGTAGGTATTGCGGCGGTTCAGATTGCACGCGCAATGGGCCTGGTTGTCATTGGCACCGCCAGCTCCGAGAAGGGCAGGGAACTGGTCAAGCGCGAAGGCGCGCAGCACGTCTTCGACCACAGCAAGGTGGGTCACCAGGAGCAGATTCTGGAGGCGACAAACGGGCGGGGCGTGAATGTCGTCCTCGAATTTCTTGCCAACGTGAATCTCGGCCAGGACCTGAAGCTGCTTGCATCGCAGGGCAGAGTTATCGTGATTGGCAGTCGCGGCGACGTCAGCATTTCGCCTCGCGACCTTATGGCGCGCCGAGGCTCAATCCGCGCCTTTACTCTCTGGGATATTACAGAGATCGAGGAAAGAGAGGTTCTCGCCGGGATCTTCGCTGGACTGGAGAATGGCACTTTGCGGCCCGTCGTTGGGAAGGAATTGCCGCTTGCAGAGGCTGCGCGCGCTCACAAAGAAGTTTTGGAACCAGGAGCATTCGGCAAGATAGTTTTACTTCCGTAAAGCTCGCTGAAGCAGAGTTCCTGCCAGTAGCAAGCAAATTGTACTCAAATTAGAGATTCGGCAGCCTAAATGGTTGCGAAGGCTGGAGAGAACAAAATGAAGCTAGTAGCATATCTTGCCACGGTTGATCGCGACGTTTGTGCCGGCTGCCGGATCTGTTCGAAGGTGTGTCCGACGCTTGCAATCACGATCGTCGAAAAGAAGCCGGTCGTCGACGCTGCTCGCTGTGTGGCCTGCGGCAACTGCGAGCAGCGCTGTGAGTCGCGGGCCATAACGCTCGAAAAGCTCCCAGCGCCGCATGTGATTACGGTCGCGGTGGACGATCTGCCGCGGGAGCAGGTCGATGCCCTTTGCATCCGCGCTGGCTTCCATCCCAGCCAGATCGTCTGCTTCTGCTCGAACACGAGAGCTGAGGAAGTTGCAGCGGCGATCATCAAAGGCGCGCACAGTCCGGAGGAAATTACTCTCAGGACCGGCCTTCGCAGCGGCTGTTCGGTAGAGTGCATCGAGCCTGCTCTACGCCTTCTGCAAGCTTATGGAATAACTCCAACCCCGCCGAAAGGCGGCTGGCAATGGTACGGCCTGACACCGACTTTGAAAGAGATTCCGGAGGCGGTCAAGGCCAAGTACAGCAACCACGGCTTCTGTTTCGAGGAGGACCTTAAAATCCTCGAATCGGTCGTTGCAAGCGAGAGGAGATAACAATATGCGTAAGGTCATGATACCGGCACCAGCCCGGCAGTCCCAATACGGCGTAGCGCCGCAACTTGTTACCAAACGCGTAGCGGAATTCCCGGAGATGACCTCGCTGATGCTCAGCGACCTTTTCGCCGACACGCCGCCTTTGATCTATCCCTCAGAGAAGGGAATATCCGCCATCCGCGACGCAACCAGAAAAGCACTGGAGCGCGTTGATATGACGATGATCAAGCCGCATCAGTCGGTGAACATATGCGCGTCGCATCATGGCTTCACCGTAGCTGGCGGCCAACCCTACACCGAGATGCTGAAGATTCTGCACGACGTCATCCTGGAACGCACGGGCTGCAAGGACATTCGGCTGCGCGCTGGTGTGGGCCTGCGATTCCGCGAGACCGAGGAATACATCAAAAGATTCGAACTAGATACCTACTTCGGACCGAAGAAGGCCACAGGCGTGGCTCCCATTGATGAAGGCATTCCCATCCAGACAGAAATCGGCACGCTCTACGGTCTGAAGGCAATCTACGATGCCGACTGGATCGTGCATGCTCACAACAGCGACGTGCGCGAAGTCCACTTCCACCGCCAGGTCGACCGCGCGGTGAAGCCTTTCGGGATGTCCTATGCGCGCATTGAAACGCGCTCGACCTATCACCAGAACCTAGGGCCGCGCGGCGCCAATTTCACGGCACGCTGCATCTTTGCTTCGGACTTTGTGCAAAGCAAGTTTGCTTTCGCCTCGTTCCTGGACATGTCACCGGCGGGCGTGGTTGGCGTGGATGCCGACAATGATCTGTTTGCACTGAATGACCGGATAACATTGAAGGGCTGCCAGTACTACGGCAAGATCATGACCCTGCTAGGCGAGATTGACGAGTGCATCGCGGTGCTGGACTTCCCTTGCCCAGTTCCGTATGTCTTCGCTGCCGGCGTGGTTTACGCCAACTTTGTAGGGGCCAATACAGATCTTTTCGACATTGAGAGCAACGCGTTGCCAGCCTACACGTGGTATTCGGAAGCCTTTTATGGCAAGAATGGCCCGCTAATTAACGGTATGACGCCGGTCAATCCAGCCATTCGTATCTGCGTCCACAACTACGCCTGGGGAGGTTATCCATCGGCATTCTTCGCGGAACACACCCCAACCATCGTGGTCGGGTCCGAGCAGGCCGAATCGATGAACCGAGACTCCCAGAACGTGGAGTACATGAAGCATGCCCTGATTGCCCAAAGCACCGATGCGGCAATGCATTTTGCCTACAAGACCGCCAAAACCGACAAGGTCATCATCTTCGATGGTGCAGTGGGCGGCTTGAACCTCAGCAAGTCCCTCGCCCAACTGCTGGTGGCGCGTGCTCCCGCCGTCAGCCGTAAAGTTGACGAGGTGCTGCTGCCGAAGTGGCTGCGTCAGCGCGGCATCGATCCCGTCGCCGCGCTGGGATTGGCTGCTGTGTGACGCACCGGGCCACGTTCGCCACGGAATCTTCCACGGTGACTTTCCTCCGGGCGATAAGCTCGCCGAAGAAAGATGACCTGCGTGATCGTATTTTCGCTTCGCTCGAAGGATGCCTTTTCACGGCCGAGGTCCGGGTTACCAGCCCGGGCCTGGTGTGCGGAGTTGAAGTGGCGAGGAGCAAGGCGGAAGAACTGGGCTGCGTGGTTCTGAATGAAATGTCGGATGGCACTGCCGCCCTGAACACCCAGCCGGTGCTGTGCATCCGAGGCACGGCAAAGGCCATAGCCATGGCCGAGGACTGCGTGCCGGGCGCGATTGCCAAGTTTTCCGGAATTGCGCGGGCGGCTCGCCAAGCGCAGGAATTGGCTGGCAAGCATGTCCGCGTTGTCTCTGGCGCGGCGAAAAAAATGCCGCAGGAGATCAAAACGCAGCTGCGCCGGGCTATCCATTGTGGCGGCGGCAGTGTGTGCATCTCCGATCGCCCGTTTCTTTATCTCGACAAAAATTATGTTCGCATGTTCGGCGGCGTTCGCCAGACTTTGGCCTCGGTCGCCGCCATGCCGGGCTATGTCCGAGTCATTCAACTGCGCGGGCTGATAGAGAATCTGGCTGCTGAGGCTCGAGCGGCAATCGAGATGGAGGCCGAGATTCTTATGGTAGACACCGGACGGGTGGAAGATCTCGACTTGGTTGCGGCGATGGTGCGCGAGTCGGGTCGCCGCGGGAGTACCACCGTTGCTTTTGCTGGGGATATCGCGATGGATGAGGTTTGCGCCATTGCCACGCATGATGTGGACATCCTGGATGTAGGACGCGCCATCATCGATGCGCCAATGGTCGATATCAAGGTTGATGTAATCGGCGGGGAGCCTGTCTGAGATGGAGATCAACCTGTTGGAGAAGACAGAACTGCGCATCGACGGCATTGATACCTCAGGCACGAACCTGACGGACCTGGCCGCCGCTGTTGCGCTCGTGCTGGATCTCCCTACGGACAAGGTGATGGTCATCGATGTGCGCCCGCCGCAAGTATCGGTGGACATCCTGCAACGCAACCTGCAAGTCGAGAGCTTTTTCGGCAGGGAGCGCGCTCTGCTGAACGCCATAGCGGCGCTTCCTGGGGTGACTCTTGCGCCAGATGCGGCGGTTCACTCCGCAGGAATACTTGGGGCAATCGGCCTGAGCGAAGCTGAGGCAGCTGAGGCACTGGCGAGGAGCAAGACCATTGGCGCGGCGATTGTCAGCAATCATCGCGCCAGAATACGCGTCTTTCCAACCGGGTTTGAGTTGCAGGAAGGGCGCATTCAAGACACCAATACTCCTTATCTCCTGAAGATCTTCGAGCAGGCAGGTTTTCTGCCCGAGGCAGGGCGCCCGCTATCCGATCATCGCGACAAGCTTGCCGAGGCCCTGGCACAAGCTGCCGAAGAATGCGGACTTGCCGTTACGACCGGCGGGGTGGGGGCCGAAGATAAAGACTTCAGTGTCGAGGCCATTGAAAGCCTGGACACTTCCGCCGCAACTCCCTACCTGGTGCATTTTGAAATAGGCGTGGGTCGCCACCATAAAGATGGTGTGCGCATCGCGGTTGGAGAACACAAGGGCTGCCTTCTGGTGGCGCTGCCCGGTCCGCATGACGAAGTGCGCCTTGCCGCACCGGTCCTTGTGCGCGGATACAAGCAGGGCTGGAGCAAGGAGGAACTGGCACACCAGCTGGCTGAAACTTTGCGGGCCAAGTTTCGCGCCGCATCGGCGGAATGGCATCACGCCGCGCACGCCCAACACCATGCCGGAGACGAGCGATGAAGGCTCATCTCATGCGACGTATTACCGCGCTGCAAGCGGAAATGGCTGGCGCTGGCCTGGATGCAATCATCTTCGCTGATCGCGAGAATCTTATCTACTATGCCGGCACCCTAGAGATCGAGTGCATGGCTGCCGTAATTCCCGCAACGGGTGCTCCCATTCTCTGCTGCCTATGGTTGGACGCGGAGTATGTCCGTGAGTGCTCGGATGCGGAGAACCTGCTGGTATACCACTTCCCCAGTTCTAACATTGGCCAGACTATCGTATCGGCGATGCGCGCTCTGGAATTGACAGCCCCTCGCGTCGGTTTCCACAAGTACTTCGTGGAGTTTGGGATATTCGATGCCATACGTCAGGCATTTCCGGATATGGAGTTTCGGGCAGCGGGGGAGTTGACTTACCGCGTCCGCGCCATCAAGGACGAGAGCGAACTGGCACGCCTGCAACGGGCCAGCGATTTCCTGGCGATAGGGATGGAGGCAGCCGTTGCCTCAGTGAGACCCGGCCTCACTGAGGTAGCCGTTCTAGCCGAGGCCGACTACGCAATGCGCAAGGCTGGCTCGGAGGGTGCAACCTTCCGCATGCAGGTGTTGACCCACGCAAAGCAGATGCAAGCCCATGCTTACGCAGGGGATGTCGTGATCGAGAACAATCAGCCGGTGGTGATCCACCTGGGCGCATCCTGCCAGGGCTATGCGGCCAAGATGTGCCGCACCGTAGCGCTGGGTGCTATTCCGAAGGAGACGCGGCACATCTATGAAGTTCTCAAAGCCGCTCAGGAAATGGCGGTGGCGGCGCTCGGCCCAGGTGTATGCGTCGCGAGGATTTACGAGCTGGTGCATGACTATATGGCTGGGCACGGCTATGGCGAAATGATTCTCGACCAGATCGGTTACGGCGTTGGAATTCGCCAGTCCGAGTTCTTCCCTGTCATTGGTAAGGATCTGCCGCACATCATCGTCAAGAACATGGTGGTGGACCTATTGCTGCCGACTGTTTTCAAACCGGATGTTGGCGGACCACGCATCACTGACATGATTCGCGTAACCGACACCGGTGGATCGTTTATGACAAGTTTTTCGCGAGAGCTTATCGAAGGCCGGGACTGATTCCGGGATATATCCAAGGAGTGAACGAATGCAAGAGATGATCATTATCCAGTGCGCCGAAGCCCTGCGTCAGGCTCAATTGACCGGCAAGGCTATCGCGCCTCTCACCGCCGGACCAGCAGGGCTCACCATGTCCGATGCGTACGAGATCCAGATGGTCAACGTGCGGACGAGGCTCGCAGCGGGAGCTCACGTCATAGGCAAGAAGGTCGGCCTGACGAGCAAAGCCATGCAGCAATTCCTGGGAGTTTCCGAGCCGGACTTCGGGCACTTATTCGATGACATGCTCTTCGATCAGGAAGCTTCACTGCCCATCCGCAGGTTCCTTCAGCCCAAGATCGAGGCGGAAATAGCTTTTATCATGGGCGAGACCTTGACCGGCCCGGGAGTGACCGCGGCAGACGTTCTGCGCACCGCCGCCGCAGTGGTTCCATCCTTTGAAATCGTGGACAGCCGCATTGCCGACTGGAAAATCAAGATCGAAGACACCATCGCGGACAACGGTTCCAGCGGCGCTCTGGTGCTGGGCTCCAAGCTGATAGCGGTGGATGCGGTCGATCTGAAATATGTGGGAATGGTGCTGGAGAAGAACGGACAAATTCTGGAGACCGCTGCCGGAGCCGCGGTTTTGGGTCATCCGGCGCTGGCCGTGGCCTGGCTCGCCAACAAGCTGGGCAGCATGGGAATCAGCCTGGGCAAGGGCGAGATTGTTCTCGCCGGCTCGCTCACCAAAGCCTTCGAAGTCGCTCCGGGTGACGTCTTCACCGCAACATTTGGCGGGTTGGGTTCGGTCAAGGCACTCTTTTCGAAGGGGTAATCTTCCAGCGGAACGCGGGGAAAGGGAGTAGCAGATGAAAAAAGTTAAGTCAGCCATACTAGGACCGGGGAATATCGGCACCGACCTTTTGCTGAAGATTAAGAAAAACGCTAAGAATATTGAGGTCGTGCTGTTTGCCGGAATCATCGATGGCGGACTTGGCCTCGAGCTTGCCCGCAAGATGGGGGTTCCAACATCAATTGATGGAGTCGAGGCCATACTCGCCGACGACAGCATCAAGATTGTCTTCGAGGCTACCGGTGCCAAAGCTCACCTTGAGAATGCGCCGCGCTATCGCAAAGCCGGAAAAATCGCCATCGATCTGACGCCTGCCGCCGTCGGTCCCTACCTTGTTCCCGCCGTCAACATGGATGCCAATTTCGAAGGCGACAACTTCAACATGGTCACCTGCGGCGGGCAGGCCACCATCCCCATGGTGGCTGCCGTGAACCAGGTGACGCCGGTTGAGTACGCCGAAATCGTGGCGACCATAGCGAGCAAGAGCGCTGGTCCCGGTACGCGCGCCAACATCGACGAATTCACTCAGACCACCGCCAAGGCGCTGGTCACGGTGGGCGGCGCAAAGAAGGCGAGGGCAATTATTCTGCTCAACCCGGCCGAGCCTCCAATCATGATGCGCAACACCGTCTACTGCCGCGTGCAACATCCGGAGAGACTTGAGAAAATCCGCGAAAGCGTGGACAGAATGGCCGAGCATGTTCGCCAGTATGTGCCCGGCTACCGCGTTCGCCTGGAACCAATCGCCGATGGTGACAAGATCACGCTTATGGTTGAGGTGGAGGGCGAAGGCGCCTTCCTGCCAAAGTACGCCGGAAATTTGGATATCATCACCGCCGCGGCCATGGCGACCGGGGAAAAGATAGCCGAAAGGCTCCAGGGAATCAGCCAATGAAGGATACAGAGATGAAAAAGATCAGAATTATCGACTCCACCCTGCGCGACGGAATGCATGCCGTCAGCCACCAGTTCTCTCCGGATGACATGGCAGTCATTGCCGCAGCCCTTGACGCCGCAGGCGTTGACACCGTCGAGATTGGTCACGGCGACGGCCAGGGAGGTTCCACGTATCAGTATGGCTTCGCCAAGGCCAGCGACGAGGACTACCTGAGGGCAGTTTCGTCGGTACTGACCCGGAGCAAGCTTGACATCCTTATTCTGCCGGGTATCGGCACAGAGCCAGACATCGAACTGGGCGCAAAATACGGCGCCAAGGTAGTGCGCATCGCCACCCACGTCACTGAAGCGGATATTGGAGCTCAGCACATCGCCTTTACCAAGTCGCTGGGCATGGAAGCCATCACCTTTTTGATGATGGCCCATATGGCGCCGGTGGAGAAGGTGGTGGAGCAGGCCAAGCTCTTTGAGAGCTACGGAGCGGATGTGGTCTATGTCACCGATTCGGCGGGAGCAATGCTGCCGTCGGAGGTAGCCGAAAAGGTTTCCGCGGTAAAAGCTGCCGTTGCGATTCCGGTGGGATTCCATGCCCACAACAATCTTGGTCTCGCCATCGGCAACACCCTCGCCGCTGTGCAGGCCGGAGCTTCGGTCGTCGATGGCTGCCTGTGCGGTTTGGGAGCGGGTGCAGGCAATGCCCAGATCGAGGTCCTTGCTGCCGTTTTTGACCGCATGCACATCGAGACAGGCATCGACCTCTACAAAATTATGGATGCTGCCGAGAACGAGGTGCGGCCCCGCATGCGCCAGCCTCTGGCCATCACCAAACTCGAACTCAGTATCGGCTGGGCGGGAGTCTATGGCAGCTTCCTTCTCCATTCCATTCGGGCCGGCAAGAAGTTCGGCGTCGACCCGCGCGACATACTGGTCGAACTGGGCCGCCTGAAAACAGTTGGCGGCCAGGAGGACCTGATCATCGATGTAGCATCGCGGCTGGCGGCGGAAAAAGAACAACGTAAATCGCAAACGGTTGCAGGCAAATAGGCAGCTATTCAAGGAGTTCATCACTCACCCATAGGAGCGAATCAACATGATCCTTGAAAAGGGCTATAGCCTCAAGGAAAGCTTCATACGGCTATGTAAGAACATCAATCCGGCTGGCGTAGGCAGTGGATTGGTAGCGACGCTTTTTAGCACATTGGGCCCTGGACTGATCGTCATGAATGCTGCGAAGCAGGGCGGCTTCACCGATGGGCAGACAGTGTCGTGGCTCTTTGCAATTTATGCTATGGGCGGGTTGAGCTGCATTTTTATGGCGCTGCGCTACCGGCTCCCTGTGTCCATTGCCTTCAGCATCCCCGGCGCCGTTCTACTGGCGACACTGCTCAAGCAGTACACCATCAACCAGGCGGTGGGCGCCTATCTGGCCGTGGCCATAGTCACGTTGCTTCTTACCGTGAGCGGTGCGATCAAAAAGGTGGTCGAGCACATCCCGGCTCCTATCATGCTGGCCATGGTGTCAGGCGTGTTTGTCAGCTTTGGCATCAATCTATTCAAAGGCGCAATCGGTACGCCAAAGATCTATGGCATCATGGTCGTGGTCTATTTCCTCTTCATGGCGATGCGCAAATTCAGCCAAACCATTCCCCCAATTCTGGTGGCCATCGTCGCGGGTGCGGCTCTGCTCGGATTCTACGGCCAGTTCACGCCAGTTCCGGTCCACTTTGAACTGGCGTCAGCCGAGTTGGTCATGCCCTCGTTCAGTTGGGGTGCCATCATCAACATCGGCATTCCACTTTTCTTCCTCGTGGTCGGCGTCCAGAACATTCAGGCGGTCGGCGTACTGATGGCCGAGGGTTACACGCCGCCGGTAAATGCCATGTACTTCGTTCCGGGCATAGCCTCGATCGTGAATGGTTTTCTCGGCGCTCACAATGCCGTTACAGCAGGCCCCAGCACGGCCATCTGTTGCAGTGCCGCTTCCGGGCCGCGCAAAGAGTTGCGCTATATTGCCTCGTTCTTCGAGGGTGTCTTTTGGTTCCTCTTCGCGCTCATGGCCAAAGTAGCGGTCTCGGCGGTCAAGTTCGTCCCAGCTGAGTTTGCTGCAGTTCTCGCGGGCCTGGCGATGTTTGAAGTCTTCGGCAGCGCATTCAAGGGAGCCTTCACAGGAAAGTTCAAGTCCGGCGCGATGGTTGCCTTCTTCGTTTGCATTACAAACCAGCCCATTTTTGGCATAGGCTCGGCGTTTTGGGCAATTGTGCTGGGCGTGATAACTTCGCTCTTCGTGGAGCCATCGGACTTTACGTTCTTTCAAAACAGGAAAAAAACGGAAGTGCCAGCCCAGAAAGCAGTTTCAGCCTGATAAGCAACGCTCCTGTCTCACCTTAGCGGTTTGGACGAATCCTCTCCACAGGTGCTGTTATGCGAATCCTGCTTTCATGGCAGGATTCGCTCTAAGCTGGATCGATCAATCGTGTGTGAATGCATTGGACTACCCATGGAAACTAAATACAATTTCATTCAATCTGTCGGACGCGCTCTCGCGATCCTCGAACAGTTTTCCCATGACGAGCGCACCCTTGGTGTGACGGAAATTGCCAAGCGCGTTGGCCTGCACAAGAGCACATGCTTCGGCCTGCTCCACACCTTGCAGCAACTTGGCTATATTCAGCAGGATGCTTCCACCGGGCAATATGGCCTTGGGCTCAAGACGTTTGAACTGGGCCAAGCCTATATTGACGGACTGGATCTGCGCTACATCACTCGGCCTTTTCTACTGGAGATAGTTGAGAAGACCCAGGAAACCGTTCACCTTGTGGTTGCCGAGGGGTGTCGCGCCGTCTACATCGACAAAGTTGAGTCCTCCCATGCCATGACCATTTCTTCACGCATTGGCCAGGAGGCTATCCTCCATTGCACAGGCGTCGGCAAAGTCCTGCTGGCCCACATGCGCGAGGAGGATTGGGCGCAGGTAGTGAGCAAGGGGTTGGAGCGCTATACCGAATACACCATCACCCTTGAATGCGAGCTGTTGGAGGCCTTGAAGCGGATTCGCGAATGCGGGCACGGTGTCGACGATCAGGAACGCGAACTCGGCCTGCGCTGTGTTGCGGCGCCGATCTTTAACGCTCGCAAACAGGCCATTGCCGCGATCAGTATTTCTGGCCCTGTTTCGCGCATCACCCGTGAGAAACAAGGTGATCTGAGCGAGGTCATCAAGCAGGCGACCCAGGAAATCTCGCGCAGGCTGGGCTATCGCCCGTAAGCCATAGCTCCCTAAAAGCGCGCAACGTGAACGGCGGCGCCGAAGCGCCGCCGCCCGGTTTGTACAGATTTAAATCAGAACAGTAGCCTAACTCCAAGCTGGATCTGGCGTGTGCCGTAGACAAAGTTGCTGTTGCCGCTGCTCGGAACACCGAACAACGAAGATTGGCTGCCTGCCGCACCGGTGATTTCCGATGTGTACGGCGAAAGCACCGGACTGGTGGAACTGCCAGGCGTATTCGCGGTGGCACCAGTGTAAGCCGCAGTGGTGGATATACCGGTCACGTTGTCATGGTTGAACAGGTTGAAGCCGTCCGCCGTGAACTCCAGCTTGTAGTGCTCGTCAAGAGTAACCTGCTTTGCCAGCCGCAGATCGAATACATAAGTGGCCGGCTGCTGCCAGGCGTTACGCCCCGTTCCCGGCATCTGGTAGGAACCGCCCGCACCCAGCATACCTTGGGCTACACTCTGGTATTCCTGGCTGGTGGTCGCCGAAGTGGCAACGTATGCAGCAGGGTAATAGCTTGAATACGTGGTCACGGAGTAGGGCAGACCGTTCTGGATCTGTACTACAGGTGACGCTTCCCAGCCCTCAACCAGGTACTTCTTCCATCCCGAAGCCGACCACGGAGACTGCAACACGGCATAGAAGGTGAAGCGATTGGGCACGTTGTAGTTGGAGTTGCCATACTCGTACTGCTTCCCATTGAGTGGATTGACATACGCCGGGTATGACGGCGCGTTCGTGGTTTCGTTCACACCGTCGTCCATAGCGTGGGACCAGGTGTAATTCATCGCGAACTGAACGTGGTTGCTCATGCGCTTTTCCAGCTGAATGACCAGGGCGTTGTAGCTGGAGTTCGCGCTGCTGGCGTTCTCAACCACGGCTCCGTAAGCAGGGTTTAAGCGCGAGGTGAAGAACGGAACGGTAGAGGCGTAAGTGCTCGGCACCGGCATGCCGCTAACGTTGTTGCCGCTAACTTGGTTGGACAGCGTGTAGGAGATGGTTGAGGGCGGGGCGATCGTCTGAGTAGTTGACCCACACGTCGCCTGCGCACCGGTAGCTACCCCCTTACTGACTGCCGAGCAGTACGGAGTTCCAGGAGCCGCCAGGTTGATGTCTGTGAAGGTCTGCAGGTGACGGCCAAAGCTACCCAGGTAGCTCATGGAGAAAACCATGTGCCCGGGAAGCTCGTGCTGGAGGCTGAGATCCACTTCATGAATTTGCGGCATCTTGAAGTTGGGATCGAAGTAATTCAGCGTCAGGCTAGCCGCACAGTTTGGTGCAGCCGCAAGGATGTTCGGGAACGTCGGCGCGCAAGCGGAGTTGTACTTCATGTAGTACGTAGGTTCGCTTGCACTGGTGAGGCTGCCGGTTGAGGTCAGGGCGCTGAAGATGGTGGCGTTGATGACGCGGCCAAAGTACATGCCGTATCCGCCGCGCAGCACCGTCTTGCCAGAGCCAAAGATGTCCCAGGCAAAGCCGACACGCGGACCCCAGTTGTTCGGGTTGTTGGGCATCTGGCCGAGAGTGATGGTTTGCGTACCCAGCGTGATCGGGTTATTCAGAGCCGAAATGCTGTTGGGCATTATTTCGGTTTCATAGCGCAGGCCCAGATTCACGGTCAACCTGCGAGCAAGCTTCCAGTCGTCCTGCGCGAAGAGCGCAAAATCCTTCGTGCTGAACTGATACGACTGCGCCGGGGTGCTGGCCGACGATCCCTGGAAGGCCTGAGTAAACGAGCTGTACTCTTTAAGCGCTGGATTAGCCAGATCGGCGAAGTACTGGGTTGGGCCGCTGTAGGAGTAGTAGCCATACTGCTCATAGAGTTGATTGGTGGTGTCGTTGCTCTTCACAAAATCAAAGCCGAACTTAATGTTGTGCCTTCCGCGCACCATTGACACCGTGTCGGCGAGTTGCGTCTTGTACTCGTCCGGGTACGCTATGCGGTTGCCGTAGACGCTGCTGCCGATGGTGATGCCGCCAAGGGCGACCGTCGGAGGGATACCGTAAGGATTGCTCCCGCTGACAAGCGTCGCGTGGTCATAAGCCGAAGGACTCTGCTCGGTTTCAAACTCGAAATCCCGGCCGTACTGGAAGCGAACCTGGTTAGACATCGTGTTGGTCAACAGCGTATCCAACTTAACCACGCCCCAAGTGTCTTTCACGTAATCGTTGCCTAAGGTAGAGATGCCGTCGGCGTTCGTAGAGGTCGAATAAATGCCACCCGGAGCCCACCAGCGCATGCGGTTGACTTCAAACGAAGCATGGTTCTTCTGGTTGATGATCCAGTCCAACTTGGGGAAGAAGATGTCCTGGTCGCCTTTACGCAGGGAATATCCGGTATCGCTGATCAGGCCCCCGGTGGGGTTAACAGTCCCAAGACTGTTCTTGCCAAACATATCGTACTGCCAAAGATTTGCGGCGGCGGTGTACTCCGCAGCGGTTACCTTGGTGGTGCTGACGCCGTTAATATACCCAGCCAGTGTGCAGACATTCGCGTCCGCAGTGCTCGGAGCGTTGTTACCCGAGCCACCGCAGGCAACGGGGCTAGCCAGGCTAGTGTCAGGCGCAGCAAAGTATGACGCCGCACTGTTCGGAACCGAGGTGTCTGGGAAATTGCGGTGATAACGGTCGTAGCCGACAAACCAGAAGAGCTTGTCCTTGATCAGTGGTCCGCCCACGCCGAGGCCGCCCATCTTGCGGACGTCTTCAGGCTTGTAGGGCGAGGTTGTCGTCGTATCAGTGGCGGAGTTGAAGGTGGTCAGGGTCGTGAATGGATTCCTGGAACCCCAAGTATTGTTGCGGTCTTCCCAGAAAACTTCGCCGTGAATTGCATTGGTTCCGCTCTTGGTGACGGTGTTGATGACGGCGCCGGCCGAACGGCCATATTCAGACGAATAGTTGGAGGTGTTTACCTGGAACTCCTGCACTGCAACTTTAGCCGTGGAGTAGCCGGCGCGGGTACGGCCTCGCTCTTCGGAGAAGAACGCCTGGTTGTTGTCGGCGCCATCCACGGTTACGTTATTGAGCAGCGGGCTGATACCGCGGACGCTGATTAGACCATAGCCACTGGGATCGCTGACCACGCCTGGCGTCAGCATGGCGAAACTGGACCAGCGGCCGCCGTTGAGGGGAAGGTTTTCAATCCCTGTTGAGTCCAACGTTTGCGTGAAGTCATTGGAGGTCACGTTCACCAGCGCGACTTCAGCGGTTACGTCCACCTGTTCGGTTGTGCCAATGGTCAAGTGCGGGATTAGCGGTGTCAAGCTGCCGACCGTCACGATGACCTGCTCTGCTTTGTAAGGAGCAAACCCCTGGGCGATCACGGCGACGGTATACGTCGCGGGCTGTAACTGTCCGACGCGGAAGTACCCGTCCGGGCCAGTGGTTGCCCTGAACACCTGGTTGCTGCCGTTGTCTCTAACGCTAACGGCCGCACCTGCAACGACTTTATTTTGGGGATCGACAACAGTACCGCCGATGGCGCCCTCTGTGGTTGATTGCCCCCAAGCTGAAATGCTGGATAGCAACAGAAGGCAGCAGAACAAAATCGTCGTCAGTGACCGTGTATGCCGGTCGCATTTTATTGGCTTCATAGCTATTAATCTCCTGAAACGACGTTTAAGACGCAACATCGCGTTAGTGTTCCTTAGGTACGACTGGGCATGAGCAAGTTGTTAGGTTTCTGCGCCTCGATTGTAGCTATTGAGAGATGCTGATAAGTGTGAATATTGAATTAAAGAAGCAGCTGTTTGGAAAGCAAAAACTGACTCACGCCGATCCTTTTGTTGGTGTTGTGTGAAACACAGGTTAAAGATAGGTTACCCGGTACTGCCCGCTTCTCAAGTCCTATACTTTTTCTGCTGACGTGGGCACACCCATCGTGCGTGCTATGCACGGGGATTCCAGCGGCGTACGCGGTGCCGCCTGGTTATGGCCGGTCAGCGGAGTAAAGTAATAGCAGGGGGAGAATACCCATCGTGAGCCAGATCGTAGTTGATAAGAATCTATGTAAGAGAGACGGTGCTTGCGTAGCAGTTTGCCCGCCCCGAACCCTTGTGTTCGGTAAGGACGGGTTTCCTGAGGAAGTCTCGGAGAGCAGGTGCATTCTCTGCGGTCACTGCGTTGCGGTGTGTTCCTGTGACGCCCTGACTCATAGCGGCTTGCCAGAAGAAGATTTGCTTCCTGTGTCCAAAGAAGTGCCGACTCCGGAAGTGATGGACGGCTTCCTGATGAGCCGGCGATCGGTAAGGGAATTCAAGAGCCGGCCCGTATCCAAGGACACATTGGAGGCATTGCTGGATGTGGCTCGGCGGGCTCCGACGGCCTCGAACTCCCAGAAACTGCACTGGATTGTTGTGAATGACTCAGCCAAAGTACATGCCTTGTCGGAAGAGACGATTCACGCTCTGCGGAATTCTGGATTCAAGCCGGAAATGCTGGATCTTTGGGACAACGGATATGACTTTGTATTGCGCGGAGCGCCATCGTTGGTCGTGGCCTGCGCGCCTGCTGATTATGATTGGGGAAAACAGGACTGCGCGATTGCTCTGACCTTTCTTGAGTTGGCCGCCGAGTCTCGTGGTTTGGGTGTCTGCTGGGCCGGTTACCTGACTCGTGTCGCTGCGGTACATGCTCCTCTTCGGGAGGCGTTGTCAGTTCCTGAAGGGTATGTAGTAAATGGCGGCCTTATGCTCGGAGAGCGCAAGTATTCGTATTCGTGGATACCACCCAGAAAGCCGCTCAGTGTGCAATGGGCCTAGAATTCGCACCACTCTTGTTTGGTGAACAGAATGGGGATCGAACCATGCGCGCGACTCCTTCGGCCCTCTGGTACGCCGGTGCGCATTCGCTGTGAATTTGCAATCTTACTCGCATGCCAGAGTGACCGCAGCCAAGAGTTGATCTCATCTAGTTGTGCCAGGAGCAACGGCCGTGATGAAAGATCTATCGTTGTCGAAAGTCTACCAGTTACTCGAACCTGGTCCGCTTGTCCTGCTGACAACCACCTGCAAAGGCCGTGCCAACGTGATGACGATGTCCTGGCATATGATGGTCGAGTTTGAACCGCCCTTGGTCGCCTGTGTGGTCAGCAGCGCCAATCACAGCTTTGCCACTTTGCGGGCGACAAAAGAGTGCGTGATCGCAGTTCCAGCGCTGGAACTGGCGCCCAAAGTCGTGAAAGTTGGCAACTGCTCAGGCCGGAACGTGGACAAGTTCGAGAGATTCGGCCTGACGCCCGCACCAGCTGAGCGGGTGACTCCGCCCCTCGTTGCTGAGTGTTTTGCCAATCTCGAATGCAAGGTGGCCGACACCCGTCTCGTCAATAAGTACAATCTCTTCGTTCTTGAAGTGCTCAAGGCGTGGATCGACCCGGCGCAGAAGAATCCGAAGACGATCCACCATCACGGGAATGGCAGGTTCGCTGTGGATGGCGAGATGATCAAGCTGAAGTCGAGAATGCCGTAATCGG
>Ga0182030_10011908_pt1 | contig 17504 bp, 13 predicted proteins | sample 812S3MmetaG_FD_121299 | JGI IMG/M metagenome (GOLD analysis project Ga0182030, IMG submission 121299) | Permafrost microbial communities from Stordalen Mire, Sweden - 812S3M metaG (Illumina Assembly) | ecosystem: Environmental > Terrestrial > Soil > Wetlands > Permafrost | place: Sweden...
AATGAAGTCCGCCACGACGCGCTCGTCGCCGTGTCCTCGTTGCCGGACAGCCGGGAGATTTATGGCCAGCTCCAGCCCGTCGGCCAACTCCCGCATGAGCTGTTGCGCTATACGTTGCCGAGCCGTTACTGCGATTCCGACAAGCTGATGAATTTTGCGTGGCATCAATTCGGTCAGATTCCGCACGGCCTCCCGCGCGTGCAGGCCATCTGCGACTGGGTGCACAACAACATTGAATACCGCTTCGGCTCCGGACGGCCCGACCTCTCCGCCTCGGAGGTGATCGAACGTCGTCATGGGGTCTGCCGCGATTTTGCGCACGCCGCCATCGCGTTATGCCGCGCCTTCAATCTGCCCGCCCGGTATGTCACCGGACATCTGCCGGACATCGGTTTTATTGATCCGGGCACGCCGATGGATTTTCACGCCTATTGCGAGGTCTATCTCGGCAACGAATGGCTCACGTTTGACCCGCGTTTCAACGTCCCGCGCATCGGCCGCGTCAAGGTTGCCCACGGCGCGGATGCCGTGGACGGGGCATTTGCGACGATTTATGGCGAGGCCAACCTGTCCTATTTTCAAGTCTGGGCGTATCAAGTAAATCCGCTGCAAGTTTCCGTGGGCGACCCCATTGATTTAACCAAACGTCTTGATGGTAATTCAATGGTTCGGTTTAATTGATGATCTGAAGGTGCCATGGTTGGGAACTTTGAGCCGGCTTTACTTCAGTCAGCACCTCACCCCGCGCGAAATCCTAATCTTAAAAGCCCCGGAGCCGGGCGGCGGGGCAACGGTGAAACCTTATCAGAAATAATCGTCGCTATTCTTTGCGGCTGAAATTTACCGGATACCAGAGCGGCGATTTATATTCGCGCCGTTTATGGCTCGGTCAAGGCTTCCGGGCTTTCCACAAACAACGGCTCCTTGATCCCGGAGACGCTGGCGAAATTTCTTATTTTCGCCAGCGTCATTTCGCTCAAGTGGTGGCCAGCGCAGAAAATAAGCAGGCCGTCCTTGGTTTCAATATTGGAGTGGAGCACCATGCCGGGGGCCAGATCACAAAGCGCGATGGAGATGTTCGCTGCTCCGGCGGAGCGGGCGGCCACGGACACGCCGTAATATTCCTGCACGGCTCCGAGCAAGGCGGGATCATACCAGCCCAGGCGCGACTGCATTTCGGACAAAGCTTCCGCGCGGTCCATGTGCTCCGATTGAAGCTGGGCAAGGTCGTTGAGAATTTTCAACAGGCGCGAGCCCAGCGGCAATTCTTCGCCTTTGACGGCATCTTTCGGAAAACCGATACCGTCATATTTTTTGTGCTGATAACGCACGATGCGCGCGACACCTTCCAATCGCGGAATGTTAGCCAGCAGCCGCGCGGCGGTTTCCGGCAACTGCGCCACGATTTGTTCCTCGTCGCGCGACATGGCGGCCCCGGCGCGGGCGCGCAGAAGCAGTTCCGGCGGGATGGTGACATTGCCGATCGGCGCGAGCATGACCGCCAGCGGAATTTCCCATTCGTTCTCGGCTTTGAATTTTTTGGTGACGCTGGCGATAATGGTGCGCACGGCCTGCACGCGGCCGAACGACCGTGGCTCCATCATTGTCAGGATGTCGGTGAGCAACTTGATGCTGCCGCTCAAAGTTTTGTTGAGTAGTTCTTTTTCCGCGGTGATCAGCCGGAACTGCGTCAAACCATCCTCCACCGCCTTGCCTAAAATTTCATGCGCGCACGGCTTGGTGAGAAAACGAAAAATGTTGCTCTCGTTCACTACTTTGATCGCGCCCTCCAGATCGGCGTTGCCGGTGAGCATGATGCGGACGGTGTCCGGCGCGCGTTCTTTCACCAGCGAAAGAAATTGGATGCCGTCCATGCGCGGCATCTGCCGGTCCGAAACCACGACGGCGAAGGGCCCGCGCTCGGCGATTTTTTGGAGTGCCGCCTCGCCGCCCTCGGCGGTTTCCACTTTGAATTGGTGGCGGAAATTTCGCTCGCACGCGGCCAGCAAATTGGGGTCGTCGTCCACGAACAATACTTTTTCATTCATAATAAATTTCTATTGGGTGATTAATTCCCGGCAGCCGTCCTGCCACGTCTCAATACGGTCGGCAAAACCGAGGCTGGTGAGATGGGCGAGGTCGAGGGGCGGCGGAGGCACCTCGGTGTTGGTTTTCGAAAATTCGTGCGCGAACGCATCCGCCACATGCACCGCGATCGCCGGCGAAAATTCCGATTTGGTGCAGCACGCAAGTTGATGATGCAGGGCCACTGCTTCGATGATGGGATTGGGCAGGCCCCACAAAGCAAGGAGATAGGCGCCGACGTCCGCGTGCGTGGCGCCGAAAAATTCCTGCTCCACCTCCCACACCGGCAGATTTTTTTTTTGGCCTTGGCGATAACCTCGGAATATTCCTCATGCAAGCCAAAGGCTAAAATTAATTGGCCGATATCGTGCAGCAAGCCGGCGAGAAAACATTGCTCCAGGATTTTGAGTTCGCGCCGTTCCATTTGCGCCAGGCAGCGGGCCATCGAACCGGCGACCCAAGAATGATGGGCCAGCACATCGAGCGAAAAGGATTGGCAAACTTTCTGGTCATACTGCGAAAAAATTTCCACCGACAGCGCCAATGAGCGGATCGTATTCAGCCCCAGATAAATCACCGCTTCCGTCGGATTGCTGACCGGCTGCGCCAGGCCGAAGAACGCTGAGTTCACGAGCTGCAAAATTTTTGCGGTCATCCCGATGTCGCGGGAAATGATTTCGCCGATGTGCTCCAGCGACGGCGAATCCTTGCGCAGCTCCTTGGTGAATTCATTTTGCATCGCGGGCAACGTCGGCAGATGCTTGATACGCGTGATCAGCCGTTTCAGCCGTTCGTTGCCCAACAGGTCGCGCAGGGCAAAAGCGTGCGTGATGGCTTTGCGCAATTCATCCGGATCGCAGGGCTTGGAAAGATATTGATGCGCCGGGCCGACGAGCCGCAGCACCGCCTCGCTCTCCGCGTGGCCGGATAAAATGATGCGCACCGTCTGCGGATGACGCAGCACCACTTCGCTCAACAATTGCGAGCCGTCCATGCCCGGCATCTTCATGTCGGAAACAATGATGTCCACCGGCCGGCTGGCCATGAACGCCAGCGCCTGCGGCCCGCCCTCGACAAAATTCATGTCCCACTCATTGCGCATCAGCCGCAACTGGCGTTGCAGGCCTTGCAAGACCTTCGGTTCATCGTCCACAAACAACAGTGTTTTCATACGGCGCGGGGCTCCTTTTGCATTGCCGCTTTTGCAGCCGGCGTCACCGTGGCTTTCAGCGGCAGGCGGATGACGAACATGGTGCCGTGACCAAACTCGGTTTCAAACGTCACCGTGCCGCCGTGCCGTTTGACGATGCAGGCATAGACGATGGACAAGCCCTGGCCCGTGCCTTTGCCCACATCCTTGGTCGTAAAAAACGGCTCGAAAATTTTCGGGCGCGCCGCTTCGGCAATGCCCGTGCCGGTGTCGATCACCCGGACTTCCACAAATTCGCCATCGCGCCGGGTCCGCACGGTGATGCAGCCCTTGGTTTGGGGATTAGGTCCGACGACATCGGCGATGGCATGCGCCGCATTGATGATCAGATTCAAAATGCACTGGTTGAACTCGCCGATAAAACATGGCACGAGCGGCAGCTCCGGTTCCAGTTCCAGGATCATGCTGGCCACATATTTCCATTCGTTATTCGCCACGGTGACGGTGCTTTGGATGGCTTTGTTCAGATCCGCCGACGTCTTTTCTTTGCCGCCCGGATGCGAGAACTCTTTCATGGCCCGCACAATTTTGCTGACGCGCTCGACGCCTTCGAGCGTTTCCGCCAGCGCAGCGGGAATCTGTTTGCACAAATACTCCACATCACCGGCCGCCAAAATCTCCTCGTGTCGCGCCAGCAGTTCCGGCGTGATGGCGTTGGTCTTGGCGGCAACGAGCAATTCTTGATGGCTCCGCAGCACCTTGAGAATGTCCGCGAACGATTCCTTTACGAAGCGGGTGTTGTCGCCGACATATTGCGTCGGCGTGTTGATTTCATGGGCGATGCCGGCAGCGAGCTGGCCGATGGATTCAAGTTTTTGCGTCTGCCGCATTTGCAGTTCCATCATCTGCCGCTCCTGCTCCGCCCGCTTGCGCTCGGTCATGTCGCGGACGGTCCAAATTCGCCCATAATTTCTCCCCTCTTTGTCGAGCACGGGCGATGAATATAAATCCAGAACCTTCCCGTCTTTCAAGTCCAGTTCATCATGGCTGATTTCATTGGGTTGGGAATCGAGGTAATTGGTCTTTTCCAGGAACTGCCCGGGATTGGTGGTCATGGCCGCGATCCACTGACGCTGCGCCGCCACGCCCGGAGCAGTGTGATCGTCCACAAGGTGCTGGGGAATCTTGAACAAGTCGGTCATCCGTTGGTTTTGCAGAATCCGCATTCTGTGCTCATCGGTCACCAGAACCCCGTCAATGGAAGAATTCACCTGGGCCTCCAGAAAAGCGGTCTTCCATTGCAGCTCTTCTTCCGCCCGCTTGCGTTTGGTGATGTCGCGGGAAATTCCCACCAGCCCGATGATTTTGCCATTCTCGCCCAGCAACGGCACTTTGGTGGAAGAAACCCATTTGCTTTCGCCGGCCGTTTCCGATTTTTCCACGAGGCCGAGCATGGGGGCACCGGTGGCAAGCACCCGCCGTTCGTCCACCTGTTTCTGCCGCGCCTCGCGCACCGAGAAAAAATCCGCGTCCGATTTGCCGATGGCCTCCGCCGGTTTTTGCAGGCCCAGATGCCGTGCGTGCGCCCGGTTGATGCGGGTGAACCGGCTGTTGGCATCTTTGAAATAAATATGGTCCGGCAGGTTGTCCATCAGGGCTTGCAACAAGTCGCGCTCGTGCGCCAGCAACCGCTCCGTTTGTTTGCGGCCTGATACATCCTGTTTGATGGCGATGAAATTCTGGATGGCCCCGCTTGCATCGCGGACCGGCGTGATCGTCATTTCCTCGTCATAATAGCTACCATCCTTGCGGCGGTTAACCAGTTCGCCGTGCCAGACCTTGCCAGTGTTGATGGCCGCCCACATTTCGGTGTAAAATTCCCGGTGGTGGTGGCGGGATCTCAGGATGCGCGGATTTTGGCCGATGGCTTCCGCCGCCGTGTAGCCGGTCAACTGGGTGAAAGCCTGGTTGACCCAGAGAATTTCCCCGTTGACTTTCGTGACCGCGATGCCGTTGGCTGCGGCTTCGAGCGCGGAATTCAGCAGGCGCATTTTTTCCGCCAGGCTGATCCGTTCCTGCAGGTTTTCCGACGCCACCGCGCGGTTGATGCCCTCGCGCCGTTGCAGCCGTGCCGCCACCGCCGACAACATGGATTCCATCTCAAACGGTTTGGCCAGGTAATCATCCGCGCCCTGGGCCATGCTGAACCGTGCATCGGCCTTGTGCGTTTCGCCGGTCATGATGATCACCGGGATCGCCGAAGTCTCCGGATAAACTCGCAATTCCTTGAGCAGCTCAAATCCATTGCCACCGGCCATGTTCACATCGCTCAAAATCAGGCTGGGCCGGCCCGCCAGCGCCACCGAAAACCCTTCCGAGCCACTGGCGGCTTCCAGCATTTCATAACCCTGCCGCCGCAACGTCGCCATCACGGCCAGCCGAAACGGCTTGTCATCATCAATGACCAGAATTTTTTTCATCAAATCGGAATGACCCGGAGTGACGCGCATTCACACCAGACATCACCCTTGCATCGGCGGAAGCGATGGCTGGCTAAACAAATCATTTCCTCTTTTCCACCCGTTGGGCTTGGCGCATGTAAACCGCGACCTCTCAACGCCTGCTCCGAGGCAGATCTGACCGGGTTTGCTCTTCACAACTTCGCCGCCGCCCGGCAGGATGGCTCGGCAACCACTGTGAAAACCCGATGGCTGGTATTTTGAAATCTTTCGAATCATCTACCCGCGAAGACACAAATCCGGCCCCGCCCATATTTTTGTTCAGCGATGTTCAAGGCCGGCTTTAGTTTGGACCAAATCGTGCCGATAGTGACGTTGGGCAGCCCGTGAGCGGCGTCCGAAAGGTTTTTTTCCGATCTCTTTGATTAATTTGGCCCATGCAAATTAAAGCCAACCGGCTAGCGCTTAAAGTGGCGTTGATTTATGTCAGCGCCGCCGCCGGCTGGATTTTGTCCTCCGATGAGCTGGTAAAAAAGCTCGTCAGCGATCCCGACACGCGCGTCAATCTTTCCATCTTGAAAGGCTTGGGCTTTGTGCTGCTGACCGGTGGTTTGTTGTATCTGGCTTTGAAGCGTTCCTTGCGTGGCTGGGAAGCCGAAGCGACCGAACGCATGCTGGCCAAAACCGCCGAACACATCGCCGCAGAACATCTGCACCAGAGCGAAGAACAGTTGCGATTGGTGCTGGAGGCTTCCGCCGACGGTTTGTGGGACTGGAACCTCAAAACCGGTGTCGCCTATCTCAGTCCGCGTTACTGCGAGATTACCGGCTACGCGGCAGAAGAAGTGGTGGCCAATCTGGAATTCTACCGGCGGCTGGTTCACCCGGCAGACTGGCCTGCCGTGCAGGCGGCGGTGAATGAACATCTGGCCGGAAACACCGCCCATAGCGTGATCGAGTATCGCATGATCACTAAGGATGGCTCGGTGAAATGGATTTGGGGCCGCGGCAAGGTGGTGGAACGCACCCCGGATGGAGCGCCGTTGCGGATGGTGGGCACGATCTCGGACATCACCGAGCGAAAGCGGACGGAAGTGGTGCTGCAACTGAGCGATTTTTCCGTCAATCATGTTTCGCTGCCCACGTTCTGGATTGCGCCGGACGCCCGCATTATCCGGGCCAATCACGCCGCCTGCGCGCAACTGGGCTACACCGAGGCGGAATTGCTTCAACGAGCCATCACCGATCTGGACCCGGATTTTCCAAAGGAGCGCTGGCCGACGCACTGGCACCAGTTGCGCGAATTGAAGCATTATTGTTTCGAGACCCGTCACCGGCACAAGGCCGGCCACGTCATCCCGGTGGAGGTGGAGGTGAACTGGTTTGAATTCGGCGGGCAAGAATACAACTTCGCCTACGCCCGCGACATCACCGAACGCAAGCGGGCTGAGGCGGCCCGGCAGGAATTGACCGATCAACTTTCGCAGGCGCAACGCCTTTCCCGGCTTGGCTCGTATAGTTTTGACATCCCCACCGGACAGTGGACCAGTTCCGAGGTTTTAGATGAGTTATTCGGACTCGGCGGCTTGGCCGGTAAAAAGGACGTGACCGGCTGGCTGCAAATAGTTCATCCGGCTGACCGTTCCGAAATGCAGCATTACTTGCTCGAGGAAGTGTTGGCCGGACACTGTCAATTCGACCGCAAATACCGGATCGTCCGCCAAAATGACCAGCAGGAACGCTGGGTGCACGGTTTGGGTAAATTAAAATTGGATGAACAGGGTCAAGTCGTTCAGATGCTCGGCACTATTCAGGATATCACCGAACGCCACCGCATGGAGTGCTTGCTGGCCCACGAGCGCGACTTGCTGGGGGCGTTGATGGACAACCTGCCGGACCATATTTATTTCAAGGATGCCAATAGCCGGTTCACGCGCATCAACCGGGCGTTGTGCCGGCATCTGGGGTTGGCTAATCCGGAAGATGCCATCGGCAAGTGCGACGGGGATTTTTTCCCGGCCGCGGATGCGGGGCAAAAGCTGTCGGATGAACAAGCGCTGTTGGTCGGCGGCAAACCCATTTTAGGGCTCATCGAAAAATCGGAGACGGCCCGGGAAACCCGCTGGGAATCCTCGACCAAGGTGGCCATTTATGATGCGAATGGGGAAATCTCCGGGCTGGTGGGCGTTTCCCGCGATATCACCCGACGGATCCACGCCGAAGCCGCGCTGAGCGAATCGCAGGCGCTGTATCAGTCGCTCATGACGCAACTGCCCGTCGGTGTTTTCCGCAAAGATGAGCACGGCCATTACGTTTTGGTGAACCCTGCGTTCTGCCTGCTTAAAGGCGTGCACGCGCAGGATTTTTTGGGCAAAACGCCGGCGGAGGTTCACGCCGGCGAAGGATTGCACCCGGGCTCCGGAGCGTTGTCTTCCCGATATGCCGCGCAAGGGGAGGAGCATCATCGGCGCATCATGGAGACTGGTGAAACGATTGAACTGGAGGAGGAATGCCGGCCCGTTGATGGCCAGAAGCGCTTCGTGCAGGTCATCAAATTTCCGGTGCTGAATCAGGCGGGCAAGGTCATCGGCTCGCAGGGCGTCCTGTTTGACATCACCGAGCGCAAAAAATCCGAGGCGCAACTGCGCAAGTTGTCACGGACCGTGGAACAAACTCCGGTGGCGGTGGTCATCACCGATATCACCGGCAAGATTGAATATGTAAACCTGGCGTTCACTGTGGTGACAGGGTATCGCGCGGACGAAGCCGTCGGGGAAAATCCGCGCATGCTAAAATCGGGCAACACCCCCCGCGAAGTTTACAAGGATTTATGGGCCACCATCGTGGCCGGCCGGACGTGGGACGGCGAACTGCAAAACCGAAAAAAAAATGGCGAGCTGTTCTGGGAACGCGCGGTCATCTCGCCGCTGCTGGATCCCGCCGGCAAGGTAACGCATTACATTGCGATGAAGGAGGACATCACCGAGCGCAAGCAGTCGGAAGCATTGCTGCGGGCGAGTGAAATGCGGCTGCGGTTCGTCACGGAAAACACCCATGTGGGGCTGGTGGTGGTTAACGCTGAACGCCGTTACACTTTTGCCAACTCCGCCTACACCGAAATTCTTGGCTTGCCGTCATCCAACATCATCGGCCAGCGTTTGGCGGATATTCTGGGTCCGCTTTATGAGGAGCAAATTCGGCCCCGTCTTGACTGCGCCTTTGCCGGTGAGCGCGTGGCGTATGAATTGCGGAAAACGGCGGCGAACGGGGATCGCTTTTATGCCGTCACCTATGAGCCGAGCCAGGTGGAAGACGCGGAACGGCTGGTCGTGGTGGTGATCATCGAGATCACCGAACGCAAACAAAAAGAGGATGAATTGATCTGGCAGACCGCCCAGTTGGAAGCCCAGTTGGAAGCCGCGCCGGACGGTATTTTGGTGGTGGACAACCAAGCGCGGAAAGTTCTCCAAAATCAGCAGCTGCTGAAATTGTTCCAGGTTCCCCCGGTCATTGCCCGCGATCCGGACGATTCCAAATTATTTCAGCACGTGCTCGGTCAGGTCAAGAACCCAACGCAATTTGTCGAACGAGTCACCTTCCTTTACGCCCATCCGGACGAAATCGGGCGGGAGGAAATTGAGCTGGCCGACGGCCGGATTCTGGACCGTTACTCCGCGCCGGTCTATGACCGAACGGAAACTTATCTGGGCCGCATCTGGACTTTTCGCGACATCACCAAAAGCCGGCAACTGGAATCGCAATTACAGCAGGCGCAGAAGATGGAAGCCATCGGCACGCTGGCTGGCGGAATCGCGCATGATTTCAACAATATCCTCGCCTCTACATGTGGCTACGGCTACCTGCTCCAGCAGGACACGGAAGGCAATGCCGCCGCTCAAGAAAATCTGGCGGAAATCATGAAGGCCGCCAGCCGGGCCAAGGATCTGGTGCAGCAGATTCTGACCTTCAGCCGGCAGCGCGAACAAAAACGGCTGGTCATCCCGCTGGATAATGTTGTCAAGGAAGCTACGAAATTTCTGCGCGCCTCGCTGCCAGCCCAAATCAGAATCGACGTGCAGATCGCTGTCGACGCCCCGACCGTCCTTGCCGACGCGACGCAGATTTACCAGGTGACGATGAATCTGGCCACCAACGCGCTCCATGCGATGGAAGGCCGGCCCGGCAAGCTCAATGTGAGTTTAAGCGCTTTTCGGCCGACGGCAGCCTTCATCCAGGCAAATCCGGAAATTCAGGCCGTTGAGTATGCGCTGCTGACCGTTGCCGATACGGGTCAGGGAATGGATGCCAAAACCTTGGCGCGGATTTACGACCCGTTTTTCACCACCAAGCCGGTCGGCAAAGGCACCGGCCTTGGTCTGGCGGTGGTGCATGGCATCGTGCGGTCGCACGACGGCGTCATCATGGTCGAAAGCGAAGTCGACCGGGGCACGACCTTCCGCCTGTTTTTCCCGGCGCAGATGAACTCCGCCGCGCTGGCGGACGCAAACACCGGCCCGGCGGTCTGTGGCCACGGCCAGAACATATTATTGGTGGATGATGAACTCGCGTTGACGGCTCCGTTGCAAAAATTATTGTGCCGTTTGAATTATCAAGTTGTCACCAGCAACAGTGCCCGCGAAGCTGTCCGCCTAGTTCAAGCAAATCCCTCACAGTTCGACCTGGTGATCACGGATCTGACCATGCCGGAAATGAACGGGCTGGAAGTGGCGCGACAAATCCGCGTCATCCGCCCGGACCTGCCGGTGGTGCTGACGAGCGGATTAAGTTCTTCGGTGAGTGCGGAATCTTTGCGCGAGGCGGGCGTCCGTGAACTGCTCGAAAAACCGGTCTCCCTGACCGCCCTGGCTGGAGTGGTTCAACGCACGCTGGCCGGCCAGTGACGAAATTATCCCGCCTCCAAAAATTTCGGATGAGCGGATTATTTAGCCGCCAAAAAGTTTGCGCCGAAATCCCAACCGGCCGACCAAGGCTGTGCCGGTTCCCGCCCGCGCCACGTGAAATTCAGGCCGGCGCGGAAATCAGGACAAGGTTTTGAAGCTGGCTCATCGCCAATAAAAAAACAGGCGGCAGGACATCTGGCTCAGGCATTCACCTTGTCTCAATTTGTCTGGCTGCCTACATTGCCTGACTATGATTGAAGACAAACAATCGCGCGGTCCGCAACCTGAACCGACAGGCAGGCACTCGATCCCCAAGCCGAACTTTTTGATGCTGCTCACCGAGAACTTCGGGCTCAGTCGCTCCATCGCCCTGATGGTCATTATTTTCAGCACCCTCGTGTTGCTGGGAGCCGTCTATTTCTTCATTCACTCCGCTCCACCAAACACAATCACAATCACCTGCGGGCCGGAGGGCAGCATTTTTTTCACTAATGCGGTCAAGTATTCAAATATTCTGAAACGGCAGGGCGTGACCTTGCATATTATCACTTCGGAAGGCTCGCTGGACAATCTCCAGCGGCTGGGGAATCCCGCTTTCAAGACCGATGTCGGTTTTGTTCAAGGTGGCGTCACCAACGGGGCAACGGATAAACTGGTCTCGCTCGGCAGTATTTCCTACCAACCGTTGCTGGTTTTCTACCACGGCGCAGGGATTGAATCGCTGGCGAACTTGGCCGGCAAGCGGCTGGCCATCGGTCCGGTTGGCAGCGGAACCCGCAGTCTGGTGTTAACCCTGCTGGCGGCCAATGGCATCAAACCCGGAGAATCAACGACGTTGCTGGACCGTCCGCCGGCGGAATCTGCCAAGGCGCTGCTGGACGGGACGGTTGACGCCGTCTTTTTGATGGGCGAAGACGCCTCGGCGGCGATCATGCGCAAACTTTTGCTGGCGACGAACATTAACCTGATGAATTTCGCGCAGGCCGAGGCTTATACCCGTCGCTTCAGTTATCTCAGCGTGTTAAAACTGCCGCAGGGCGGCATTGATTTTGGCAAAAATATTCCCGCCCATGACATTTATCTGGTCGGGCCAACGGTCGAGTTGATCGCGCGCGAAGATCTCCATCCGGCGTTGTCGGATCTTTTGCTGCAGGCCGCGCGCGAAGTCCATGGCAACGCCAGTTTGCTCCAACGCAGAGGCGAATTCCCCGCCCCCATCGAACACGATTTCCACATTAGTGCCGACGCCATGCGGTTTTACAAATCGGGCACCAGTTTTTTCTACCGTTATCTTCCGTTTTGGATGGCGAGCCTGACCAGCCGGATCGTGGTGGTTTTTATTCCGATGCTGGTAATCTTGATTCCCATTTTACGCAGCCTTCCGCACCTGTATCGCTGGCGGAACCAGACGCGCATTTACCGCTGGTATCGGACCCTGCTGATATTGGAGAAAGAGTTGTTCAACGAACCGGATGCGGCAAAACGGCAAAACCTGCTGAAAAGGCTGGATGAGATCCAAAGCGAAGTGAACAAAATGAAAGTGCCCGCGTTCTTGGCGGACCAGTTCTACGGCCTGCGGGGACACATAGATTTCGTCCGTCAAATGATGAGCGACAAACCTTCTCATTAGAATTGGGCGGCAGACTTGAGCCTGACGCGAATAGCACCATATAATTTTCCCCCTATCTTAAGGCGGCAACCGACATCTGCTCGATGAGCCGAGACCCGAGCGAAGGGTCGGTCGGGAAATTTGCTCAACAGTGTTCGCGTGCGCCTTCCAGGTTCCATCAAATTTTCCGACCAAGCTGACAGGCCAAGGTCATCATTCGCCTGCGCAAACACATCGGAGGCTTTTCGACCATTTGACTTTGGCCAAACCTGAGTTTATATGCCATGGGAGGTTGTGTGAAGATGCAAGGAAAATATAAAGTTCTGCTGGTGGATGATGACGCTTCCGTGTGCAAGGCATACACGATGTTACTCAAGTCTGACGGGCATGAAGTGCAGACGGTTGATAACGGCGGCGCGGCGCTGGCCATGCTTAAAGCCGGCAAATTCGACTTGATCATCACGGATTATTTGATGCCAGGAATGCAGGGGGATGAACTTGCCCGCCTCATAAAACAAAACTGGCCCAATTATCCCATCATCATGGCGACCGCCTCAGTCGAAAAACTCAACGACGCTGGCAAGGGGAAAGCCGCTGTGGACTATGTTCTCGAAAAACCTTTCACGCTGGCCGAGCTGCGCGAAGCGATGATCTGGGTAATTAACCTATTCACCGAAGACCAACCAGGCAGTCTTGGAACTCACGGGATGATGAGCAAACACCTTGCAACGCCAGACTGCGCGCCAAAGCCGACCCAACAGCTTTGATGCCCGGTTAAGCCACCGCTGACGACCGGGCGAATTAGCATACAAAACGGCAGGGTGAATCTGGTTCGGAAATTCATGGGAGTGGACATCGTGGTTAAGGTGCTGCGACAGTTAGGCCGGCGGAACAAACTGAACACGGGCAAGGAGAAATTGGCAGCCGGCACGCACGACGGAACTGAAATTGAAACACCGGGCATCGTCAGAATCCCGGCTTGGCAATGAAAGAACAAGCGTACGAAAATTGAAGCCTGATCAACGTCTCCGCCACTGCGGTGCAATTATTGGTTTGTTTCGATCTTCGCAACTTTCTCCGTCGTGAATTGAAACGTCTTCACGCCATCCACCATGCTTTGCATGGAACGCGCCGCGATGGCCGAAACAGAATAAATGTTGCGGCGTCACGGAAACCGGCGGGTAAAGTTATTCTTCCCGGCCGGTGAGACCCTCTTTCTGTAGGGCGTCAAACACGGCCTTGTCGTTGAAGTTGCCGGTCACTTCAAATGACTTGGCGCCTTTGGCGGCCGTATTGCCCGTCACCCCCGACACGGTTCCCAGAACTTCGTTCACCACCTTGACACATTTTCCGCAGCACAGGTGCAGGCCTTCAATTTTAATGGACGTCACGGTTTGGTTTTTCGCGCCGGTCTCCGCAATGAGCTTGATCATGGGATCGCTGCTCTTACCAAAGAAGCCGGCGGCCACGAGCGCATCCGCGCCCTTTTGAACCGTGTCCGTGTCTGGTCCGGTCAGCGTCACGGTTTCGGCGTCCTGATCCGCCTTGGCGGTCAAGCCATTGACGTTGGCCACCGCTTTGGCGACACCTTTGACGCAGGACTGACAGCACAGGTGAACATCGGTGAGGGTGACGGTGACATCGGCGGCACGGGCCGAAACAGCCAGACTGCAAGCCGACGCCATGGCGATAATAATGTTCTTCATAAGCTTAATGGTTGATTTTTGATGCTAACCGGTTTAGATAACCCGCTTTTAAATAAAGTCAAATTCAGAAAGCCTTTAAAAATACCGGCGTTTGACCGGTGGCCGCGGCCGAGTTGGGCATGGCACGAACGAATCAACTTTGTTTTGATCGTTTCGGATTTTTTCGGCGCCACCGATGCCAACCCACCAATTGCAAACGCACTGGCGCGAAACCGGATCCTGATCGTGAGCGTGCCGGCGGGAACGCTGGAGCTGCCGGCTTCTTTTTCGCGATCAGATGCAGTCTCAAAAACCACATTCCCGGCTAACCGCGACCGCGAGCCGTTGCAAGTAGTCGCGGCGTGAAATTTCTTTCGCCCCCAGCGGCCGGGTGGCGGCGGTCACCATCTGGATGTCGAATAACAAAAATCTGCGTTCCCGCAGATGCGTAACCAAATGGTGGAGCGCCACCTTGGAGGCATTGGCGGTGCGATGAAACATGGATTCGCCGGCAAACAGACCGCCCAGGGTGACGCCGTAGATGCCGCCCACCAGTTCGCCATCCATCCAGCATTCCACACTGTGAGCGTGACCCTCCTCATACAAACTGGTGTAGGTTTCGATGAATTCCGTGGTGATCCAGCTGCTTCGCCGTTTGGGGCCGGGCGCGGCACAAGCTTGCATCACTTCTCGGAAGGCACGGTCAATCGAGACTTCAAAAGTCTGCCGGCGAATAATTTTAGCCAGACTTTCGGAGATATGAAAATCATCCAGCTCGATAATGCCGCGCGGGTCCGGCGACCACCAAGTGATGGGATTGACCGTCCACGGAAAGACGCCCTGCCGGTAGGCCGTCAGCAATCGCGCCACCGTCAAGTCGCCGCCCACCGCCACCAAGCCTGGCGCGTCCGCCAAATCGGGATTAGGAAATCCAACAGCTTTGCCCAGTAGCACCGGCAAAGATGTTTCCTGTTCAATCATGGCCGGACGGTTGACCACCACTGACAGCATTTAGAAAACGCATCTCGAAAAAAGCCGCGATGCCCATGGTCACAATGTGCGACATGGTTTGGTGGCTCATCCCCGGCTTGACCTCGGGATGCGCCGCCGGCGATCCCAACGCCAGCCAGCTGCCGACGCGCACATCGTTGAGCACTTGCAGCAGCCATTCAATTTCGCCCCGGGCAAAATCCGCCCGATAACCAGATGCAGTTTCCGTGAAGCGTTTGGATTCATTCAACAGCTCCACCACCTTTTTGCGGTTCTCCTCCCGTTGGGCCTTGAGAGAGTCTTCGAGCAGCCGCTGGTTCTCCTCCTGCTCGGGAATTTCGCAGCCTTGGCTCAATTGATGATGGGACGCCGGCACGAGCGGATAAAGCTGCAGCACATTCAGCAGGTGTTTTTCTTCCCGGCTGATCTCAAATTGGAATTGATCCTGAACGGCCCGAATGAGTTTCATTTTGCATCGCGCTCCAAGGTCGCGTGCAGCGTGTATTTTTGAAGTTGGTGGACATAAAATTCCGCTTTTTCCAAGCTCTCGCGCGCCAGGACGCTCTGGCCGTTGTTATGAACCTCCAGCATGTGCTTCCGGGCCTTTTTGAGATCCCAACCGAAGACCACCTGAAAAACGTGCGTCACATATGCCATCAGATTCACCGGATCGTCCCAGCAGACCACCAAGTAACCCTATTCCAAGTCAGGGCTGGAATCCGTTTCGGTGTCCTGTTCCAAGTCTGGCAGGACTTCGGGTGTGGCGGTCACGGGCATGAGAAAAACGATACGGTGCTTTCCGCTGGATTCAAATGATCTTCACCCACGGCCGGCGCAAGGCTGGCACCCATACCCGGCGCGCTGCGTAGCATTAAAAGGCATTTAGCCAGCCCCGTCTCAAATCTCAAAGTTCGGCTTGTCCTGCTTTGCCTCTTTCACACGGCCAAATGAAAGTTTTTCCCAAACGCGCTCGTGGAAATAATATAGCGCAACTTTCGTGAAAAACTCGACGCTCATAATGCTCAACGCCCACGATAATTTCCGCGTGATGAAGAAGGATATGATCAACGTGTCAATGCTGCCGGTGATGCGCCACGAGACGCCTTTGATCAGGCTGCGGTAATGTTTGTCGGCCATGCCGCGAAACAATAGGCAAGCCCGCCCCAGAGTCAACCAAAGTTCATATCGAATAGTCGTCGGCGAAGACCCGCACGTTTTTCAATTCCACAAAAACCGTTTCATCCGGCTTCGGTGCCAATGCTTGAAATTGTTCCTTGCTCAACTGCACGGTGAACTGTTCACCGCTGTCCAGCCGCTTCAATTCTAGACTGGCCACAGGTCCGGCGGCGTTGGAACGGATGACCCGCGCGGCCAGTGCCGGCCCGCTGGCGTTGCGCGTCACGCGGATGTCATGCGGCCGCACAAAGGCCACGGCGGCGGTGTCGTTCTCGCCGGTTTTTTCGCCGAGGGAAAAATGGGTTTCGCCGATCACCACCACGCCGTCCTTTACCCGGCCGCTGAACAAATTCACGTTGCCGAGAAAATCATAAACGAACGGCGACGCGGGATGGTCGTAAATTTCTTCCGGCGTGCCGATCTGCTCAATTTTGCCGGCGCGCAAAATCGCCACGCGGTCGGACACTTCCAGCGCCTCTTCCTGGTCGTGTGTCACAAACAGTGTCGTGATGTGAATCTCGTCGTGCAGCTGCCGCAGCCAGCGGCGCAATTCTTTTCGGACTTTCGCGTCGAGCGCGCCGAACGGTTCGTCGAGCAAGAGAACTTTCGGTTCAACGGCGAGCGCGCGGGCAAGCGCGACGCGCTGGCGCTGGCCGCCGGAAAGCTGCGACGGAAATCGCTTGGCCATCGGCTCAAGCTGGATGAGTTTCAACAGTTTTTCCACGCGCGCGCGGATTTCATTTTCCAGTGGCCGGGTGCTTTTCGGGCGAACGCGCAGCCCGAACGCGATGTTTTCAAACACGCTCAGGTGTCGGAACAGCGCGTAATGCTGAAACGCGAAGCCGGCCTTGCGCTCGCTCGCGGGAATCTGCGTCACGTCATCGCCATAAAACAAAATCTGCGCGTCGCCGGGATCGGGAAATTCCAAACCGGCGATGGTGCGCAGCAAGGTGGTTTTGCCGGAGCCGGACGGCCCGAGCAGCGCGACCAGTTCGCCGGACTCGACCTTGAGGCTGACGTTGTCGAGCGCGGTGAAGCCGCCGAATTTTTTGGTGACGTTTTTAACTTCGACGCTCATAAGGAAATTTTTTCTTCAGCCGAATTTTGCCTTGCGTGCTGGTATTCCACCCAGGTTTTCAAGCCGAGCGTGATGAGCGCGAGAAAGGCCAGCAATGACGCCATCGCAAACGCGCCGGTGAAATTGTAATCGTCATAAAGCGCCTCGATGTGCAACGGAATGGTGTTCGTCTGCCCGCGAATTTTACCGCTGACGACGGATACCGCGCCGAATTCGCCCATCGCGCGGGCATTGCACAAAATCACGCCGTAAAGCAGGCCCCATTTGATGTTGGGCAACGTCACGCGCCAAAACGTCTGCCAACCGCTCGCGCCGAGCACGCGCGCGGCTTCCTCTTCGCTGCGGCCCTGCGCCTGCATGAGCGGAATCAA
>Ga0182030_10011909_pt1 | contig 17503 bp, 20 predicted proteins | sample 812S3MmetaG_FD_121299 | JGI IMG/M metagenome (GOLD analysis project Ga0182030, IMG submission 121299) | Permafrost microbial communities from Stordalen Mire, Sweden - 812S3M metaG (Illumina Assembly) | ecosystem: Environmental > Terrestrial > Soil > Wetlands > Permafrost | place: Sweden...
CCGGCCCATGCGTGGTTCGGATTAGAAACGCGGTGCTGCCCGGTGTATGCCCCGGTACGCTGATGGCAAATACCGAACCATCTTCAAACACATCAATAATCCCCTCAAACTTGTTTTGCGGGTCGGGTTGGAAATGCCATTCTTGCAGCGGTTGCTTATCTTGCAATAGTTGATTGGTTGCGCCACGCACGAACATATTCTTGAAACTCGTTGCGGTGGATTCTCCTGCGCCGATATATAGCGGCACGTCATTGGGTATATCGGGCATGCCGGAAATATGGTCGATATGCATATGGGTTAAAAACACGCCGGACAGTTTGCCGTCCATGCCTTGCAATATTTCGGCAATGCTCTTCTTGAGTTGAAGTTTTTCGGTGTGCATCACTTTCTGGACCAGCCAATTCAGACCTTCTTTGCCGGGATCATCCACCAGCTTTTTTGATACGCCTGTGTCTACCAAAAAGTTGCCGCGTTGCGGATGCTTTAGCAGATGAGCATACACTTGGATCGGCTCATCGCGATCTTTCAGCCCGGCTTCCTTCGCTGCGGGACTACTCAGATTCAGCAAACCTGCTAGCGGGACCGACCAATCTGCGCTGTTGATTGTTTCCAATTGAATCGGCCCGTGTTGATCAATCAGGCGTTCCATTTTGGCACTGCTGGAAGCTTTGCCCAGTGTGGCGTTAGTCACAGGATGGCTGGATAGGGCGCAGCCTTGTAACAAAATTAGTGTGCAGCTCAATAGGGTGAGAGTTGTTTTCATGATGACCTCGATAAAGTTTGGCTATACTCGCATATCCAAATATCACCTATCAATTGGTTAAATGCGGATAATGTCATCCGTATTCGGATTGGCTTGCTGCTTCGGATGAGAATATGAATTTAAAATGGGATGACCTGAAGTTGTTTCTGGCGGTACATGAGCAAGGCAGCTTGAGCGGCGCGGCTCGCGTGTTGAAATTGGGTCAGCCCACTTTGAGTCGCCGCATAGCCGAACTTGAGGAAGCGGTGGGCGAAGCATTGTTTGAACGGCAAAGCCAGGGCTCAGTGCTGACAACGGCGGGACAAAAATTATTACCCGCAGCACAGCGCATGGCCGAATGGGCGAACGAAGCGGAACTCAGTATCAAAAAACAAACTTTTCTGCCGGAAGGCAAAGTGCGCATCGCGGCTCCGCCCGGTATTGCATATGAATTGGTGGTTCCGTTAGCGGCGAAGATTCGCCGGCAATATCCGCAGATACAGATCGAAGTGTTGTCAGGTGTTGAGGTGCTGAATCTCGGGCGAGGTGAGGCCGATTTGTCGCTACGCACAGAAAAACCGACCGATGCCGATCTGGTCTGCTTGGACGAGGTTTCCAGCGCTATGCGCGTATACGCCAATAAAACCTATGCGGCACAACTTCCGCCGCATTCGCGTCTGGCAGATTTGGATTGGATATGCTGGGCTGCGCCTTATGATGGTTTGCAAACCAACCAGGAATTAAGCGCGGCGATATCCAACTTCAAACCCGCATTTACCTCGGACGATTTTATCGTGCAGATGGCGGCTTGCAAGGCGGGGCTGGGAGCATTGATATTGCCGCAGGGTTTTCATCATTATCCCAACATGAACGAATTGGAGGAACTCGATATTGACCTTGGCCCAAGTGCGAAAGGCAGCTTGTATCTGGTGTGTCACAAACGCCACCGCTACCTGCCCAAAGTGCGGCTGGTGATCGAATATATTTCCAAGGAGTTTGCCAGCTTGCGCTCGGTTGTTGCGGGCTAGCGTTTGAGCTGTTGCAAATACAACTGTTCCACTTTCTCTCGCGCCCACGGTGTCCGGCGTAAAAATTTCAAACTGGATTTGATGCTGGGGTCGTGCGTAAAACAACGTATCGGCACGGCGTAACCCATCTCCTCCCAGCCCATAGTCTCGGAGAGTTGCGTGACAATAGCTTCAAGGGTTATGCCGTCCAAAGTCGGGCGGCCTGTGGGTTTTTGAGTGGCATCCATGTTCGCATTTTACAGAATCTTGGGCGCGAGCGTTTACAATGGCGCTCAATATATCCAAGAAGCACGTTATGACCATCCCCGTCCGTCTCGCTAAACGCCTTGCCGAATTAGTCTCCTGCTCGCGGCGCGAGGCCGAGTTATATATCGTCGGTGGCTGGGTGTTGGTGGATGGGCAAGTGGTTGAAGAGCCGCAATTCATGGTATCGCAGCAGAAAGTCGAATTGCTGCCTAACGCCAAGCCTATGGCGATTGAACCGGTAACTATTTTGTTGCACTTGCCGCCATCGCAGCCCTCACCTCAATCCTCTGGTGGAACTGCTAGCCATTCGACTAAGCTCGCAAGCGAGCAAGTCGCTGGTTATCCCGCGAGCGAGCGAGGAGGCGACCGAGAAATACAATCGTTAATTTCTGCTGACACTCGCGTGGCAGACGATCATTCCGGCATCCGTGTATTCAAGCACCATTTCACGCACCTCTCGCAATGTCTACCTTTGGAGAGTAATGCGAGTGGCCTGTTAGTTTTTACCCAGGATTATAGAGTGTCGCGTAAATTGACTGACGATGCAGCAACCGTTGAGCAAGAATATGTGGTCGAAGTCGCAGGCAAACTGCCAGCCGATGGTCTCAAGCTGCTCAATCACGGACTCAGTTATAACGGCAAGCCACTGCCCCCGATTAAAGTAAGCTGGCAAAATGAAACCCGTCTGCGCTTCGCCCTCAAAGGCGTACAACCCGGTCAGATTGCGCACATGTGTAAAAGTGTCGAGCTACAAGTGCAGTCAATGAAAAGAATTCGCATCGGTCGTGTGTCGATGGCAAAATTACCCGAGGGGCAATGGCGATATTTGTTGGGATATGAGCGGTTTTAAGGCAAATCTGGCGGTAAAATAAACAATGCGACATAGCCACAACTACCGTTCCCGCACTTCGTTACGCAGCTATTTGACAGCCGGTTATGCGCTGTTCATCGTTTACGCAAGTCTGTCACCATTCTCGGGATGGCAGGAGCAGGGTTTGGATTTCTACGAAGTGATGACCTCGCCACTGAAGCAAACCTATTCCTGGTTTGATGCTGTTGCCAATTACTTGGCTTATCTTCCTTTCGGTTTGTTGCTTGGTTTAACCCTTAGAACACGGGTAAATGCTGTTTGGAGCGTGGCAATAGCCACAATCTTGGGGCTGCTTCTGTCTGCGTTAATGGAATATACGCAAATGTATTTGCCCAGTCGGGTGAGTTCGAATCTCGATTTGTTGATGAATGGAACTGGTGTGCTGTGTGGTGCATTGCTCGCTGTAAGTATCGTCCCCAGAGCATGGTTCTACTATTTGTTGCAGATGCGATTGGAATTTTTTCAACGCGGGCCGGGAGTGGATTTCGGTTTGGCATTAGTGTCGCTATGGATGTTCGCGCAAATCAATCCCTCTATGCCGATCCTGGGAAATGTTTTTATCACTGAAATTGCGCGACAACCTTTCGCGCCTCCAACAATAGCGCCATTCAGTTGGTTGGAAAGTGTGACCGTCGCCCTGAACTTGCTGATGCTCGGTATATTGCTGTTAACGTTATTGCGCTCGCGCCGTCATGCGGTGGCCGGTTTGCTGCTGGTATTATTTGTGATTGCATTAACAAAATTTATCGCTGCCGCCGTGTTGCTAAAGTCATGGGCGCTATTGTTGTGGCTGAACGGCGAAGCGGTATTCGGCATTTTTGCCGGAGTAATTCTGATGGCGCTCATCGGTTGGCTGGCAAGGCCGTATCTGATGCGGCTGGGAATGGTCGTGGCTTGTTTATATTTGTTGCTGGCGCACGGTATATTGGATAGCGGCTCTCCTTCCGCTGCGATGCGCTTATATCATTGGCACTACGGCCATTTGCTTAATTACAACGGGCTGTCGCAGACGGTGATGCTGCTCTTTCCATTGCTATTGCTGGGAAATTTGTGGCGTGGCTCATTGCGCCGAGAGTAGTAAAATACAGGAATTAACAATTGCTGTTCTCGTTCGCCTCCTCTACCGCAAGCGGGATAACCAGCGACTGTCCGCTTGCGGGCTTAGTCGAATGGCTAGTTGTTTCATCAGAGGATTGAGGTGAGTGAGAATTACAATGCAACTCTCAGTCAAACAAGGTAATCAATATCATGAGCCATTACGACAAACACGTTTTCTTTTGTGTGAACCAGCGCGCGGCAGGGGAAGATTGTTGTGCCAATTTCGCGGCGCAAAAAATGCGCGATTATGTCAAAGATAAAGTCAAAGCCAAGAAGCTGGATCAGGAGGGCAACCGCATTCGGGTCAATTCTGCCGGATGTTTGGGGCGCTGCGAAGAGGGGCCGGTGCTGGTGGTGTATCCGGAGGGAATTTGGTACACCTACGTCGATGAAAGCGATCTGGACGAGATCATTGAAGAACATTTGAAAAAAGGGCGCATTGTCGAGCGCCTCAAAATTTGATGTCGGCACTTCAGTTATTTTCCACCACCGGCACTGCCGGGTATATTGAAGGTGTGGTGCATGTTCCCAAGCTGGCGCCAAAATGTATCGCCATCGTGTGTCATCCCTTGCCCACAATGGGCGGAACAATGGATAACAAAGTTGCGGTGACATTGGCGAAGACTTTTGCCGAGTTGGGATGTGTCGCCCTGCGTTTTAATTTTCGCGGAGTGGGGGCAAGTGAGGGTGAGTTCACCGGTGGTGATGGCGAACTCGAAGACGCACTGACAGTGACGGAATTTGCACGCGAACAGTTTGGCGAGTTGCCGCTCATTCTTTCAGGTTTCTCTTTCGGCGGCTACGTCGCCGCGCGTGCCGCTCAAAAATTGAAGCCGAGGCATTTGATTCTGGCAGCGCCGGCCGTGGGGCGTTTTGCAATGCCGCCAGTCCCGTCGAATGCACTGGTAATACATGGTGAACAAGATGATATTGTTCCGCTGGCAGACGCATTTGACTGGGCGCGTCCGCAGCACTTGCCTATTACCGTATTGCCCGGGGTTGAGCATTTCTTCCACGGACGCCTGACACAATTGCGCGACATCATTAAGATGCATTTCACCGGAGTGGCGTTATGACACTAATAATAATTAAAAAGCGAGCCACAGAGAACACAGAGACCACCGAGAGTATTGCGTGAAAGTTTTTCTCTGTGAACTCTGTGGTTTCTGATAAGACAACTAGCCAATCCACTAAGTCGCCAAACAACGGCGGCCAAGTGGCTGGTTATGTGGCTAAGAAGGTTTAAAAGTGACCCAAATCATCCAAGCGACAAATCTGCAAAAATCTTACGCAGGACAGCGCGTAGTGGACGGCCTAAATCTTTCAATCCGCAAAGGTGAATGTTTTGGTTTGTTAGGCCCGAATGGCGCGGGGAAAACGACTACGTTGAGAATGTTGCTGGGGTTGACTGCGCCGGATGCGGGCGACATTATGCTGCTCGATCTTCCTGTGCCGCAGGCCGCACGCGAAGCACGCATCCGTGTCGGCGTGGTGCCGCAGATGGACAATCTCGACCCGGATTTTACCGTGGCGGAAAACTTGCTGGTATACGGGCGTTACTTCGGTATGAAAGACAGCGAGATCGAGGCGCGTATTCCATTGCTGCTGGAATTTGCCAGCCTGACCAGCAAACGGGATGCAAAAGTCCCAACGCTTTCCGGTGGCATGAAACGTCGCCTCACGTTGGCGCGAGCTCTTGTAAACGATCCCGATGTGATTTTCCTCGATGAGCCAACCACCGGCCTTGATCCGCAGGCTCGCCACCTTATCTGGCAGCGTTTGCGCGAACTTACACAGCAGGGAAAGACGCTGCTGCTCACAACGCATTTTATGGACGAAGCCGAACGGCTGTGTCATCGCCTCGCGGTATTGGATAACGGTAAGCTCATTAGCCAGGGCACACCGCGTGAGCTGATAGAGCAAAACATCGAGCCGCAAGTGGTGGAGGTGTTTGGCGAAACAGTTGAAGCGTGGGCGAACGAATATGCCTCGCGATATTCGCAACGTTTCGAGTCGAGTGGTGAAACGGTGTTCTGCTATGTGCTGGACGCTCAACCGCTGGTTGCACATTTGCAGGGACAAAGCGCATTGCGCTTCTTGCATCGCCCTGCGAATCTGGAAGATGTGTTCTTGAAACTAACGGGTCGGGAGATGAGAGAATGAGCCTTATTTTTCGCATGTGCTATGTTTTTATCCTTTCGCTTTTCCGGGAACGGATCAATGCGGACAATCTGGTGAGCCAGCTCAGCCTGCGCGTAATGCCAAACGATCTGGATATTAATTTTCATATGAATAATGGCCGCTACCTGACCATTTGCGATCTGAATCGTGTTGATCTATTCATTCGCTCCGGCTTGCTGAAAGCAATGTTCAAGCGCGGCTGGATGCCTCTGATTGCCGAACATACGATGACCTATAAAAAGCCCTTAAATATGTTTGAAAAATTCGACGTAAGTTTGAAAGTTACAGGGTGGGATGAAAAATATTTTTATATGGAGCACATTTTTAGTAACTCCGAACGTGTTGTTGCAGAAGGAACCTCAAAGGGATGTGTCTATGCGCGAGGTATCGGAGTAGTCAGCCCGGCAGAAGCCTTCGCAGCCGTAGAAGCGGATAAATCAAAATGAGCAACCGGGATTTTGCGCTACCCGAACTTAGTCTGCGCTTTTTTCCAATCTGGCAGCGTCATTGGCTAGTGTGGAAGAAAGTTGCGGCGGCTTCCATAATGGGCCATCTCGCCGATCCGGTCATTTACTTGCTGGGTTTGGGTTATGGCTTGGGCAGCTTGCTGCCGCAGATGGGCGGCACTTCTTACATGACTTTTCTCGCGGCGGGCACGGTGTGTTACAGCACCATGAACAGCGCCAGTTTCGAGGCTTTGTATTCCGGCTTTGCGCGCATGCACGAGCAGCGCACTTGGGAGGCTATTCTCAATACGCCAATAACGCTGGATGATGTGGTGCTGTCGGAAGTGCTCTGGGCTGCAACAAAAAGCCTGATGTCCGGGATTGCTGTTTTAGTGGTGATCTGGTTGCTTGGGTTGTCGCATTCAATCATGTCGTTGTGGATGATTCCGCTGGCGTTGCTGGTCGGCCTTACCTTTGCAGGTATCGGCCTTATCATGACAGCACTCGCACCGAGCTATGATTTTTTCTTGTATTATTTCACTTTGGTTATCACGCCAATGATGATGATTAGCGGTGTGTTTTTTCCGGTCAACCAATTGCCGCCAAGTTTCCAGATTGTGGCTAACCTGTTGCCGTTAACGCATGCGATAGACTTGGCGCGACCTTTGATGATCGGTGCGGTCCCTCCATCCGCCTTTTTGCACATATCTGTGCTGCTGGCGTATACGCTGTTTGGTTTTTATGTATCGCTGGTGTTGTTCAGGCGGCGGTTGTCACGCTAGCAGGACATCCTTGGGCGCATCCGTGAATTTGTATTGATTATTGCATTTCCTTACGCTAAAGTAAGGAATCAAATAAGGAGCGCAATCATGTCTACGGCAACAATAACCAGCAAAGGGCAAGTCACCATTCCTTCTGCCGTGCGCGCAGCATTGGGCGTTGAGTCGGGAGACAGGGTCGAGTTTGTAGAAGTTGAGCAAGGCCGGTTTGAGCTGGTCGCTTCTACGCATTCTGTCACCGCCTTAAAGGGCATGATGCGAAAGCCCGTATCCCCGGTAACGATTGCGTTGATGAACAAGGTGATTGCGAAGCAGGGAGCAAAAGCAAAATGATTGGCTTGGACACCAACGTCCTGGTTCGCTATATTGCGCAGGATGATTCAAAGCAGTCGCCCAAAGCCTCACGACTGATCGAATCGTTGACTTCGGACTCACCGGGTTATGTGAGTGTGGTTTCATTAGTCGAATTGGTCTGGGTGCTGTCTGGCTGTTACGCTTTAACCAAGGATGAAATCTGCGAGGTTCTGGAAGCGTTGCTACGCACCAAAGAAGTCATCGTGCAAAATGCCGCCATCGTGTGGAAAGCCGTGCGCTTGTTTAAATCTGGCAAAGCCGACTTTGCCGATTGCTTGATAGAGCTATCAGCTAAGGAAGCAGGATGTGGATATACGGCAACATTTGATCGTGATGCTGCAAAGCATTGCGGTATGAAGCTGATCGACTGACAACGAGACTCCCATTAAACCCGTCTAAACCAGTCGTTCCTGCGCAGGCGGGAATCCAGTGCTTCTATCCTAATATGTCGTTGGGGTTTGTGCTAATAGTTGAGATTAACGCAGTGAAATACACGGGCTTTTACATTACCGATTCTGGTGTTGTTGGTAATGTGCAATACTCAGGGCATACTGGGCAAGCAACTTTAAGTGCAATGAATGGCGACACAATGGAATGCAAATTTAACTATGAAGGATTTCGTTCAAGTGGTAAATGTTTAAGCGCTAGCAGCGACGTATACGTTTCGCTACAAAATAAGCTAAGGGTGGGCACGTTTCTGTACCCACGCGGTAACGTCCAGTCAAATCCACCGCGTGGGCTAACGATGAAACTGTTTGCCCACCTACGAAAATCTCGCAGTCCGTTATAATTCATCAGTTCAATAAACTGTTACACACTAAAACAAATCAGGAAATATCATGCTCTGGATCAAAGCTTTTCATATCATATTCGTTACCAGTTGGTTCGCGGGACTTTTTTATTTGCCGCGCCTTTTCGTAAATCTGGCGATGGCAACGGGAGAAGAAGATCGCGCAAGACTATTGCTGATGTCGCGAAAACTGTATCGCTTCGTTACGCCTATTGGCGGTTTGGCGTTGTTGTTCGGTACATGGCTGTGGCTGGGCTACCATTTTTCGGGTGTGTGGTTGCACATCAAATTGACGCTGGTGCTGTTCCTCATCGGTTACCATTTTTATTGCGGCAAGTTGCTCAGAGAGTTTGAGCAAGGACTCAACACGCGCAGCCATGTTTGGTTCCGTTTCTTCAATGAAGTACCTGTATTGATGTTGGCGGCTATTGTTATTCTCGTCACGGTGAAGCCGCTATGAGCGAACAATTCTTTTCACCTTGCCCGCGAGGTCTTGAGATTCCTCTTGTTAATGAATTGACTGAGCTTGGGGCGACAGGAATCAAGGCCACCGATGGAGGTGCGCATTTTGCAGGCGATTGGACGTTGTGTTATCGCGTCAATCTGCATAGCCGCACTGCCAGCCGCGTGTTGTGGCGAGTGGCGACAACCAGTTATCGCAATGAGCAAGATATTTATGACGCTGCATTCAAGCTGCCGTGGGGTGATTGGTTCAATGTGTCGCATACCATTCGCGTCAATATGGCAGCGATCAAGTGCCCGTTAAAGAGTCTGGATTTTGCCACGCTGAAAATTAAAGACGCGATCTGCGATAAGTTTCGCCAGCTTTGCGGCGAGCGCCCCAGCGTGAATACGCATGAACCGGATATGCGCATTCATGCTTTTCTGGAAGAGTCGCGCTTCACGCTGTATCTGGATACGTCCGGCGATGCGCTGTTCAAGCGCGGTGTGCGTCAATATACCAACATCGCGCCGCTGCGCGAAAATCTGGCGGCGGGTATTTTGCATCTTACCGGCTGGAAACCCGGCACGCCTTTGCTCGACCCGATGTGCGGCAGCGGAACGTTTCTGATTGAAGCAGTGCAGATGTCCTTGAACATTGCACCCGGCATTTCGCGCCATTTTGCGTTCGAAAAAATGAAAAACTTCAATGCAAAAAAATGGCAAGAGATTCGCTCGCAAGCGATTGCGACGCAAAAGCCTGTATCGCCGTTGCCAATCTTTGGCAGCGATTTGTATGGCGATGAATTGAAGACTGCGCGCATCAATCTTGAGAATGCGGGACTATTGCAAGCCGTGACACTTAAGCAGGCCAATGTGATTGAAATTGCCGCACCCGCAGATCATGGTGTGTTGGTGGCGAACCTGCCTTATGGAGAACGTATGGGCGATATTGCCGAGCTGGAATTGTTGTACCCGCAAATTGGTGATGCCCTGAAGAAAAAATTCGGCGGGTGGAATGCTTATCTGTTTACATCGGATTTGCGTATGCCGAAGTTTATTCGACTATCTGTTTCAAAGCGTACGCCGCTTTTCAATGGTGCAATTGAGTGCCGCTTGTTTGAATACAAGATGGTGGTGGGCGGAAATCGAAAATAGCTGTCTATATTTCTTCGCGCTACCATCTGGCGGCCCCTTTGGAATAGGCCGTCAGTGAGTGTTACAATGACTACAATTTCGGGGCAAAAAATTTTCTTTTCCCGATTCTCTCTGCTTCTGTTGCAAGCTTCCGCCACACGGATATTGAGACATCGGATGTCCAATAGCCAAAGTGCAGTCTTGCAATACATTAATACGATAAGGATTTTATGAGCTTAAAATGTGGAATTGTCGGTTTGCCCAACGTGGGTAAATCCACGCTGTTCAACGCGCTTACCAAAGCGGGAATCGCGGCAGAAAACTATCCCTTCTGTACCATCGAGCCCAACGTCGGCATCGTCGAGGTTCCCGATCCGCGTATGGCTGCACTGGCGAAGATCGTCAATCCACAGCGCATGCAGCCTGCCATTGTCGAGTTCGTTGATATTGCCGGATTGGTGGCCGGTGCCTCCAAAGGCGAAGGCTTGGGCAATCAGTTCCTCGCCAACATCCGTGAGACCGATGCCATTGTGAATGTCGTACGCTGCTTTGACGACGAGAACGTAGTGCATGTGTCCGGGCGAGTCGATCCCTTGTCCGATATTGAAGTGATCATCACTGAGTTGGCGCTAGCCGATCTTGCCGTGGTGGAACGCACCATGCATCGCGACGGCAAGAAAGCAAAATCCGGCGATAAAGATGCGATTAAATTGATTGCGATCTTGGAAAAATTGTTGCCGCATCTGAACGAAGGCAAGCCTGCTCGCACATTTAAAATGAGTGACGAAGAAAAAGAAATCCTCAAGCCTCTCTGCCTGCTCACCATCAAGACGGCAATGTATGTAGGCAATGTGCTGGAAGACGGCTTTGAAAATAACCCCCATCTGGATCGTCTGCGCGAACACGCGGCAAAAGAAGGTGCGCCGGTTGTTGCCTTGTGCGCGAAGATCGAAGCAGAACTCGCCGATCTGGATGATGCCGACAAACTGGAATTCCTTGCTTCCATCGGGTTGGAAGAGCCGGGATTAAATCGTTTGATTCGCACCGGATATGATCTGCTTGGCTTGCAAACCTATTTCACGGCAGGCGTGAAAGAGGTGCGCGCCTGGACAATCCACAAAGGAGATACCGCGCCGCAAGCGGCAGGTGTTATTCACACGGATTTTGAGAAAGGATTCATCCGCGCGCAGACCATCTCCTATGCCGACTTCATTGCCTGCAATGGTGAAGCGGGTGCAAAAGAGAAAGGCAAGATGAGAGTTGAAGGCAAAGACTATGTCGTGCAAGACGGAGATGTCATGAATTTTTTATTTAACGTCTAAGCTGTCAGCGTCATTTGTAGCGTTCTTCAGAAGGATTTTTTCGATCATCATGCAGCTTAAAAGCACAAGCAGCAGGCAGGCTACTCCGGTAAATACCTTGGTTGAGCCTTCGCCAAGAACCGTCCCTGCATAGGCGGAATAAACAAAAAACACTATTGCTCCAAATAAAGCAATGGATGCACACACCCTGATTAACTGCCTGGTTATTCCGTCTAACGGCGAAATTTTTTCAGGCGGTTTTGGGGTTTCTTGTTGCGTATCATTCACCATTCAAAAAGGCCAAAATATCCCCCTTCAGCTCAGAGAATTCTTGCGTAGACACATCAAAGTGTTTTAGTACTTCTTTTTCAATTGTTGGCCAAGCTGAATCCCGCACAAGCAGGTGTTCGTCCGCGATGCATTCCGCCATGTGTACTATGGCAACCAAGTTGCGGACTGCGGACTCGATATCTCCAGCAGTTGAAGAAAAGATATCGGGATCATGGTGATACAGAATGGCTTTGCTAATATGAGGCGGTAGCTTCCAGATGCGGGTCAACATATTTCCGACAATGGTATGGCTAGTGGAATAATGCTCGTTTTCGATGTCGCAAATTGGGACGCCCAATCTGACATTTTTCATGAGGTTCTCGCGATAATCAGGAAATTTCATCATGAGTACGGGAATGCCACAGTCGTGAAAGAGAGCGGCAAGATAAGCGTCGTCTTTGGATAAAGCGTCAAATTTAGACGCGAGTTTTTCCGCGATGGAGGCAGTCAAACTTGATTGTTCCCAAAACTTGTCAAAGCTGGCGGAGTTGCCGCTGAGACTTTGCCGCAAAGAAATATTTTGGACAAGATTCAGCGTATTTTGCAACCCCAAGACACTAATTGCCTGAAAGACCGAGGTAACTTTCGTGCGCAGTCCTACAAAAGGTGAATTTGCCAGCTTTAGCAAGGGGCCGGTAATACCCGCATCGCGACTAATTAAGCGCGCCAGACGCGCCAGATCGGTGGAAGGCTGTCTTGCTTCGCGCATGATTGCGGTCAGTGAAGCGGGGCAAGCAGGAATGCTGATGCCTAACAAAGACTTATTGGTGATCTCGTTTGGTAATTCCCGTTGCATCTTTTGCTCTCCCGCATCTGGGCGAATGGAGATTAGATCCATTCTAAAGACGTATCATGCACAACTCAGGACAAACTCACAAGTCAACAAAATAACTTGAGCTATCTGCATATATTATATCCCGTTGGGTAAACTTGGCATCTGGTCTGTTACAATGTGAAGCGCAGCGATTGTTTCAGTCTTGATCGCCCGCTACCGAATCCGGTTCGTTTCCCCTCTATCAGCCTAAGACTGGCGCGCTCAAGCGTGACAGGCCGATGTAATTCAAGAAAGAAAATATGTCCTTTGCATCTCTCGGCTTGTCCGCAGAAATCCTCCGTGCCGTGTCCGAGCGCGGTTATACCGAGCCTACGCCAATTCAGGCACAAGCTATTCCCGTCGTGTTGTCAGGCCGCGACCTGATGGGCGGCGCGCAGACAGGCACCGGCAAGACCGCAGGTTTTACCTTGCCTATTCTGCAACTTCTAACCGCTTCAACAAAACCGGCCAGCGGAAACGCACCCTCACCTCAATCCTCTCCCGCCAGCGGGCGAGGAAGCGAACGAGAAAGGCAATCTTCAATACCTGCACCAATCCGAGCACTGGTGCTTATTCCCACCCGCGAGTTGGCCGCACAAGTGGAAGAAAGTGTGCGCGAATACGGCAAGTATTTGTCGCTGAAATCAATGACCATGATCGGCGGTGTAAATATCAATCCGCAGATCAAACAACTGCATGGACGCGTGGATATTCTGGTGGCGACCCCGGGGCGTTTGCTCGATCACTTGCAGCAAAAGACGGTGGATTTATCTCACGTTGAAATTTTAGTGCTGGACGAAGCCGACCGCATGCTGGACATGGGCTTCATTCGCGACATCAAAAAAATCCTCGCGATATTACCCAAGAAACGTCAAAACCTTTTGTTCTCAGCAACCTTTTCCGACGAGATTAAAGCTCTGGCAGACGGCCTACTTACCAACCCTGCGTTGATCGAAGTGGCGCGCCGTAATCAAACGGCCGAGCTGATCGAACAACGGGTTTATCCGGTAGATCGCGAACGCAAACGCGCGCTACTCACACAACTCATTAAAGACCACAATTGGTTTCAAGTGCTGGTGTTTACACGCACCAAGCATGGCGCGAATAATTTGTCCGAGTATCTGAACAAAGACGGCATTCCGGCAATGGCGATCCACGGCAACAAAAGTCAGGCCGCGCGAACACGCGCACTGGCGGAATTTAAAACCGGCAAACTGCAGGTGCTGTGCGCAACCGATATTGCGGCACGCGGCATCGACATCAGCGAATTGCCGCATGTGGTGAATTACGAGCTACCCAACGTGCCGGAAGATTACGTCCATCGCATCGGACGTACCGGACGCGCGGGCAGCAACGGTGAAGCGAGCTCTCTGGTATGCGTAGATGAACACAAGTTACTGCATGACATTGAGCGGTTGATTAAACGCGAAATTGCTGTGGTTCAAGTTCCCGGTTTTGAACCCGATCCGCGCATCAAAGCGGAACCGATTTTGAGTGGACAAAATCGCGGTGGTGGCGGACAGAAACAAGGCCAAAGACGAAGTCAACCGCGTGCAGGTGGCGGACAACCTCGCACAGGGGGAGGGCCACGTACCGGCGCAGGCGGCACAAAACCGGCAGCAGGTGCAGGCCGTGGTGCGGCACCCGTGTTGCACAGGTCTGGCGGGCGAGGTCGATGAGTACCGTGACTAACGAGGAAGCCATCGCCGCTACCAAGCTCTGGCTTGAACGCGCGGTGATCGGTCTTAATCTGTGCCCTTTCGCCAAGGGCGTACACGTCAAGAACCAGGTTCGTTACGTGGTGAGTGCAGCGCAAACGCCGGAGGATTTGCTACGTGACGTGCTGGCCGAATTTGAAGTATTGGCAGAAGCGAGTCCTGCCGAGATTGATACCATACTATTGATTCATCCTCACGTTTTGACAGACTTTCTGGACTACAACGATTTTCTGGAAGTGGTTGATGCGGCACTGGAGGATGTTGATTTGGATGGTGTGCTGCAAGTTGCCAGTATGCATCCGCAATACCAGTTTGCCGACACTGAGCTTGATGATATTACCAACTACACCAACCGTTCGCCTTACCCGACTTTGCATTTGTTGCGAGAAGACAGTATTGATCAGGCGGTGGCTGCATTTCCCGAAGCGGAGCAGATATTTGAAAAAAATATCGAGACCATGCGCAAGCTTGGGCATGAGGGTTGGAATGCATTGGGGCTGGCGGAAGTTCAGTTAGATAAGAAGGCAAAATAAGAAACCCATTCCCGACTGCACGGGAATGGCGTTATAGTGTTCACATGGACACAAAAACAGAACTTTCTTTCGCAACGCTAACGCCAGACTGCGTGTTGAACGCGCTGGAGAGTATCGGCTTGCGTTGTGATGGTCGCCTGCTGGCACTCAACAGTTATGAAAACCGTGTGTATCAAGTCGGTGTCGACGATAGCGCGTTGCTGGTAGCTAAATTTTACCGCCCTGCGCGCTGGTCCGACGAGGCAATTTTAGAAGAACATAATTTCGTGCAAGAACTGGTCGAGCGTGAAATACCTGTGGTACCAGCCTTGGTTATTAATGACAAAACCTTGCATCATTTTGACGGCTTCCGTTTCTCTGTTTTTACCAAGCATGGCGGGCGCGCACCGGAATTGGAAAACCGCGACACGCTGGAATGGCTGGGGCGATTTCTCGGGCGGATTCACGCTGTCGGCGCGATCAAGGATTTTCAACATCGCCCGATATTAAATATTGAAACATTTGGCATTGAGCCGAGAGATTATTTACTGGCAAATAACTTTATTCCAGCCGACATCGACGCGGCTTACCGCAGCGTAACCCGGCAAGCGCTGGATGGCGTGCATCACTGCTTTGAGCGTGCGGGCAAGGTGAAAAATTTGCGACTGCACGGCGATTGCCATGCAAGCAATGTGCTGTGGACAGACGACGGCCCGCACTTTGTCGATTTCGACGACAGTCGCATGGGGCCTGCGGTACAAGACTTGTGGATGCTACTCTCGGGGGAGCGCGAAGACCGTGTGCGGCAAATGGGCGATGTGCTGGCAGGTTACGAAGATTTCTATGAATTCGATCCGCGCGAACTGCACCTCATCGAAGCTTTGCGCACTCTGCGTCTAATTCATTATTCTGCATGGCTTGCCAGACGGTGGGACGATGCCGCTTTCAAGCAGGCATTTCCCTGGTTCAACACGCAAATCTATTGGCAAAATCGCATTCTTGAATTGCGCGAACAAATTGCTTTGATGGAAGAACCTCCGCTGTGGCAGAACTAAGTCAGCTTACCCCTTGCCCTTGCGGTAGCAACAAAAAATTTGCAGATTGTTGCGGCCGCTACCTGGAAAATAACCAGGCGGCTCCCACTGCCGAGGCACTGATGCGCTCACGCTACAGTGCTTATACGTTACAGAGGGAAGAGTACGTGCTGGCGACTTGGCATCAGTCTACTCGTCCATCAGGATTGGACTTGGCTGAAGACGCGTCGACCAAGTGGCTCGGTCTGGAAGTGAAGCGCCACGAACAACAGGATGACGACCATTCCATTGTCGAATTTGTTGCGCGCTACAAGGTGAACGGGCGCGCAAATCGTCTGCATGAGGAAAGCCGTTTTATTCGTGAAGACGGGCGTTGGTTTTATATGGACGGTAAAATTGCGTAAGCAGCAATATCCGTAAATGCTTTACGCCATCCGTCAAACACAGTGTGAGTGATTCAGATTTATTCAGATACCAGCTCGAAATTGTGTGTTTTCCAAACCTCGGCAGTTAATTCAAATCCATCAGCATTTTCGGTGTCTTCCTTGTAAGCGGGGTCGCAACCTTCAACAATGAAGGGCGTGCCCAAATCTTCGCCGGCCTCTTCAGGGATGACCACATCTACAACGTACACAACCAAAGACGAGTCAGTTTTAGAAACGTAAGTCTGTCCTACCTGCGGGGTTTCGAATGTCATGATTTATTTTGATTGCTGTGAAGATGCCGCACCGTACAATAAAGCAACGATTTCTGCAATAGGCGGAAAGGCTGGATGCGCATGAGCGTCAGGTATCGTCCCACATCCGACCAACAAGGAGGAGGAACTGAGTGACGGCTTCATTGGTGGAGCCGCCGTTCAATTTACTGGGTACTTGTTAGTCATTCAGACCGCTGATAACCCTAAGCAGACCGTCAACGCTAAATTGAGGGACTGACATAGCCAGTCCCAATCAAATGTTAGGTTAAGTTATTTTTCTGATTTTAATATCGTTCCAATAGCCAATGTCTTCACAAGATACTTTCCTTGGTAGTCTTCAACCTTCAATATATTGTTTCGTGCCATGATAAATCCCATTGATGGATCCTGCTGGATAAAGATTATGTCTCCAGCTTTGGCAGAGACAAGTGTTTCCGCCCAGTTCTCAGCCTTGGAATATATCTTATGATCTCCCGGAGGAAGGCTGAAATAAATGTACTGACTGCTTCGTGTGTAACCCATTTCAGATGTGGCTTCTTGATCATCTACGAACACATTAAAACGGACGAGGCCGCCAAGAGAAGATGGTCGTACAACGTAGACGACTGCTTTGCCTTGCTCAGGCAATTTAGGAAGCTGGTACGTGACAGTTTCCGATTTCATCACTTCAGGCGATGGCAAGCTTGCACAACCGTTTATAAAAGCAGTGCTAACCAACAATCCAATAAACATAACTTTTTTAAACATTTCGATACCCCTTTTTTAATAACTTACGTGATACTCACTTGTGAAAATACTAACGTTCGAGTTGAAGGACGGATTGCTTACATACGAGCTCATTCTGAGCTACCGCCGAAGGTCTGTGAACTTTCGGCGTTATGGAGCCATTTCGTTTCCGGCGTAATGGCGCCAGTAAATGTTCGGCGTAATGGCGCCACTTTATTTCCGGCGTAATGGAGCCAGTAGATTTCCGGCGTTAAGGCG
>Ga0182030_10011910_pt1 | contig 17501 bp, 16 predicted proteins | sample 812S3MmetaG_FD_121299 | JGI IMG/M metagenome (GOLD analysis project Ga0182030, IMG submission 121299) | Permafrost microbial communities from Stordalen Mire, Sweden - 812S3M metaG (Illumina Assembly) | ecosystem: Environmental > Terrestrial > Soil > Wetlands > Permafrost | place: Sweden...
CCCCAGCAGCCCGGATTGGAAATTGACCATTTCATTGAATTGCCTGGCGCTCATATTCTCGGTGCGCGCCAGGTACCAAACCAGTCCCGGATCGAGATCTCCCGAGCGGGTGCTCATCGGCACTCCGGCTGCCGGGGTAAAACTCATGCTGGTATCCACTGGCTTGCCATTCCGAACTGCTGCCAGGCTCGCGCCATTGCCAAGGTGCGCGAGGACGACCCGCCCGCGTGCGGCATCCTCTCCACCCAGGCGGGCCAGCTCGCCCATCAAAAACGCATACGACAACCCATGAAACCCGTATCGCCGCACGCCCTTTGCCTCGTAGCGGCGAGGGATTGGCAGCAACTGCGCGACCCGAGGCAGATCGTGGTGAAACGCGGTGTCGAAACACGCCACCTGAGGCAGGTCGGGAAACCGGTGATGAAACGCCTCGGTCAGCAGGATCTCCTCCGGCAGGTGTTCGGGATCGAACGGATCGAGCCGGTGCAGTTCCTCAACCATTGCCGCCGTGATTCGCTGCGGTTGGCTATACTTCGGGCCGCCATGCACTACCCGATGTCCCACGGCAGCCAATACATCACGACGTTTCTCGATCCAATCCATGAGGATGCCCACCGCGACCGAATGGTCCGGCGCTGTCACTGACCGCGAGAAGTTATCCGCCTGGTTAACCCCCTTGGCATGCCAGGTCGCATCCGGCAGCCCAATTCGCTCGATCCCTCCCGTCAGAATCCGTTTCAGCGATCCCGCGGCCTCGAATGACGCGAACTTGATGCTCGATGATCCGCCGTTGATCGTCAGGATATGCAAATTAGCCCGTTCCATGGCTGGCGGCCCGGAGCATCTGGTCATGCTCAGCTTCGGCGATACCCTCTTCCACAAGCCTGGCGCTATCACTTTTCCCGTCATCATCCTCATCGTCGCTGGAAGCCTCCGGCGCTTTGTGTCCTTGTGATCCAGGCAATGGGTTCCATCGTTCGGATTCGGGCGCCGATTCAAGCAGGGCATCGTTCAAGTCCGATCCGCCTGTCAATTCCTGTTTGGCCTGATCCCAATCGGATGTCGTCACTTCGCATGCCGGGCGCCCGCTAATGATCGCAAGTTCAACAGCACGTTCTCTCACCATCCCTCGGGTCACCGTGCCGAGTCCGGCCCCGTTTCTCGTCATGTGGCCGTCTTTGAGCAAGTTTTTCATCGGTTATTGATTACCTTCCCCGCGCGGAGGTTTGTTCCGTTGCCATGCTCCCAGCGGGTGCCAATTTGAGAATAAGATGAAAGGTTGTGCCCAGCCCGAGCCCTTCACTCGAGACAACCAGCGTGAAATTCTGGGCTTCAGCCAGCCCCTTGGCGATGAACATGCCGAGCCCCAGTCCGCCGTAGCGCTTATGATTCAGCATGCGCTCACCCTGCTGAAACGGATCGAACACCAACGGCAGCAACTCAGGCTCGATGCCTATTCCGTGATCGACAAACTCAAGCGTAATGGTGCCCGGCGTCTCGTTGCCAGAGGTGATGGAAATGCTGCTGCCCGGCGGCGAGAACTTGATGGCGTTCCTGACCACGTTCCACAGGATCTGCTGAAGCCGTAGAGAATCCGCAATCACTATGGCTTCCGATGCATGGAGGTCGAGGAGCACATCGATGCGCGCCGCGACGATCTCGGTCCGGCAGATTTCGAGGACGAATCGTACGATTTCGTGGACGTCGATCGGCTCGGGCCGAAGCCGCACCTTGCGCTGGCCAATTGCGGTGAAGTCCGTCAATTCCTCAAGTAGCCGGGTCTGAAGCTCGATGTTGCGCCGCATCATCGCCAAAATCGGTCCGGCTTCGGCGAAACGCCCGTCCTCTTGCATCTCGCTTATGCCAAGCAGAACCGGCATGAGGGGCGTGCGAAGCTCATGCGCGAGCATCGCAAGCAGGCGGTCTTTCGGCACGGAGGCAAGCGCGCCCTCAGCCTCCCGCCGGTCAAACTCAATTCCCTCCCTTGAAGGATGGTCGATAGGGCGCAAACTGAAGACAACATTCGCGCCGGCGCCATCGCGCAATCTTCCCAATGTGGCCTCGACCATGCGAAACGAGCCGTCGCGAGACCGGTGGTTGAATTGAGCCGTGGCGTGTTCCTGAATTCCCTCGGCCACATTGAAGAATGCCGATTGGACCACGGGCAGATCTTCGTCACGGATGAGGGTGAAGATGCTCGTCCCTACCAGTTCCTCCGGTTCGTAGCCCAGCACCCGGCTTACGGGACGGCTTTGGGAGAGGATCGCGCCGCCGCGATTCACCACCGTGATCACATCGGCGACACTCTCCAGCACCGCATCGAGCCGTCTTTCGTTTTGAAGCAGGCGTTCCTGGGCCGGGCGCAGGAGATAGGTCCTGCCGTCGGCGCCCACGATTGCGTCCACCTGGTCAGCCGTGAACGCGCGGAGCGCATCTTCGGCCTGAGCCAGGGAAAGAGCCATCTCGTTCGCTTCGAAATGGTTTGGAAAGGATGAACGGGATTTAGGTATTATCGCAGTCATTTATTTTTCCTTTTGGGGCAATCCGAGGGCGCGGAGGACTTCCTCCTCTTCGCTCAGGTCGCCGATGATGAATTGCTCCGGCAGCGGGGAAACTTTGATCATCGTGGGGGTGACGAGGATTGCCTGTTCCAGAGCGCGTATCGGTTCCTTAAGGACATCGATCACTTCGATGCGATGGCTCCCGGGAAAATGCTTCTGGCAGATCGCGTAGAGATTCGCGAACGCACGCACGGAGTTGGGCGCGCCGCCTGCGAGATAGAGCCGGAAAAGATAGGCGCCTTTCGGCTGATCGCCTGCTTTCAGGGTGTCGCTCATTTGCCGTTCCCCAGGTCCATGTGTACAGCGCTCTCCTTTTCCATCCGCAAGGTCCCCATGAGCACCTCGCCGCCGGCCGTGTAGGGATCGGCAAGCGTAATGCCAGAGTCGCTGAAAATCAGTTCACGGAGTTGGTTGGAATGCATCGAGCCACGCGATTTGATGATCGAGAGCGCGCGGTTGCGCTCGCCGCCGAGCAGCGCGAATGAAATCTGGATCCATGAATCGGAGATCGTCGAGACGTGAAGGGTCGTTGTCTCCAGGTGCGGGTCGATCCCTTCGAGCAGGCTCGTGAAGAGCACGGTGATGCCCTTGTTACGGCAGAGATAGATCAGCCGCTCAGCGACACCGCGGGCCGCGAGGCCGCCGCCCACCTGGGCAAGCGCGGAGAGTGGATCGATGGCAACACAGCGGGGGAGTTGCTCCTCGATCAGGCGTTTGATGCGCGTGAAATGCTCCTCCGAGGAGCCTGCCTCCGTACGCAACGCCTCCATCCGCAGGTGACCGCTCTCCAAATGCGGCCCCAGATCGATGCTCATCGTGGCAAGATCGCGCACGATGTCGCGGGAGTTTTCGTCGAAGGAGATGAAAAGCGCTCGCTCATTACGAAGGCAGGCTGCTTCGATAAAAGCTCCGGCGAGCGATGATTTTCCGGCGCCGGAACTGCCGGTTATCAGGACGTTGGTGCCACGGTAGATACCCCCGCAAAGCATGGCGTCCAGACGTTCGATGCCCGTGGACACTTTCTCGTTAAAGGGCTGCGGCTCCGGATGGACGCCACTCGAGGAACCGACTTCCACGCCCGCGGATCCGATAACAAATGGCACTTCATTGAGCACATGCGGCGAGCCGCGGTACTTGAGCACGCGCATGGCTCGCACCGCCACACGGTCTGCCACGCGCTGGCTGAGCAGCACGGTACAATCGGCCATGAAGGGCATGAACCCGTAGCGCGGGGAGACGGCCACCTGGCCCTCCTCGATCTTCATCGTAATGACGCCGGTCAGCTTCTGGTGGACCAGCCATTCGTGAAGCCGGTACAGCTCGCGGCATTCGGCCGCAGGGTCGTTGAGCAGAGTGAGCAGCACGTCAATCGCATCAAAGACAATGAGCTTCGCGCCCATCTCGACCGCCTTCGCCTCCAGCCCCGCGAGCAGTCCGGTGAGGTCGAACGCGCCAGCCTTCACCACGTCCGGCCTAAGGCATGCGTCGATGAAATGAATCTGCTCTTTCTCAAGCGCGCACATGTTCCAGCCAAAGGTTTTCCCGTTGGCCGACACCCGCCGCGCATTCTCTTCAAACGCAACAAAGATGCCAGGCGTGCCGTGATGCCTGCTGGCGCCGACCAACATCTGAAGTGCGAGAACGGTTTTCCCGGAACCTGGACCACCCATCAGCAGCGTCGTCCGCCCGCGTGGCAAACCACCACACGTGATGTCGTCAAAACCCTCGATTCCGCTCGATATTTTCTCCATGAGTTCCGTGCATTTTTTTTCAGTCATTCAGCCTCCTCGCTTCTTCTAAAGTCCGGCGCATGCAGGGGCTCTTCCTCCGCATCTTTGGACCTGCATCATTATGGGGCCGGCTCACGGTTTCGACCAATACCTCCTCGGTATCCGCCTCATAGCCGAAAGCTATGCGCAGCCCAAAGAGAGCCAGGCATGGCTGCGCATACCCGGCCCGTTTTCCTTGCTTGAAAATGCCAGGCCTTATTCGATCCCCAGCGATACCAGCAGGGGTTCGTTGATGCTTCCGTTCCCGGGCAGGTCATTGTCACTCTCGTAATTGGAAATCGCTTGACGTGTGCGCGGGCCAAAGCGGTCGTTAATGTGACCGGTATAGTATCCGTCTTGCGCCAGGCTCTCCTTTACTTCTCTTACAATCGAGCCGGTTTGGTAATAGCCCGCATCGATGATCAACCAACCGCCATCGTACCACCGATAATCATGGTTGTTCCACTGATGGTAACCGTTCCTGCCCCAATCACTGTGGGTGTTGCCCGCGACCCATTGGCCGTTGTAGTGATTACTCTGGTTGCCCCGGACTGCAAATGCCGGCGATCCCGTTTGCCGGGATTGGCGCTGATCCGTCTGCTGAATACTCCGGGTGGCCATTTTAGTGTTCTCCGTCCCGGCATTCGTTGAACGATAAGCATCCGCACTGTTCCGAGAGTTGACGTCCCCACGCGATTTGTCACCCTTGGAGGTCAGGCTTTTTGTAGCTCCCTTTTGAACCTCCTGAGAGGTCTTGTCCTCTCTCTTGCCCGCGTGGGCCGAACCTTTCGCCTCCTTTGTATCCTTTTTATTTGGATCTTGATCCTGGGCGAAAAGCACCGGCGTCTGAAGGCAAAGGCCGATGATCAGGACCTGGGAGATAAACGCAATTCGTTTCATTGTTAAATTCTTAATACGACCGAACGGTTTGAGTCTCTGTCGTCGTGGGCGCGGGCTGCTCAACGGTTGTTGACTCCGTTGTGGCGCTCGTCGTATGCGTCGAAGGCTCGCGTTCCTTGACTGTCGTGCAAGAGGAGAATGCGGCGATTCCCGTGATGGCCAGGCAGGTGATGATGATGTTTTTCATTTTATTTCGATTTATTTGTCGGTTGTCGTTGTCGTCGTTGTTTTCGATTCCTGGATGTGAACCATCGGGGCGATCACGCTTTTTCTCACGATGACCTTTGAGGCGACGAGGTTATCTCCCTCTTTTACATAGTACACGGTAACCGGGAGTCCGGATTTGACGGTCTGCAGGGAGACAGGATTCCCGTCTTCGTCCACATAAGTCGTGGTTTTGCTGTAGCTGTAGCTGACCGGCGCGGCGGCGTTATCGCTTTTAATGATAATGGTCTGGGGACTGAACTCGCTGATGGTCCCGGCGCTGGTGACAGTCGCCTGGACGCTCTCGGGGGCCGTGGTTACGGTTTGAACGCTTGCCTGGCCGAGAAGAGTGGGACCGGCGCCGATAAAGGCGAATGCCAGAAGGGAGGTGGCGGTCACATTGAAGATTGTGTGTTTCATGGATTTAATAAGACTCCAATCTCTATGCGCCCAAGGGAATGTGCCAATACCTCCTCGGCGTCAGTCCGATAGCTAAAAGCTATGAAGTGAGACCCTCGGTGCGCTTCTCCGCCGAAAGCACCCCCCTTTTTTGATTCGTGATAGCTATTGGCTATGCGCCGCCCCGGTAATGGTTAAGTCAGGTGACCTGAATGGCACTAAGATAAGGAAACTTTAGGACAAACATCGTGGTTCTTAGCCGCAAGGAAATACATGAGGCCCGGAGGGCCTGCCCGAAATTAGCCGGGGGTGAAGCGAAGCGGAACCCCCGGATACGCGTCCCCCTGGATACGCCCCGGCAGGGGCGGCAGAGGCCCCGAAATTTGTTAACTTAGTGCCATTCTCAGGTGACTTCCAAATGCCTGAATACTGGAATCTTCACCAAATCCGCTGCGAACGCGAAGGCGATTGCAACCGCAAGCACGCTGCCCAGTAACAGGAGCGGCAGGGGCGCCATGAGCCATCCGCATCCGGCCAGTGTCAACGCGATCACAATATCGGCTGCGGACGATAAAACGAGCCAGTGTCCGGGACGGGGGAATGCGTAAATTCGTCCGCGAGCGCGCAGGGTGTACATGGTAGCCTGATTTCCACAGACCAGGGCGACAAACGCCAGGGTTTGCAATGGTGCGATCTCCAGCTTCATGCGGAAGTATCCGACCGCCAGAACGCCGATGCAGAATCCCAGTTCGAAAATCCCCATCAAGATCCCCGCGATCGTCAGGTTGCCGATCCGCCATCTATTCGGCATCAAGGACGGCCGGACGTTATCGGCTGTCACCGACATGCCCAGGAGGTCCCCCGCCATCATTACGATGATCATCAGCAGGGGGGTCAGTATCGCATGCCCGGTCATGATCAGGCCCACGCCCAGCAACAGCACCTGCACAATCTTCTTGGTCACGGAATTCAGCGTATAAGTCAGGATTCGCTGGAACGTGACCCGCCCTTCCTTCACCGCGGCGACGATGCCGGCCAATCCCGGATCGGTTAGTACGACCCCGGCGGCGGACTTGGCGACATCCGTTGCGGTCGATACCGCAATCCCGATTTGGGCCTGGCGCAGGGCGGGCGCATCGTTGGCTCCATCGCCGCACATGCCTACGGTGTGACCGCCTTTCTGGAACGCCTTCACCAACTCGTATTTATCCTCGGGACTTACCCCTGCAAAGACGGCGAAAGTCTCGGGGTGAACTTTACTCGGAATCGGGCCGGGCGGACATATCGCTCCATCGAGACCAACCACATGGGCGACAATCGCTGCCGTGGCAGGCGCGTCGCCTGTCACCATTACTGTGCGAACGCCGAGCGTTTTCAGTTCCGAGATCAAGGCCGCGGAGTCGTCACGGGCCGGGTCGCTGAGCGCGATCAATCCCAGGAGGTTCATCGCCCCTGGCGGCCCCGCCGCGACAGCCATCACCCGATACCCCTTTTCCTCCAGTTCCTTCGCCATCGCATGCGCGGTGGGTGAAGGGGAGGCGAGAACGCATATTGAGTCGAAGGCGCCCTTGACGATGCGCAGATTTCCAAGGCTCGGATCCACCGCCGTTGCCTCGGACATCTTGGTTTCAGGATCGAACGGAGTGAAGTGAACCAGTTTGGGTGCGCTGGCCGCGACTTTCTTCGAGGCGGCGGCACGGACAGCTCCGTCCACCGGGTCCTGCCCACCATCTGTACTGGCGAGCGCTGCCATCGTTAATACGGTTGCCTCCTCGAATCCCGGCATCGCGCGGACCTCCGTTACTGTAAGCTGGTTGCGCGTAAGCGTCCCGGTTTTGTCCGCGCACAACACGTCGATCGACGCCGCTTCATCGACAGCCGAGAGCCGTGTCGGCAGGACGCCCTGGCGTGCCAGTGCTCGCGCGCCCAGTGCGCTCGCCAGGGTAAACATGGCGGGCAACGCAACGGGGATCGAAGCCAGAACCGCGGTTAAAACCAAAGGAATAATCTCTCCGGCAGGCATCGCGTGGGCCAGCGTATACGCCACCAGCCCGGCAATCAGGATGCCGTTGAACACCGCCAGATTGCGCACCACCTGCAGCACGGCCTTTTGCTCTGAACTGACGATATGGGCAGTGCGAACCAGCTCCGCCGTCCGGCCGAACTTGGTGCGCGTTCCCGTCGCCGTGACCCGCGCAACTGCCTCGCCGCGGCGCACCAGCGCGCCGGCATAGGTTTCGAACCTCGGACCAGCCTCAGTGCCAATCGACTCGCCGGTAAGCATGGATTGATCAAGAAGGACGTTCCCCTCGATAATCTGTGCATCCGCGGAAACGACCCCGCCGAGTGACAACTTGACGATGTCGCCCGGCACCAGGTCGGCCGCGGGACGGTTCTTCCACACTCCGTCGCGTCGGACCGAAGCGGTCAGCGCCAGCCGCTTCTTCAAAGCAGCAAGCGTCGCCTGGGCGCGTCCCTCCTGAAAGAAGCCAAGCGCGGCATTAAACAAAAGAAGCCCCGCAATGATCCCGGCTTCGACGTGCCGGCCGAGCACCACCTCCAGCACAATCGCCGCCTCCAGCATCAACGGGACCGGTGCAAACAGTTTTCCAATCGCCTCGCGGGCCGGATTCGGTGCCGTATCGCGCATTGAGTTGGGGCCAAACCGCTCCGATCTGCGGTGGGCCTCCTCGCTCGTGAGACCGTCGGGCCACTCATTGCCAGATACGGATGGTTCGATCATCGAAGGCATGTTTAATCTTGTAAAAGATCAATCCAGAGTCTGCCGGTAGCGCTTCACCGCAATGATCAGCGCGACAATGGCGAAGAGCGCGATTTGCCAGGTTTCCCGCGCCACATCGGCGATTCCGTTCCCCTTCAGCAGGATGCCTCTGACAATCCGCAGGAAATGGGTAAGTGGCAGCATTTCACCAATCACTTGCGCCCATTGCGGCATGCCGCGGAACGGGAACATAAAACCCGACAGGAGCATCGACGGGAGGAAGAAAAAGAATGACATTTGCATCGCCTGGAGTTGGTTCTGCGCGACGGTGGAAAAGGTGATGCCGACCGACAGGTTGGCCGCGATGAAGATCAGCGCCACCGCCGTCAACAGCACGAGGCTGCCCTCCATCGGAACGTGAAAAAGTAAATGTCCGGCGATGAGGATGACCGCGACCTGCGTGAAGCCCACAAAGATGTAGGGTACGATCTTCGCGACCATTACTTCGATGGGGCGCGTCGGCATGGAGAGAAGATTTTCCATGGTCCCGCGCTCGCGCTCGCGCGTGATGGCCAGGGCGGTGATCATGATCATGGTCATGGTGAGTACCACGCCCATGAGGCCGGGGACGATGTTGTATTGCGTGATGATTTCGGGGTTGTAGAGCGCGTGGACCTGCACATCTACGGGGCCGTTGGCGCCATTGAGGAAGTTGAGCGAGCCCTTGAGATCGTTTTGCAGGGCCGAATTCACCAGCGTGTTCAGAGAGCCGAGGGCGTTGCCGGTGGCCACGGGATCGCTCGCATCCGCCTCGACCAGTACGGCGGGTCTGCGGCGGCGCAGAAGGTTGCGCGAGAAATTCTCGGGGATGTTGATCACAAAGAGGACATCCCCCCGCGCAAGCAGTTCGCGCCCCTCCTCTTCAGTTTTCACATTCCGCGTGAAATCGAAGTAATCGCTGTTCTTGAGCGCATACAGCAGCGATCTCCCCTCCGGCCCGGTGTCCCCCAGAATCATGGCCGTCGGCAGGTGTTTCGGGTCGGAGTTAATCGCGTACCCGAAGAGCAGGAGTTGCATGAGCGGGACGCCGAACATCATCGCGAAGGTCACCTTATCCCGGCGCATCTGGATGAATTCCTTCACCAGAATGGCCCAGAAGCGTCCGAACGAAAGTCCGTTGCGCCGCGTCACGTCGCAGCCTCCGCTTCCGGTTTATCCATCAGATGGATAAAGACATCCTCCAGTCCCGCCTCGATGCGGCGCCATTCAACGCCCTCCTTGCGAAATGGAGCGATCGCCGCTTCCAGAGCCTCGGCATCCTCGCCGCTCACGTGCAATGCGGAGCCGAAGGCCACCGCCTGTTTTACGGCGGGAAGCTTCCGCAGCGGCTCGGCCAGCCTGATGCAATCCCGGCCAGTGACCGCCCATGTTGTAAGATGAGATTGGGCGATCACCTCGGCCACGGTGCCCCGCCCAAGCAGATGGCCGTTGAGGATGAAGGCGAGGCTGTTGCAGCTTTCCGCCTCGTCCATGTAGTGCGTGGTGATGAGGAAAGTCAGCCCCTCGCTGGCAAGTTCGTGAATCTGATCCCAGAATTCGCGCCGCGCCTTCGGATCCACCCCCGCGGTCGGTTCGTCCAGCAGCATCAGTTTCGGGTCGTGGATCATGCAGGCTGCAAGCGCCAGCCTTTGTTTCCAGCCTCCGGAAAGTTCGCCGGCAAGCTGCCGCTGCCGCTTTTCGAGTCCGAGCCGCTGGAGGCTCCTGCTTACGGCTTCGCGGCGGTTTTTCACCGAATACATGCGGGCGACGAAATCGAGATTTTCCACGATGCTCAAATCCTCCCAAAAGCTGAACTTTTGCGTCATGTAGCCGACCTGGCATTTGATGGTCTCGCTCTCATGGATGACATCGTGACCGAGACATGTGCCCTCGCCTTCGTCCGCGCGCAGCAGGCCGCACAGCATGCGGATGAATGTCGTCTTGCCACTCCCATTCGGGCCCAGGAAACCGCAGATCTCGCCGCTGGCTACCTGAAGGTCGATATGGTCCACAGCCGTGTGGCTGCCGAAGCGTTTCGTCATCCCTTTCACGTCGATCGCCGCGGCTTCACCCATAATGATTTTCAGGAGCCAAATTCCACATCCACTGCCTGCCCCGGATGAAGGTTCCCGGCGATTTTTGGATCGAACTCCACTTCGACCATGATGACCAGTTTCGAGCGGCTCTCGCGGCTGTAGATGACCGGAGGCGTGTATTCCGCTTCCGGCGAAATGAAGCTCACCCTCCCCGTGAACGGAGTGCCCACGCCATCCACGCTTACTTGCACTTGGTCGCCCACGTGGACCGCGCCGATTCGCAGTTCCGGCACGAAGGCGCGCACCTTGATCTGCTCTGGTGGCAGCAGCGACACGACCGGGTAGCCCGCCGGGACCCATTCGCCCTCGTAATACAGGGTGTCGAAGACGAGGCCGGATTTCGGCGCGTTCTGCGATTTCTGGTCCAGGTCCCATTGGGCTTTTGCCAGCGCCGCTTCGCTGGCGTGCGCGCCGGCCTGGGCGGCGGCGATCTCATCGACACGGGCGCCAAGGCGGGCGGTTTGCAGATCGGCGCCAAGTTGCTCCACTTGCTGGCGATCCTGATCGCGCGTCATGCGGGCCTTTTGAAAATCCTGTACTGAGATCGCGCCGGTTTGAACCAGCCTGTCCTGGCGCTCGAAATCCTTCTCCGACATATCCAGCGCCGCGTGCGCCTGCTTGAGTTGCGCCTCGGCGGATGCAATCTCAGTGGGGCGCTTGCCCGTTTTCTCGTCATCAAGGGTCGCCCGGGCCTGCGCAAAAAGCCGCGCCGCCTGGTCGCGCGCCGCGGTTTCCGAGCCGTTCTCAAGGGAAAAAAGCGGGTCCCCGGCTTTCACCATCATCCCCCGTTGTACTGCGAGCGACTGGAGCGCGCCCGCCATTGGCGACGCGACGTACACGAATTCGCCTTCGACGTAGCCCTGCACCTTGTTCGGATCGGAATGATCGCAGCCCGCCAGCAGTATGCTGGCCGCCGCAAGCAACGCGCTTCCGAGGAAGAGCGGCATCCCTCGGATGTTCGGACCATGGCCTTTCATCGCTTCGATGTCCCCTTCAAGAACCACCGTCATCAATGCTCCGCAATATTTGCGGGAGAAATGCCCTCTAATTTGGTTGTTGTGAGTTTCCCATTCATGTAGCCCGCCTCGGAACTTCAATATGACGCTTTTTCCCGGATTCGCCCAATACCTCCTTGGCGTCCGCCCCATAGCCGCCGGTTATCCGCCCACCCCGACTTTACGGTTTTCTCTCCTATCACGCCGTCTGCGTATCCAATTTCGTGATAGCTTTTTGCTATAGCCGGCGCGATATTCCTCCAAATGGAGCTTCGTCACATGCGTTATTTCGTGGCGGTCGCCGAAGATTTGAGCTTTACCAGGGCCGCTCAAAAACTCCGGCTCGCCCAGCCGTCGCTCACACGGCAGGTGCGCAATCTGGAGGACGAAATCGGGGTAAAACTCCTCGACCGTTCAAATAACCGCGTCGCGCTCACCGAGGAAGGGCGGCTTTTCCTTTTCGACTCTAAGAAGCTCCTCGCGATGTGCGCCGAAAGCGTTGCCGCAGTGCAGCGGATGAAGCGCGGAGAAAACTCCGACCTCAACATCGGCTACGTGGCAAACATCCACTACGGATTGCTGCCAGCCACTCTGGGAGCATTCCGGAAACTCCACCCAGGCGTGGCTCTCAACCTTTTCGATATGACGAGCGCGGAACAATTTCTGGCGCTCGATGGCCGCAAGATCGACCTCGGCTTCGTCGGCCTTGCCCCAGCGCTCTCCGGCAGCGCTTTGCTCTCCGAATGCGTGGCGCACGATACGATGCTCGTCGCCGTGCCCGCCCGCCATCCGCTCGCGAAGAAGGCAAAAATCACCCTCGCCGACCTCGCGCCGCAGTTCTTCATCGTCATGTCCGCGCAGACCCATCCGGGCACTCGCGAATGGCTGACGGAGACCTGCACGCAGGCCGGGTTCGCAGGGAGGATTTTGCAGGAGGCCGACACCGAGCCGACGACGATCCAATTTGTCGCCGACGGGCTGGGCGTGGCGCTGTTGCCCGAGCAAATCACTGGACTCCCGCACGAAGGCGTGGTCTTTCGTCCGCTCTCTCCGCCGCTTCGCCGCGAATCGACCATTGCTTGGCGTGCGGACAATCCTTCAAAACCGCTCAAAGATTACATTCAGATCGTGAAAGAACTGTCGGGCAGCCTGTGACCCCAGGGTTTTATCTCGGCAGGACGGTCGTGTATTGGGTTACACCGTTCACGAAGATTGGTTGGTAATAAATCCCGTTAAACTGGTACGCCACTCCGCCGTTAAAGGAAACCTGCACCACCCCCGGGGGCAGCTCCGGCACGATCACTCCGATCGGGGTCGGAGCGACCACAAAACCTCCGTCCTGCTCCGCATAAAACGCCCCTCCGGCGTAATAATACGTCAGGTTCCCCGCATCGATTTCAACCGCGCCATCCGGCACCTGCGGGATATCCGCGCCGACCGGCGGGTACACCTCCTGATAGTCGTCGCCCTCCTGTTGATAGTAAATCCCGTCGTCGTAATAATAAGGCTGATTATTTACAAGCAGCCGCGCATATCCCGCTCCGAGCCTGTGTCGGCGCGCGCCAAAAGCAAATTCGCTCCCGGCTCGCCGAATATTGACATCCGCGTCCACATCGCGATGAACGATGACCTGCCGTTGCGCGCCGAAGTCACGAGACACCGAGACAGGCCGCTGCCTCACATTTGTGTCAACGTGACGGATGCTTCCGTGATCGGCGCGGTCCACGAAGGCCGGAGCGCGTTCCACTGGCTCCCGTGCGGGTTCGCTCCTTGATACAGATTCGCCGCGACCAGCCTGTTGCGAACGCTGGGCATAAATCAACGGGAGGCTCGCCAGCAGCGCCAATACGCCGACCCCTATGTTTCTGACGGAAGTAACTTTGCTGGTTTTCATGGTCATTTACCCCCGTTCCTGTGCGCCTCGTTCTTACCCTTGATTTCTGCCACTGTAATCTTTGTTGATCCGGCGGGCGCCTCGAATTTGAACAGGAAGTCCGAAAGCTTGGTTTCAAAATCCCAGTTCGAGAAAATTGCCGTGTATTCCGGTGAGCCTTCCTCGTCCTTGTAGGTGATCACGATTTTTCGCGGCACAGGTCTCGCCCCCTGCTCGATCCAAATCTGCCAGTCGACCTTTCCCAGGGAAAAGGCCAGATGTTCGCACGGCGCCCCGAGAACTGTGACCGGTCCCAGTAGGATGCCGGAAGTGATTTTGCGCATCGCGTTCTGGTAGGGATCGCTGACGATGATGTCCTCCAGAGGCAGCGTAATGCCGAACCGCTCGCACGCGACATCGAGGGCTTCATCCAGCGTGGCGGGCGCCGGGATGCTTCCATAGAAATTTTGGACGCGATCCAGAAGGGTGATCGACTTGCCATCATAATACATCCCGCGATTGCGACGGGTGGAATGCACCTCCGAATGGAATCGATCGGGCCGGCGCACCTGCAAGTCGACGGTCCTTCCAGCCTGGACCTGCTGTCCCGATCCCAGTCGCACATCCTGCCAGACTTCCACGCTCACCGAGAAAAATGGCTCCTGCCCTAGATAATCGCTCATTCGCCGCAGCAACTCATCGGCTTGCGGGTCAACGGCGGGTTTTATATCCGCCGCCGGCGCGGCGATCGCCACCAACCCCATCCAGGCAATAAAACCCGGCCGCAACCATCCAAATGCAAAATCGAGGATTCTGCTCGTTGCTTTCATTGGTCTCCTTCCAATCCACAGGTGCTTCATATCTTTGAATCGGTTAAGTGAGGATCGGAGGTCCTCCCCAATCAGACCAATACCTTTTCGACGTCTGCCCCATAGCCTGCGGCTATTCGCAAAAACTCATCCCTTCCACCTTCGCTCTAATGTCCCCTCAGCGCATCGCGCTTGGCGATAGCTGCCGGCTATGGGCCGCACACCAAGGAGGCATTGGTCGAATTTGGGAATCGGCCCCATACTCGCGAAGGTTCAAGGTTCCGGCCAAGGAAGTTCTTGCGTTCCTCGAACCCTGGAAAGCCTCAAGACTTAAATGTACGAAAAGAATCACTTGGCGGCCACGGAGGAGATGTCCAACGGAAACGAGCCATTCGACGACGTTCCCGAACGCGGAGCACCGGGCGTCGACCTTGCTTGCCGCGACATTTCCGACCGCATGCAGGCGGAAGAGGTGCTGCTGAAGGCGGGGGCTCTGCAGAGCGCCATTTTCAACAGCGCCAATTTCTCAAGCATCGCCACCGACGCCAAGGGCGTCATTCAGATCTTCAACGTCGGCGCCGAGCGGATGCTGGGGTACGCGGCCGCCGAAGTGACGAACAAGATCACCCCCGCCGACATTTCCGATCCGCGAGAACTGATCGCACGCGCCAACGCGCTGAGCGCGGAACTGGAAACCACGATTACGCCGGGCTTCGAGGCGTTGGTGTACAAGGCAGCGCACGGGATCGAGGACATTTACGAGCTGACCTACATCCGCAAGGATGGCAGCCGCTTCCCGGCCATTGTATCGGTCACGGCCCTGCGCGACGCGCAGGACGCCATCATCGGCTATCTCCTCATTGGTACCGACAACACCGCGCGCAAGCAGGTCGAAGCCGACCAGATGAAACTCGACCAGCGCCTGCGCGACCAACAGTTCTATACCCGCTCGCTCATCGAATCGAACATCGACGCGATCATGACGACCGACCCCTCCGGCATCATCTCCGACGTCAACAAGCAGATGGAGGCCCTCACAGGCTCCACGCGCGACGAACTCATTGGCGCGCCATTCAAGAATAACTTCACCGATCCGGAGCGAGCCGAAGGCGCCATCAAGCGGGTTCTGGGCGAAAGGAAGGTTACCGACTACGAGTTGACCGCACGGGCCAGGGACGGCAAGGAAACAGTGGTCTCCTACAACGCGACCACCTTCTACGACAGAGATCGGAAACTTCAAGGCGTCTTCGCCGCGGCGCGCGACGTCACCGAACGCAAGCGGTCGGAGCAAGAGCTTTCGGAAAAGGCACGGTTGCTGGACCTGAGCAATGACGCCATCATCGTCCGCGATCTTGATGACAAAATCAGTTCGTGGAACAAGGGCGCCGAGAAGCTTTACGGCTGGGCTTCCGAGGAAGCGATCGGAAAGCACCTCGACTCCTTGCTCCGAACGGAATTTCCAAAACCGATGGAGGAAATCCTCGCCCAGCTTCAGAGTGAAGGCGAGTTCAGCGGCGAGCTGGTGCAGATCGTTCGCGATGGCCGCCGCGTCGCCGTCCTTTGTCGATGGGTCCTTGACCGGGGTACGAAATCGATTTTAACCAGCTACACGGACATCACCGAACGCCGCATGCTGGAGGAATCCCTGAGCGCACGCGCCTCGGACCTCGTCCGGGCCGATCGCAGCAAGGACGAATTCCTCGCCATGCTCGCGCATGAACTGCGCAATCCGCTCGCGCCATTGCGCAATGCCGCGGAGATTTTGCAGACCCCCGGCGCGAGCGCCGACGAGCGCGGGCAGGCGCAGCGCATCATTGGCCGGCAGATCGAAAATATGACGCGCATGATCGACGACCTGCTCGATGTCTCGCGCATCACCGAGGGAAAGATCGCCCTTCGCCTGGGGCCTGTGGCGCTCGCGGACATTCTTGCCACCGCGGCCAGCGTCGCCCGCTCCGGCATCAGCGCCCGCCGGCAGGAGCTTACCATCTCGCTGCCCTCCAAACCGATTTATTTAAACGCCGACGCCACGCGTCTCGATCAGGTCTTCGGCAATCTCCTCGGCAATGCGTGCAAATATAGCGACTGCGGCTGCCACATCTGGCTCAGCGCGGAGTTGGCTCCGGTGGAATGCTCTGCCTTGTCCTGCGAAGTTGGGGTTCGAGAAGGCCTCGGCCTGGGAGGGGACGAAGCAACAGGAAGCGTTCCCAGCCCGCAGGAGGTCGTCGTGCGGGTGCGCGACAATGGCATCGGCATCGCGGCCGACCTATTGCCTCACATTTTCGATCTTTTCGTGCAATCGACCCGCGCGCTGGATCGCGCGCATGGCGGGCTGGGAATCGGCCTCACACTCGTCCAGCGGCTCGTGAAGCTGCACGGCGGCAGCGTCGAGGCGCGTAGCGGCGGCATCGGCCAGGGCAGCGAATTCACCGTGCGACTGCCGACCATCCCCGCTCCCGTCGTCTTACCGCAGCCGCCCGCCCCGTTGCACGCCGGCTCAGAGACCTCGCGCCGCATGCTTATCGTCGATGACAACGAAGACTCCGCCCGCAGCATGGAGATGCTCCAGCGCCGGCGCAATTACGAGACGCGCACCGCCTTCACCGGCCCCGACGCCGTCGCTGCCGCAGCCGAGTTCGCACCCGAGGTGGTGCTCCTGGACCTCGGCTTGCCCGGCATGGACGGCTTCGAAGTCGCCCGCCGTTTGCGCGCCATGCCCGCGCTGGCCGGCGCCTTCCTCGTAGCAATGAGTGGCTACGGCAGCGACGAAGACCGCGCTGAGGCACGGGATGCCGGCTTCGACGAATACCTGATCAAGCCCCTTGACCTCGACTTCCTGCGCGAGCGGCTGCCGGGCCGGGATTGACATGAGGCTGCTCGACGGGCCCCGGTACGAGCATCACCGCCGAGTGGAATAAAGACTCGTCGTTGGTTGCGGTCAGATTGATGTGGAGTGTGAAATCCAATGCTATACTGGTATTCTCGCGAACGGGGCAAAGACCATGCGCTTGCTAGTGTTGTGTATCAAAAATGACTTTCATACTCCGAAGACATGAGTCCCGGAGGGACTGCCCGAAATTAGCCGGGGGCGTGAGCCCCCGGTACCACGCCATAACGGGCAAAGCCCCGGCAGG
>Ga0182030_10011911_pt1 | contig 17500 bp, 14 predicted proteins | sample 812S3MmetaG_FD_121299 | JGI IMG/M metagenome (GOLD analysis project Ga0182030, IMG submission 121299) | Permafrost microbial communities from Stordalen Mire, Sweden - 812S3M metaG (Illumina Assembly) | ecosystem: Environmental > Terrestrial > Soil > Wetlands > Permafrost | place: Sweden...
CACGCCCGAGGCCTCCGGCGAGGCGGGAACCTGCAGTCCACCAGGCACCGCCGAGACACCAGGTGACACCGGTGCCCCGGACAGCGCCGAACCGCCAGCGACCCCAGCGACCCCGCCAGCTACGCCGGCCGCCCCAGTCCCGCCCGCGCCGGTCACCGGGGCGCCGGGCAGCACCGACGAGGGGCCCGTACTCACGGGCGACGGCATGCCTTGCAGGCTGCTCACGGGAACGGCGGCCGGGGTCGTCCCTGAACCGGAGCCCGCAGACCCTGGCGAAGGCGCCCCGGAGCCGGACAAGCCAGGGCTGCGCGTCCCGCCGATTCCGCCGCCCGCAGGCCCGGAACCAGCTGAGCTCTGACCCGGGCCGGCCCCAGAAACCGAGCCCGCGCCGGACGCGGCCCCGGCCCCGGACGCGGCCCCGGACGGAGAATTGCCAGTGCCTCGAGGTGGATAGGCGCCGGCGTTCCCGATGGTGTCAGGAAGGTTGTCGTTGGCCTGCACCAGGTACTCGCTCAACGTGGAAATGTACTGCCGGGCCCGTTCATCTGCCGCCTGGCCCCCGCCGCCGAAAATGTCGCTGGACACGCTCCCGGTGGAGGGATCCGGCAGCGCTTTGGCCCACGGCAGCACCTGGGTGCCCAGCCAGGTCAGCACCGAACCTACCTGCGTGGCCTGCCGGGACAGCACCGTCATCTGATCATGCAGCTGCTGGAACTTTCCCATCGCCGCCTGGGCGGCGGATCCTGACCAGTGCTCCGCCAGTGCCTGCGCATGCTGGGTCAGGCGGTTCGCCACCTGATCAAGCACCGCACCCAGCTGCGCGTGCGCCGCGCCCGCGTCGGCCACCGCGCCCGGATCTAGCCGTCGCAAGATCTCCATTACCTGCGAGGAGCTCATTCCCGCCCCGCTGAAGCCCGCGACCGCATTGGTCTTCACCGGGTAACTTCCCGCTGAGTCCGCCGCCGGGATACCACCGAAGGCAGCGGGTCGCACAATGGTCATGACCACAGGGCAGTATTGGTAGCTTCGGCCGACTGGTAGTTGGAATTAGCGGTGCCGATGACGGCACCGAGCTGTGACAGGACCTGCGCCATGTTGGCCATGGCGGCATCCCATTGGGCCTTGGCGGTGTAATAGGCTTGCTGGGCATTACCATCCCAGGTCGCCAGCGAGGATCGCAGCTGGGCATCGAGACCGGTCACTTCTGTCTGCAGGGATGTATAGGTCCGGGTGAAGTCGGCCTGCCCCTGCTCCAGCGACGCGAACACCGCCCGGGTGTACTCGCTCATTGCTCCGTTATCTCCCGTCAGGTATTGAGCAGGCCCGCGATCCGGCCGACCTGGCTCGTGGTGGTGTCCTCGGTGGTGGTGTAGGTCGCCTGGGTGGAGACGAGCTTTTCCTGCATGCCCGCCAGCGCGTTCAGGACGGTGGCGAAGTCGGCGCTGAACGCCTCGTAAGTGCTGTTGAAAGCGGTGGCGGCCTGCCCGGTCCAGCCGCCCTGAAGGGCGGAGTTGTACCCGTTCATAGACGACTGCAGCCCGCGGATAACCGTCACCGCGGATTCCGCCTGGTTTGCGGCCTGCGCCATCGCCGCCCGGTCAACAGCAGACTCTCCCGCTGCCATCCCCGTCACCTGCCTTTCCCCGTACGGAATTACCAATGCCTTTCACTGATCACGCCGCGAAGCATGATCATTTACGTGACCGGTGCCGCGACCGCCAGGTGAAAGAAGGCGGTGATTCCTGGCGGCCGCGTGCACGGGCCACTAACCGGACTACGAGCGGGCCACCGAGCGCGGTTCGGCCGCGAGATTTCCGTAATTAATCGGTAAGAAATTACACCGGCCAGGACGCCGATTCTGGCTGACCCGCGGCCTGCTTATCGCCGGGATTCCCGAGAACCTGGGTCAGATAGGGATTACCGAACCTGGCTTCGGGATCGACGTCGGCGCGGACCCGGCGGAAGTCGTCGTAGCGAGGGTAAAGCGCGCGCAGGCGGCCGGTACCGGGGGTATGCACCTTGCCCCAGTGCGGCCGGCCCGCCACGTCCGCCACGATGGACTCGAATAGGCCGAAGTAGGCCTGGTAGGGCAGCCCCGTGTACTGGTGGATGGCGATATAGGCGGTGTCCCGGCCGTAGGCGGTGGACAGCCAGATGTCGTCGGCGGCGGCCACCCGCACCTCGACCGGGAACATCACCGGGTCGGCCAGGCGAGGCACCTCGCGGCGCAGTTCGCCGAGCACGTGGCTCAGTGATTCACGTGGAACGGCGTACTCGGACTCGACGAAACGTACCCGCCGGGGCGTGACGAACACCCGGTGCGACAGGTCGGTATAGGACCGGGGGGACAGGGCGGCCGAGGAGAACCGGTTCAGCGCGGGAATGAGCCGGGGCCGCGCCCGGCCGACCCGGCACAGCGTCCCGAACGCGGCGTTCTCCATCACCTCGAACTCCCAGAACCTGCGCCACGCCGGCATCGCGGCGGGCGCCGGGGAGCCGCCGGGGGGGAAAGCCGGTTGTTCCGCTTGACCAGGGCCCGGCGGCCGTAGGGAAACCAGTAGAACTCGAAGTGATCGTTAGCGGCGGCCCGCCGTCGCCTGCGCCGCGGCCGCGGCCATCCTGGTCATCTCGCCCACCTGGCCCGCGGCGCTGGTGGCCGCGCCGCTGCTCGGCGCGGGCTTCGGCACGTACTGGGCGGCCGCTCCCGCCATCTTGACCGCGGTGCTGCCCGCGGCGGCCGATCGCGCGAAGGATCTCGGCGTGATCAACGTGGCGTATTCGTGGCCGCTGGTCGTCGCGCCGATCATCGCCGGGGCGGTACTCGGTCTCATGCACAGCTATCCGTCGCTGTTCGCGCTGGCCGGGCTGGCGTCGATCGCGGCCGGGATGACAATTACCCGGGTCCGTTCGGTCCGCTGACCGCCGTAACCGGTCCCGGCCGTGATATTCATGCCGAACGGGCCGTGGTTAACTCCCCGGGCCAGGTGAGTCCCAACCAAGGCGGCGCGGCGGACGTCGTAGAGGTGACATGGCTCGCGGGAGCCGCTATTGGACGTTGACAGGGGAACCGATGCTGATCACGAATGGGCGAAGATCCCGGCAGGCTGCGGCCGGCGCCGTGCTCTGTTATGCCGCGCTCGCTGGTGCCGCCTTGCTGGTAACGGCCTGCAGCTCAGCTGCTAGCTCAACGGCGGCGAGTACCGCCAGCACCCCGGCGGGATCGCCGGCGGCCGTCGGGTCGCCCACGGCCGCGGGGTCGCCGAGCGCCCCGGTCTCGTCGGCCGCGGCCCCGTCGGTCTCACCGAGCGTGACCGCTTCGCCGTCTGGGACCAGCACCTTCCTGGCCGCGTCCCAGGACATTAACACCACGCCGCTGTACGAGCCTGCCTGCGTTTCTTATCCCGGTTGCCCGCTGTCCGGTGATTCCACCGCGATCCTTTACAAAATGAAGTGGTCCGCCTGGTCCGCCACCGAGGCCGTGGGAACCGGCACCTATAAGCTCGACGACTGCAATCCCGATTGCGCCGCCGGCGTCGTGTCCGATGTGGCCACGGTGGTGACGCTCAGCCAGCCGGTCAAGGTCTGCTCCGCGTCGGGGACCCGCTGGTTCTGGTCCCGCGCGTCTTTCACGTTCCCGGACGGCCTGCCGAAGTCCCTGCAGGGCGGCGCCGCCCCGCAGAACCCCTGGACGTTCTCGTCCGTGGTCGCCGCAGCCACCCAAAGCTGCCACACGTAACCCAGAGATACTGTCAGCCCCATCAGAGCCCTCCCCCAACCACAACGATGGAACATCGGTGTCGCCGGAACAACAACGGTGGAATATCGGTGTCGCTGGACTGGACGCATAACGCGAGTTCCGGGCGTCACTCCGCCGAAGCGGGACGAAGGTCTCTGGTTTCGATGACGGCGAAGGCGACCGGGGGGATGGTGACCGTGTCCTGGTTGATCGCGACTTCCGGGCTGGACGCGGCGAGCACCGCGATGCCGGGCTGCCCCAGCGGCAGCCGGACGGCCTGCGGGCCGAGGTTCGCCGCGATCCGCAGCCGCCCCCGCCGGACCATGATCCACCGCGCGTTCTCGTCGAAGTCGGCGCTCACCCGGTCGAGCCGGGGGTCGGTGAGTTCGGGCCGGACCCGGCGCAGCGCGATCAGCTCCCGGTACCAGGCCAGGATGCCAAGGTACGGCTCGCGGTCGCGCTGCGCCCAGTCGAGCTTGGAGCGCAGGAAGGAGCCCTTCTCCTGGGGGTCCGGCACGTCGGCCACGTCCCAGCCGTGCGTGGCGAACTCGGCCTTGCGCCCCTCGGCGACAGCCTTCGCCAGCCAGGGTTCGACGTGATCGGTGAAGTACTGCCACGGCGTGTCCGCACCCCACTCCTCGCCCATGAACAGCATCGGGGTATAGGGCGAGGTCAGCACCAGGCCGGCCCCGACCTTGACCAGCTCAACCGGAAGCGTGGCCGCGATCCGGTCCCCGGTGGCCCGGTTGCCGATCTGGTCGTGATCCTGCAGGTAGCCGAGGAAGCGGTGGGCGGGGACGCGGAACACGTCGACCTGCCGCCCGTGCCTGCGGCCGCGGAAAGCGGACCAGCTGCCGTCGTGGAAAAACACCTTGGTGTAGGTCTTGGCCAGCGCGGCCAGCGACCCGAAGTCGCAGTAGTAGCCCTGCCGTTCGCCGGTGATCGCCGCGTGCACCGCGTGATGGAAGTCGTCGCTCCACTGCGCGTTGAGCCCGTAGCCGCCCGCCTCCCGGGAGGTGACCAGCCGGGGATCATTGGTGTCGGATTCAGCCACCAGCACGAGCTCGCGGCCCAGCCTGGCCGCCAGCGCCTGCACCTCGGTGGCGAGCTCTTCCAGGAAGTGCAGGGCCCGGTGGTCCTCCAGGGCGTGCACCGCGTCCAGCCGGAGCCCGTCGAGGTGGTAATCGCGCAGCCACATCAGCGCGTTGCCGATCAGGAACGAGCGGACCTCGTCGGACCCGGGCTGGTCCAGGTTCACCGCGGGACCCCAGGGCGTCACGTGCGCCTCGGTGAAGTACGGCCCGAAGTCGCCGAGCCGGTTGCCGATGCCCACGTGGTTATACACCACGTCGAGCAGGACGGCCAGGCCGCGCGCATGACAGGCGTCCACGAGCCGCTTCAGCCCGTCCGGGCCGCCGTACAGCTCGTGCACCGCCCAGAGGTTGATGCCGTCGTAACCCCAGCCGTGCTCGCCGGGGAAGGACGCGACCGGCATCAGCTCGACCGTGTGCACGCCGAGGTCGCGGAGGTGATCGAGCCGCCCGATGGCCGCGTCGAACGTGCCCTTCGGCGTGAACGTGCCGATGTGCAGCTCGTAAGTCACCGAGCCGTGCAGCGGGGCGCCGCGCCAGCTCCAGTCCGTCCAGGGGAAGGCGGCGTGATCATAGCGGCGGCTCAGGCCCGTGATGCCGAACGGCTGCCGCAGGGAGCGGGGGTCAGGCAACGTCTCGCCGTCGTCCAGCCGGAAACCGTAGTCGATGCCGGCCGCTACGTCGGGCACGTCCGCGCTCCACCAGCCGGAGCCGGGCTCGGCTTCGGAGCTCATCGGGTACCGCTGGCCCGCGACCTCGACCCCGACCTTATCCGCGGCGGGGGCCCAGACGCTGAACGCGGTCACCGGGTGGTCCCGCCCGCGAGGCGGTCCTGCTCCTCGTCGTAGCTCCAGCGCTCCTCGTCGTAGCTCCGGTGCTCCTCGTCGTAGATCCGGTCGGGGATGAGCAGGGCCACCGGGAGCCGGCGGGTCAGCTCGGCCAGCGGCGGCCGCAGGCCGGCGTGCCTGACCCCGGTCAGCATGTCGCGCCAGTGGATTTCGGGCAGCGGCAGGACGGTGTCGCCCCAGCCGCCGCGCCGCCGCAGCCCGGCGGGCAGCCGGGTGACGACGGTGACCGCGTGCCCGCCGCGGACGAAGGCGACCGCGTGCTCCGCGGCCGGGCCCTCGCACGCGAGCGGAACATAACCGCCCGCGAACCAGTCCGGATGGTCGCGGCGCAGGCCCAGTGCGCGGGAGGTGACCAGCAGTTTTTCCGCGTCCAGGCCGACCGCGGCGTCCGGCCCGGCCGCCAGCGCGGCCAACAGCCGCCTGCGCCGCTGGTAGTCCACTGGCCGGCGGTTGTCCGGATCCACCAGCGACAGGCCGGTGAGCTCACAGCCCTGGTAGACGTCGGCCACTCCCGGCATGGTGAGCTGCACCAGCTTGGCGCCGAGGGAGTTAACCCTGGCGTCGGGCGCGATCCGGGCCACGAAGCCGGCGATGGCGGCGGTCAGTTCCGGGTCGCCGGTCACGGCATCGGCCAGGCCGAGCACTGCCGACTCGTATCCGGCCCGCGGCACGGTCCAGGATGTCCGGGTCTTGGCCTCGTTCATGGCCTTGCCGAGGTACTCCGCCACGCGTTCGCTGCCGATCAGCCAGGCGCCGACCAGGGTCTGCCACATCAGGTACTCAAGGTCCGGCTCCGGCGCCCGCTCGGTGGCCTGTGCCGCGGCGCCGTCGGTGAGCCACCGGGCCAGGCCGTGCCATTCGCCAACCTGATGCGCCCATTCCTCCGGCCATTCGGCGAGCACCGCCAGCCGGGCCCGCACGTCCTCCTGCCGCTTGGTGTCGTGGGTGGATAGCGTGGTCAGGGTGGCCGGCCACCGGTCGGCCAGGCGGCCGGCCCCGGCGTGAAACCGCGCCGGGCTGACGCCGAAAATATCCGGGTTGCCGCCCACCTCGTTCAGCGCGGTCAGCCGGGACCAGCGGTAGAACGCGGTGTCCTCGACGCCCTTGGCCAGCACCGGTCCGGTGGTCTGGCCGAACCGCACGACCAGTTCGTCGCGGGCCGCCTGCTGTGACGCGTCGCCGGCCGCGTCGCCGAGGCCGAGCACGGCCGCGCACACGGCGTCCAGGGCCGGGTGCAGCCGCTCGTCCAGGTGGTCGCGAGCGCGGGCGGCGGCCGCCTGGACCACCGCCGAGGAGGCTCCGGGCGGCGGCTGGCCCGGGGTCACGTAGGCCCGGTACACGCCGAACTCCGCCAGCACGGCGACCAGGATGTCGTGCAGGTCGGCGGCGCTGAAGCCGTCCAGGGCGGGGTAACCCGCACGGGCGAACAGCCGGGTCAGCCGGGACAGCTCGGCGGCGAAAGTGCCATCGGCGATGTACTGCTTGGCGTCCCGCTCCACCGCGGCGAAATCCTGGCTGCCGCCGGTGAAGCGGAGGTATTCCGCGGTCAGCGGCTCTTCCCCGGCGGGGTCCACGAACAGCCCGCCGACTAGGGCGAGGGTGTCGTAGCCGGTGGTGCCCGCGCAGCGCCAGTCCGGCAGTTCCTCGTCGTGGGCCAGGATCTTCTCCGCCACGACCCACGCGTCACGGGTCGCCGCCGCCAGCCGGTCCAGGTAGCCGGCCGGGTCGGCCAGCCCGTCGGGATGGTCCACCCGCAGGCCGTCGATCAGCCCCTCGTCCACCAGGCGCAGCAGGACCTGGTGGGTGGCGTCGAACACCTCGGGATCCTCCACCCTGACCGCGATCAGGGTGTCGACGTCGAAGAACCGCCGCCAGTTCAGCTGGGTGGCCGCGTCGTGCCAGCCGGTAAGCCGGTAGTGCTGCTGGGCCAGCAGCACGCCCAGCGGCAGGTCGGCGACGCCGTCCCGCAGCGGCAGCACGTGATCGAAGTAACGCAGTACCGGCCCGGAGTGCCCGTCGTGCTCAGGGTCCCGCAGGGCCGGGTCGATGATGAGGTCATCCAGGCATTTCTCCACCGGGCCGCCCAGGATGGGCATCAGCAGCCGGCCGTCCTGTGCGTCCCAGTCGACGTCGAACCAGTGCGCGTACTCCGATTGCCTGCCCTGGTACAGCACCGACCACAGCTGCTTGTTCAGCGACTCCGGGGTCGGCCGGGCCATGTGGTTGGGCACCACGTCGACCACCACGCCGAGGCCGTTCCGGTGAAACGTCTCCACCATCGCGCGGAACGCGTTCTCCCCGCCGAGGTCCGTGGAGACGCGCGAGTGATCCACCACGTCGTACCCATGCGGGGAGCCCGGATTGGCCTGCAGGATCGGCGACAGGTAGACGTGCGTCACGCCGAGCGCGGCCAGGTAATCGGCCTGCTCAGCGGCCCGGGCGAAGCCGAAGCTGTCCCGCAGCTGCAGCCGGTAGGTGGACACGGGCACCCGGGCCGGGCCGCCGCCAGCGGGCTCAGCCACGGCGCAGCAACTGCACGGAGTAGTTGACCACGTTGATCACGTCTCCCGGCTTGACGGCATTCTCATGGTCAAAGTCCGTCGCCGGGGACGCCGTGTCCAGCACCTTGGACCACCGCTGGCCGTAGCGGCGCGGCGGGATGACGAACTGCAGGTCCTCCTCGCCCGCGTTGAACAGGAACAGGAAGGAATCATCGCTGACCTTCTCGCCGCGCCGGTCAGGCTCGCTGATCGCCCGGCCGTTCAGGAACACGGTGAGCGACTTGGCGAACCCGGCGTCCCAGTCGTCGTCGGTCATCTCCTCCCCGGCCAGGGTGAACCACGCGATATCGCCGAGCCGGTTCCGGCCGCCGCGCAGCGCCTGACCGCGGAAGAACCGGCGGCGGCGGAAGACCGCGTGGTCGGCCCGCAGCCGGATGAGCGTGCGGACGTAGTCCAGCAGCGCCTGGTCCTCTTCGGCGCGCACCGCCCAGTCCACCCAGGAGATCTCGTTGTCCTGGCAATAGGCATTGTTGTTGCCCCGCTGGGTGCGGCCCATCTCATCACCGGCCAGCAGCATCGGGACGCCCTGCGACAGCAGCAGCGTGGTGAGGAAGTTGCGCTTCTGCCGCGCGCGCAGCGCGAGCACGGCCTTCTCCTCGGCCGGGCCCTCCGCGCCGCAGTTCCAGGACCGGTTGTCGTCGCTGCCGTCCCGGCCGTCCTCGCCGTTGGCCTCGTTGTGCTTGTGGTTGTAGGAGACCAGGTCATTCAGGGTGAAGCCGTCGTGGCAGGTGACGAAGTTGACCGAGGCGACCGGGCGCCTGCTGTCCTGCTGGTACAGGTCGCTGGATCCGGTCAGCCGGGAGGCGAACTCGGGGACCGTCGAGGGCTGGCCGCGCCAGAAGTCGCGGATCGTGTCCCGGTACTTGCCGTTCCACTCGCTCCACAGCGGCGGGAAGTTGCCGACCTGATAGCCGCCGTCGCCCACATCCCACGGCTCGGCGATGAGCTTGACCTGGGAGACCACCGGATCCTGCTGGACCAGGTCGAAGAACGCCGACAGCCGGTCCACCTCGTAGAACTGGCGGGCCAAGGTGGCGGCGAGATCGAACCTGAAGCCGTCCACGTGCATGTCGAGCACCCAGTACCGCAACGAGTCCATGATCATCTGAAGCACATGCGGATGCCTCATGAGCAGGCTGTTACCGGTGCCCGTGGTGTCCATGTAGTAGCGCCGGTCGTCGTCCACGAGCCGGTAGTAGGCAGCGTTGTCGATGCCGCGGAAGGACAGCGTGGGCCCCATGTGGTTGCCCTCGGCGGTGTGGTTGTAGACCACGTCCAGGATCACCTCGATCCCGGCCGCGTGCAGGGCGCGCACCATGGTCTTGAACTCCTGCACCTGCTCGCCGCGGTCGCCGCCGGCCGCGTAGGCGTTGTGCGGGGCGAAGAAACCGATGGTGTTGTAGCCCCAGTAGTTGCTCAGGTCCTTCTCGCTGAGGTGACTGTCAGTGACGAACTGGTGCACCGGCAGCAGTTCGACTGCCGTGACTCCCAGCCCCTGCAGGTGCGAGATGACCGCGGGATGCGCCAGGCCCAGGTAGGTGCCGCGCTGCTCGTCCGGGATGACCGGATGTTCTTTGGTCAGGCCGCGGACGTGCGCTTCGTAGATGACCGTCTCGTGGTACGACGTCCGCGGCGGCCGGTCCAGGTTCCAGTCGAAGTACGGGTTCACCACGACCGAGCGCGGGACATGCGGCGCGGAGTCGGCGTTGTTACGCCGGTCCGGGTGCCCGAACGGGTAGGAGAACACCGCCTGACCCCAGTCGACGCTGCCCTCAATCGCCTTCGCGTACGGGTCGAGCAGCAGCTTGGCCGGGTTGCAGCGCTGCCCGGCGGCCGGGTTGTAGGGCCCGTGCACCCGGTATCCGTAGCGCTGGCCCGGGACGACGCCCGGCAGGTAGCCATGCCAGACGAATCCGTCCACTTCGTGCAGGTCGACCCGGGTTTCTTTGCCGTCCTCGTCGAACAGGCACAGCTCGACCCGCTCCGCTACCTCAGAGAACAGGCCGAAGTTAGTCCCGGCCCCGTCATAGGTTGCGCCCAGCGGGTAGCTGTCACCCGGCCATACGGCACTCGCCGCCAAAAGTTCCCCCTCTCGCTGAACACGCGCTCCAATCCTCCCTCACCTTCCCATCCCGGCGGCGACCATGCGCAGCGGTCACATGCTCCCGGCAAAAGGGACAGGGACCACCAGCATATGTTCGGGTCTGTGCCAATTGCTCCAGCGGACGACGGCGGGCTACGGGGTCGTGACGGCCGCCGTGGCCGGCCGGCCGTGAATCAGCGGGCGCGCAGGGCGGCGACCAAGGCGGGGATGACCTGGTGCAGGTCGCCGATGATGGCGTAGTCGGCGTGGGCCAGGATGGGGGCGCCCGGGTCGGTGTTGATCGCGATGATGCGCCTGGCGCCCGCGCAGCCGGCGATGTGCTGGATGGCGCCGCTGATGCCGCAGGCCAGGTAGAGCTCCGGGGTGATCTTGGTGCCGGTCTGGCCGACCTGCTGCCGGTGCGGCCGCCAGCCCTCGGAGGTGACCACCCGGGACACTCCGACCACGCCGCCCAGCAGCTCCGCCAGCTCCTCCAGCGGGGCGAAGCCGTCAGCTCCGCCCACGCCGCGGCCGCCGCCGACCACGACCCGCGCGGTGGCCAGCGACACGCCCCCGGCCCGCCCGGCCGACTCGGTCGCCCGCACCACCAGATCCGCCTCGGCCAGCTCAGGCTTATGCACATGCACCTGGAGGGAGCCAGGCATCTCCGGGGGTCCGGGGGTCGTCCCCCGGGCGGGCAGAGCCGCGGAAAGGTCCCGCGCAATTGCGTGGGGCGTTTCCGCGGAAACGCCGACGGGCACCGGTGCCACGGCGTCGGTAGCCACGGTGAAGAGCGCGACCGGCGCCTCCATGATCGCGTCCTCGAGCAGTAGCCCGGCCCAGCGGTGCCGGACGAGCCGATGCGTGCGGCCGCCGTCGGGGGTGACCAGCGTGCAGTTAGCGGCCATCGGCAGGCCGGTGATCGCGCCGAGGTGCGCCAGCACCTCGTGACCGCGGTCGGTCCCGGCGGCCAGCACGGCGCTCGCGCCGGTTTCCGTCGCGAGCCCGGCCAGCACCCGGCCCCAGGCCTGCGGGGCGTATCCCGCCAGGGTGCCCGGTTCGATCACGTACACGTCGGTGACGCCGTAATCGGCCAGCGCGGCCATCGGCACGCTCGCCGAATCGGCGAACACGACGACCCCGAGGCCAGGGTCGCCCAGCGTCCGGGCGAGCGTCAGCGCGCGGAGCGACACGTCGGCGAGATCTGCGCCGTCCAGTTCCACCAGGCACAGGACGCTCATAGGATTCCCAGTTCGTCGAGGACGCGGACTAGCCCGGGAACCGCGTCGACGCCGTTCCCGAGTACGGTGGCCTGGTGCTGGCTCGACGTGGGCACCCGGAGCGCTTCCTTGCGCAGCCCTTCGGCGGCCCGGGCGGGCGAGGAGCGCTCGACCGCGGCGCGCTTGGCCCGCAGCCGGCCCGGCAGCGATGGGTACCGTGGCAGGTTGATGCCTTCCTTGACGGTGATCACCGCGGGCAGCGGCAGCTGGTAGGCCTCCTCGGCCCCGCGGTACTCGCGGCGGGCCACGACGCTGCTGGCCGACACCTCCAGGTTCTTGATCCCGGTGGCGACCGGCCAGCCCAGCTCGTGCGCCAGCCGGACGCCGACCTGGTAGTCGCCGGTATCGGCCGCTTCGTTGCCGAGCAGTACCAGGTCATACCCGTGAGCCCGGACCTCTGCTGCGATGGCGGCCGCGGTCGCGATCGGCCCGAACTCGCGGCCGTCGGTCTCGAGCAGGACCGCCCGGCCGGCGCCGAGCGCGAGGGCGCCGCGGAGCTGCTCGATCGCCGCCTCGGGCCCCAAGGTCAGCACCGACACCGAGCCGCCCGCCCGCTCGGCGATCTGCACGGCTTCCTCCACCGCGCACTCCTCGTGCGGGCTGATGGAGAACCCGGACGCCCGGGTGTCGACCTCCTGGCCGTCCGGGGTCACCGCGATCTTGCCGCCCACGGTCGGGACGCGCTTGACGCAGACGAGTATCTCCACGATCCATAACCCCCAAAGCGATTCCTTTGGCATGGTTGTGGCAGCCTGCACCAAAGATTGTGCAGGCTGCCACAACCACGACAATCCGGCTTGGGACCTGTGGTACCACAGGTACCGATGATGCAGGTGGTGCGATAGGAGCCACTCTCCTAGCTCCGGATCCGCTCGTTCGCGGGGTCGAACAGCGGGGTGGCGCCGGCCACCGCGACGGTGACCGGGTACGGCTCGCCCAGGTACTCGACTAGCAGCGAGGTGCCCTCGACGGCATGCTCCGCGGGCAGGTAGGCCATCAGCAGGTGCTTGCCCACCGACGGGCCCGAGCCGGCGCTGGTCACGTAGGAGGGGCGGCCCTTGGCGTCCACCAGGCGCTCACCCGACGGGAGGAGGATCGGCTCGCCGCCCAGCATGTACCGCAGCGACCCGTCCGCGGAAGTGTGCGAATCCACGGTGAGCGTGCACAGCACCGCGCACGGCGGCTCGGCCCGCTGCCGCAGGTAGGCGTCCTTGCCGATGAACGCCTGCTCCTTGACCTTAGGCCTGGTCATCCCGGCTTCGACCAGCGTGTAGTCGGGCGTGAGCTCGGCGCCGAACGCGCGGTAGCCCTTCTCCAGCCGCCCGGTCGTGCCGTACACCCCGATGCCGGCCGGCACAAGCCCGTGCGGCTGGCCCGCCTCCCAGAGCGTGTCCCACAGCCGGGCGCCCTGCTCGATCGGCACGTGCAGTTCCCAGCCGAGCTCGCCGACGTAGGAGATCCGCGAGGCGAGCACCACGATCCCGCCGGCCTCGATCTCGCGGCAGGTGCCGAACCCGAACCCCGGGTGCGAGACGTCGGCGGCGGTGACCGAGGCCAGCACGTCCCTGGCTCGCGGGCCCCACAGCCCGATCGTGGTCCAGGCCGAGGTGAGGTCGGCGAGGTAAGCAGCGGGCCTCAGGTGGTCGCTGATCCACTTGGCGTCGGACCGCCCGGTCGCGCCGCCGGTCACCACCCGGAACCGGTCCGCGGCCAGCCGCATGACGGTCAGGTCGGCACGGAACCCGCCGTGCCCGTCGAGCCAGGAGGTGTACACGACCCGGCCGGCCGGGACGTTCATCTGGGCGACCGCCAGCGACTGCACCGCGTCGAGCGCCGCGGGCCCGGATATCTCAAGGATGGCGAAGGCGGACAGGTCGACCAGGGCGCAGGTGTCCCGCATGGCCAGGTGCTCGGCGTTGATGACCGGCGACCACCAGCGCGACTCCCATTCCGCGGTCCGCTCCATCAACTGGCCCGGGTACCGCTCGAGCAGCGGCTCGTTGCTCGCGTACCAGAACGGCCGCTCCCAGCCCGCGGTCTCGTAGAACACCGCGCCCAGCGCGCGCTCCCGCTCGTACACCGGGCTGACCCGCACCGGGCGGCAACTCGACCACTGTTCCGCAGGATGCACAATTCCGTACATCTTGTTGAAGCCTTCCCGGGCCCGGCCCCGGACGTGCGCGACGGTTTGCTGGTGCGGGTAGAACCGGGCCGCGTCCGCCTCGTGCACGTCGACCGTGGGCACCCGGCCGGACATGAGCTCGGCGACCGCGCGGCCGCAGCCCGGGCCTTCCTTGATCCAGCTGGCCGCCGCCGACCACAGGCCCCTGACCTCCGGCAGCTCGCCGAGGATCGGGTGCCCGTCCGGGGTCATCGAGATCAGGCCGTTGATCGCGTACCTGATGCCGGCCCGCTCGTCGCCGAGGAGCTCGGGCATCAGCTCGAGCGCCTGCTCCAGCTGCGGGTCGAAGTCCTCCTGGGTGAACGGCATCTCGGTGGGCGAGAGCACCGACTCCTCGATCGACGGGATCTCGTCCGGCGGGACGATGATCGGGCGGTGCGCGTAGGAGCCGACCTCCATGTCGCCGCCGTGCTGGCGCTCGTACATGTTGGTGTCCACGTCCCGGACGATGGGGTAGGAAATCTCCCCCGGCGTGTCGGCGAACAGCGCGATCGGGCCCACGCTGATCATCTGGTGCACGGTCGGGGTGAGCGCGAGCCTGGCCCCGGCCATCCGGGCGATCCGGGGCGACCAGACGCCGCAGCAGATGACGACGTTCTCCGTCTCGATCTCGCCGGCGCTGGTCGTGACGGCACGCACCCGCCCGCGGGCCACCGAGATACCGTAGACCTCGGTGCCCGCCAGCACGGTGAGCGCACCGGCCTGCTGGGCCCGTTCCCGCATCAGCGTGCCGGCCCGCAGTGAGTCGACCACGCCTACGGTGGGGAAGTGCGCGCCGCCCAGGATGACCGACTCATCCAGGTAGGGCACCAGCTTGTTCACCTCGCCGGGCGTGATCAGCTCGGCCGGGATGCCCCACGCCTTGGCCTGGGTACAGCGCCGGCGCAGCTCGCTCATCCGCTCCTGGGTGCGGGCCACCTCGATCCCGCCGCTCTCGGTGAACACCCCGAGGTCCTTGTACTGCGCGCTGCTGTCCTCGGTCAGCTCGAACATCATCTTGGAGTACTCGATCGGGAAGATGAAGTTCGAGGCGTGGCCGGTGGAGCCGCCCGGGTTCGGCATCGGGCCCTTGTCCACCAGGACCAGGTCGCGCCAGCCGAGCTGCGCCAGGTGGTGCACGAGGCTGTTGCCGACGATGCCCGCGCCGATAATGACGGCGCTGGCATTTCGGGGCTGACCCGGAGTATCAGTCATGGTCATCCTGCCATTAGTCGATTGCCGATTGCTCACGATGCCTCCTCGACCAGCTCGGCCAGGGCGGCTTCCAGCCGGCTCACCCCGGTCTCGACCCGGGTCAGCGGCAGCCCGAACATCGCCGCCACCCGCTCGGCCTGCGCCGCCAGCGCCGGCGAAGGTTCGGCGACCAGCCAGACCAGCCGCCGGTAGTGCCCGAAATAGTCACCCCACAGCTCCGGGTACCGGTCCAGGCCGAGCTCGGCCAGCACCGAGCGGTCGAAGCTGGCCAGCAGAAAGTCGGTGAGCACGTAGGTGCCCGGCTCCGCCTCGAACATCGACGCCATGCGCGAGGCGCCCGCGAACACGTCGTAGCAGTGCAGCCCGGGCAGCCGGCGCACGCGGTACCTTTCGCACAGCTCGTCGAGCGCGCCGTAGGTGCCGCAGTCGGCGAAGGCCAGGGCGACGGTGCGGCCTGCGGCCAGGGCTGATAGCACGGCCCGTTCGGCTTCTATGGTTATCTTCTGCGGCCGGTTGTGCAGCACGGCGGGCAGGGGCCGGACGGCGACCGGCCAGCCGCGCCGGGCCGCGATGTCGCGGACGTGGCCGGCCAGCGCCCCGCAGGCGATGACCTCAACCTGCCGGGAAGGAAAGCTGGTCGACGAAGCGGTCGTTGAAGTCGGCGCGGTCGGAGAGCTCGACATACTTCACCTCCTCCAGCAGCGCCAGGCCGCCGGCCCGCTCGCGCAGGCTGAGCAGCGCCATCTTCGCCCCCTCGCCGGCCACGTTGCCCGCCGAGACGACGCGGGCCACGGGCACCTTGGGGACCAGGCCGATCCTGATCGCGCTGGCCGCCGACAGGTAGCTGCCGAACGATCCGGCCAGCAGCACCTGCTTGACGTCGGCCGCGGTCAGCCCGGCTTCCTCGAGCAGGATCTGCCAGCCGGTCGCGATCGCCGCCTTGGCGAACTGCAGCTCACGGACGTCGCGCTGGGACAGGTAGATGCTGTCTTGCGCGCCTGGACCGCGCCAGTGCAGCACGAACACCCGCTCCTTGCCGATGCTGGTCAGCCGGCCCGCCAGGCCCGGGGCCAGCTGCACTGCTGCCTCTTCGGAGATGAACCGGCCAGAGTCGTCCAGCAGGCCGGTCGCGACCAGGCCGGTGACCGCGTCCACCAGGCCGGAGCCGCACAGTCCCTGCGGTTCGACGTCGCCGATCACCTTGAGGCTGAGCTCGTCGGCGGTCATCGTGACGACCTCGATAGCGCCGTCGGCGGCGCGCATCCCGCACCTGATCGCGGCGCCCTCGAACGCGGGGCCGGCCGGCGCGGCCGTGGCCAGCAGCCATTCCCGGTTGCCCAGGACAATCTCGCAGTTGGTGCCGATGTCGATAAATAGACGGATCCGGGCGTCCCGGTCCATCCCGCTGGCTAGCAGCCCGGCCGTGATGTCGCCGCCCACGTACGCGCCGAACGAGGGGAACACCACCGCGCGGGCCCGCGGGTGCACCGCGTCCGCCAGCCCCAGGTCGGCCGCGAGCACCTCGGGGTAGCGCCGGGCGGCCATGATGAACGGCGCCATGCCGAGCGGCTCGGGGTCGATGCCGAGCACGATGTGGGTCATGGTGGCGTTGCCGGCCACCGCGATCTCGTACACCTCATCCGGTGCGACGCCACCCTGCTCGCAGACCGCGCGGGCCAGCTCGCCGAGGGTTTCGGTCGCCAGCTGCTGCAGCTTGTCCAGCGCGCCGGGGTCCATCATGGTGGCGCTGATCCTGGTGATCACGTCGGCGCCGAACGGCTGCTGCTTGTTCAGCGTGGACTCCACCGCCGCCGGGGTGCCGGTGGACAGGTCGAGCAGGGTGGCCACGACGGTGGTGGTGCCGAGGTCGAAGGCGATGCCGAACCGGCGGCCGGTGGTGTCGCCGGGCTCGACGGCGATCAGCACGTCGTCGACGACCACCGCGGTGACCTTGTAGTCCGCCTCGCGCAGCGTCCGGCCCAGGGTCCGCAGCACGGCCAGCTCAGCCCGGGGTTCCAGGTCGTCGAGCTGGGCGAGCACTCGCTCGACGTCGCTGGCCTGGTCGGTCAGGCTGGGCTCGGCCAGCTCCAGGTACCGCTTCTGCACCGCCGGGCGCAAGATGACCTGCCGGCCGACGCCCACGGTGGCGGCCTTCGGCCGGGTGGTCAGCGGCGGCACCTGCACCGCCACGTCCCGGGTGGCGGTGGTGCGGCAGGCCAGCCGCCAGCCGTCGTTGAGCTCGGCGGCGGTGTAAGCCCTGATGTCCAGGCTGGTCGGCGTGGGCGGATCCGCGGTGATCTTGATCCGGCACTTCTTGCAGGTGCCGTGGCCACCGCAGGTGGAGTCGATCGCGATGCCGTTCCAGCTGGCCGCGTCGAACAGCGTCACGCCGTACGGAACCCGCACCGGGCGCTCATTGAACAGCAGATTTATCCGAACGGGCCCGGGTGTCACCTCATCGGCCACGCTCACGTGGCGCCCTGCTGAGCTTCCTCGGCGGCCTTGCGGGCCGCCAGCTGGGCGCG
>Ga0182030_10011912_pt1 | contig 17500 bp, 18 predicted proteins | sample 812S3MmetaG_FD_121299 | JGI IMG/M metagenome (GOLD analysis project Ga0182030, IMG submission 121299) | Permafrost microbial communities from Stordalen Mire, Sweden - 812S3M metaG (Illumina Assembly) | ecosystem: Environmental > Terrestrial > Soil > Wetlands > Permafrost | place: Sweden...
AGCCGCCATCGTTTCCGGTTCGCTTGACGTCGGCTACTCGAACCCCGTCTCGCTCGTGATCGCGCACGACAAGGGGCTGCCGTTTACGATCCTCACCGCAGCGAACATGTACCGCTCCGACGCCCCGACTACCGGTCAGTTGCTGGTGCTGAAGACATCGCCGATTCAATCAGCCGCGGACCTCAACGGGAAAACAATCGCAGTCGGTGGGCTCAACATCATCACCCACATCGCGGCACGCGCCTGGATCGATGCGAATGGTGGCGACTCGAGCACCGCTCACTTCATCGAAGTGCCGCTCCCCGCAATGCCGGCAGCGGTGCAAGCCGGCCGCATCGACGCGGCGATGTTCAACGCCGGCATCGACCCAACGCTGGGCAAGCCGGGCGACCCGTTCCGCATCTTGGCGAATGCGTTCAACGCGTACTCTCCATACTTCGCTGCGGGAACGTGGTTTACGACCAAGTCCTGGCTAGCCGCGCATCCATCCGATGCGGCGAAATTCGTACGCGTCATGCGCGACGCCGCAAAGTGGGCGGCCGGGCACCCGCACGAAGCGGCTCAGATCCTATCGAATAATCTCAAAGAGAACCTGCAGGCGGTCGAAAGCGCGACGCCGGTCGACTACGGCGCGGCGGTGACGCCGGCGATGATCCAGCCGGTCATCGACTTGTGTGCGAAGTATAACGTCATCAAAGCGCGCTTCCCGGCGGCGGACTTGATTGCCGCCGGCTGACAAATTACCGGCGGGAAGCACGGACTGCGGGCTGCGCTTCCATCGGTGCGTGAACAAGCGCGAGTTCCTAGGCCTGATCGGCAGCGCGATCGCCGGATCGCTATTCTCAAGCTCACAGCCCGCGGGCGCGCAAGATCTGCCCACGATTCGCGTTGCCACGCTCGTCAGTGATACGGCAGGCGAACCGCTTTACGGGCAAGATAGCGGCATCTTTGCCCGCGCCGGCTTCCACGTTGAGCTCACGCTCTTGACCAATTATGGCGCAATCCAAACTGCGGTCGTCTCCCGCGCAGTCGACGTCGGCGTACTCGATTCGATGGGGTTTGCCGTCACCGTCTCACACAATATTCCGCTTTCGATCATAGCCGCCGGGGCGCAGTACAACACGAAGGCGCCGACGCTGCTCCTGTGCGTGGCCAAGAATTCACCGCTGCGCCTGCCGGCCGATCTCGCCGGCAAGACGATCTCCGTTGGGACACTCCGCGGCTCAGCCGATATCAGCACGCGCGCGTGGCTGGAGCAGCAGCACGTGGACGCCACGAGCGTCCGGATCATCGAGTTGCCGTTTTCCGAAATGAGCGCCGCGCTCGAACGCGGGACCGTCGACGCTGCCACGATTGTCGAGCCGTCACTGGCAGCGGCACTCAAAGCCGGCGCGCGCCCGTTCGGGAAGATCTATGATGCCGTCGCCCCGCAGTTCGTGCAAAACGTCTGGGCGACGTCGACCGAATACGCCCAGCAAAATCCCGAGCTATTGAAGCGGTTCGTCACAAGCGTTTACGATGTCGCTCGCTGGGCCAATGCCCATCATGCCGAGTCGGCAGCGATTTTGACCAAGTATTCCAAGCTCGACGAAGTGACGGTGCGCGAGATGACCCGTACCCAATTCGCCACGTCGCTCGACGCAAAGATGCTGCAGCCGGTCATCGACACGGCCGCGAAATACGGCGTCATCCCAAAGGCGGTACTCGCTTCAACCCTAATTGCGCCCCCGTTCCGCTAGTGAGGCTGTTGCTTGAATCCAAGCAATAGCGTATATTTTGGGAAATGACGCAGCGGCTCGAGGGCAAGGTTGCCATCGTCTTTGGCGCCGGCCCGAATATCGGTGGGACGATCGCGCACTTTCTTGCGCGCGAGGGTGCGCGGGTCGTCGTCAGCGACGTCAGCGACGAAGCGATGGCGGCGACCCTGGCCTTTCTTCAGTCTCGTGGCTTGGAAGCTTCGGTGGCCGGCGGCAACGCGACGATTGAAGCGGATGTTGCGCGCGTCGTCGAGCGCGCCGTCGAACTGCACGGGCGGCTCGACGTGATCGTCAACATGGCCGGCAAGATCCATTGGAGCCCGATCGTCGACATGGATCTCGAAGCTTGGAGCAAGACGCTGCTCAGTTATCCAACGGCCGGCATGCTGACCACGAAGCACGCTGCCCGCGCGATGATTGCCGCCGGCATTCGCGGCAGCATCATCCACCTATTATCAACTGCCGCGCATTACGGCGAAGCGTCAGGCGCGGCATATACGGCGGCCAAAGCCGCGCTGCTCAATCTCGCGCGATCGGCCGCGATGGACTTAGCGCACGACGGAATCCGGGTTAATACGATCACGCCATGCGCCATGGAACACCAACTTTGGACCAACATGAAGGACGAGGTGCTCGATCCCGGCTTCGTTCCACCAGACACGCGATCGTTCTACTCACGCGACGATTATTTGAAAATGATCCCACTCGAGCGATTCCCGCGTGCGGCGGATCTCGCGTGGGCTGCCGTCTTTTTAGCCTCGGACGAATCGGCATTCCTCACGGGGATCGACATTCCGGTCGACGGCGGCTTGCGCTTCAAATATCCGGCATGGCGCCCGGGCGATTATACCGGTGTAAATATCGAATCATACGCAAAGGCCGTCCACGTCACCGAATACGGTGAGGCCGTCCGCAAGCTTCTGGACTAAGGGCACCACATTGCACGTACTCACGAACGTTGTAAGCGCCGCACTGGCACTCTCGCTCCTCCTTGCGGCGACCGGTGCCCAAGCGCAAGATGCGACGAAACGCCCATACGAGATCAACGCGATTCTCGCGCTCACAGGATCGGGAGCGTTCATCGCACATGGACAGTCAGAGGCATTGCGCGCAGCCGAAAAATATATCAATGACACCGGTGGCATTGCGGGGCAACCGGTTCACTTCACGATTGCAGACTCCGGCTCGAGTCCGCAAACCGATATTCAGCTGACGACCGCGCTTCTCGCATCGCATCCGCCGTTCATCATCGAGGGCGGGCCCGCGCCGGTGTGTGGCGGCGTCGCGACGCTCTATAAAAACGGCCCCGTGATGTATTGCCTCTCGCCGGGATATTACCCGGAGCGCGGCGGCTACGTGTTTGGATCGGGCGTCGATTCGCATCTAGGCATGGGCGTCGTGATCCAATACGTGCGCGGGCGTGGGCTCACGCGTCTCGGCGTTATCACCGTGACCGACATCGCCGGCCAGGAGGCTGACGCCGCCCTCAAGACGTTGCTCGCGGACCCGGTCAACAAGAACATTCATGCCGTCGCCTGGGAGCATTTCTCACCACGTGACATCAGCGTCGCAGCGCAAATGGCGAACATCAAAGCGGCGAATCCCGATGTAGTTATCGGTTGGGCGACGGGCACGCCGACCGGCACGCTCTTACAAGGTTACAAGGATGCGGGGCTCACCCAGCCGTTCGTCGCCAGCCAAGCGAACGAAAATTCACGCCAGATGCAGCAATATAAAAGCATGATGCCGCGCGAGCTCATGATGTATTCCGTCATGTTTCCGGCGGAGCCGTTGATGCGCAAAGGCCCACTGAAGACGGCAATCGTCGATTACACGCGCGCGATGAAAGCGGTTGGGGCCGAGTTAAACGACTCTTCATCGGCGGAGACCTGGGACGCCGCACTCATCCTCGTTAACGCGCTGCGCGCGCTCGGGACGAATGTGACCGCCGACCAAGTTCGGGCATTTGTCGGCAACCTTCAGAGTTACGATGGCCCCACGGGGCACTTCGATTTTCGAATCGGCAACCAGCGCGGTCTCGATGCGACGAGTGCCATTATGGTGCGTTGGGATCCGCAAGCGATTTCATGGCAGCCAATTAGCGCACCGGGCGGTACTCCGCTCAAGTAGCGGGTTGTGGCTGTCCCTCGACTGGAGCCTGTCCTGAGCGTAGTCGAAGGGCTCGGGATGACAGGTCGGCGTCGTCGTGCGCGTGATCGTGGTCGTGGTCGTGCGGCTCGTGGCGCGGTTCGAAATCGCCTTGCGTTGGGGTTGGGTCTTTCGGCGTTGGAATGATGCGGCGCTGAAAGAGCATGTTCATGAAGAGATACATCGGCTTCGTCTTCATCACGAGCGCACGCGCCGGCCGGTCGGGATTGCGGTTGAAGTGCTGATGAACGCAGTTGTTGTGCACGATCGCGGCGTCGCCGGCTTCCCACTCGTAGCGAATCCCGTCGTGCTCTTCTGCGCCCTCGCCGTCTAAGATGTAGAACACCGCTTCGTTGACGTGCCCGTGTTTCTGCGAGACGCCGCCGGGTGCGAACTCTTCGATGTGGATGTGAAGCGTTTGCGCCATGCCGTCCTTCGGCTCGAGGTAATGCTTGTTCCAGGCTTGCATTCCGCCGTGAAATTCGATGTCGGTCCCCTTGCGAACGCGCGGCACCGAACGTAGGCGCTTGAGCTCCGCATTGAGATTATATTCGCCGGCGATGGGGCGGACGAACGTCCGGTTTTTTTGTCCGGCGTAGTCCTTGTATTCTTTTTTAGGTGTATCAGCCATGGGAATGCTTCCGTTTGGTAAGGCGTTAGGGCGCAATGAAAGGCCCAGGGCGCTTTCCCCTTGTAGGTCTCGTGATCATGGCGTCTGTGCTCAAAATCCCCTCACGACGGGACTTCATCGCGGTCGGTGCCGCCTTCGGTCTGCAGGGCGCCATCGCAGGCGCGCAAAGCCCACCCGCTCGGACGGCCGTGCGGGTCTCCTCGGCTCCGGACGAAGACATTCTCGGCACGCTTTGGGGTATTCAGAGCGGCAGCTTCAAAAAGACCAACCTCGATGTCGACCTGCGGCTGAGCAACAGCGGTGCCGCTGTCGCAGCGTCGGTCATCGGCGGCTCGATCGACATCGGGAAGTCGAGCCTGTTCTCGCTGATCGCGGCGCACTTGCGTGGCCTCCCCATCACGCTCGTTGCGGCGGCGGCGGTGTACGACACGAAGGTTCCAACCGTCGGGCTGATCGTCAAGAAAGGCTCGCCGATTCGCACTGCGGCCGACCTCAACGGCAAAACGATCTCCGTCCAAGCCCTCAACGATCAGTATGCGGTCGCCGTGAAGGCCTGGTCGGACCAGCACGGTGGCGACTCGACGTCACTGCACTTCCTCGAATTGCCGAATTCTGCCGCTGCGGACGCGATTGATGCTGGCCGCGTCGACGCAGGTGCGACCACGAACCCAATCCTCAGCGAAGCGATCGCCGGCGGCAAGGTGCAAGAAATTGGGCACCCCTTCGACGGCATCGGACGCTACTTCATCCAAGCGGCGTACTTCTGTACGAACGATTACGCGCGCGACAATCGCGACACCATCGAACGTTTTGCCCGAGCGCTCGAGGAATCGAGCGCGTATGTCAACGGTCACCACGCCCAAACCGCGGCGGCCCTTTCGACCTTTACCAAAGTGCCGCTGGACGTCATCGAACACATGACGCGAACGCAGCTCGCCACGAAGATCGACCCGGCCGCAATCCAGCCGGTCATCGACACCGCCTTCAAGTACAAAGCGATCGACAAGACCTTTGACGCAAAAGAGATGATCGCGCCCTTCATGCTGCGCTAGCAGTACTTAGATGCCGCCGTACCACTCGTAGCCTTGGTCCTCCCAATAGCCGCCCTTGCTTTGGGGCGATGGGAAGGCCGAGGCGAGTTCGATCTTGCGAACCCACTTCGCGCTCTTGTAGCCGAGTTGCGTCGGAATACGTAGGCGTACGGGTGCGCCGTGATCGGGATCGATGGGTTTGTCGTTGAGGTCGAGCGCGAGCAGCGTTTGCGGATGCGCGGCCTCGTGCAGGTCGAGCGACTCGTAATACTCCGTCCCGGATTCGTCCTTGTCGAAGCAACTGAAGATCACGTAGCGCGCGTTGCTCTGCGGTTGCGCCATAGCGATAACCGTCGCCAGTGGAACGCCGCGCCATTTGCCGATCACGCTCCAGCCCTCAACGCAATCGTGACGCGTGATTTGGGTCTGCAGCGGCATCGCGCGAAGTTCCGCGAGCGTGAACGTGTGTGGCCGGTCGACGAGACCGACAACCGGCAGACGGTATGCGCCAAAATTGTTCCGAGCGACATCGGCGTAGCGGGCGTCGCTCGGCGTGTCGAGGCCGTTGATACGGAAGACCTTGTCGATATCGGCTTCGGTGTAGAGCCGCGCGCTGCCGCGCGTGCCGATGACGGCATGGTTGAGCACCTGCGCGCTGTCGAGGACGCCGTGCAGCGAACTGGTGAGCTGATCCTTGACCGGACCGCAACCGATCAGACTGCTTGCGCTAAGGGAAGCTACAAAGAGTCGCCGTTTCATACACCCACCCCATCGTGATCCTTGAGACGATACCAACCGGTAATCATCGATTTGATATTATTCCACGCACCGGTCGAAAACACGAGCAGCATGTGCGTGCAGAAGTATGCGATCAGGATCGCCATCAGCGTGAAGTGCCAGGTCCGCGCAAATTGCCGTCCGCCCAGGAGCCACACCAGCGGGCCGGTCATCGCATCGATACCCGGTGAGAGGGCCAGTCCGGTAAGGATGATCAGCGGAATAAAGACGAACAACACGACTGTATATGCGGCCTTCTGCAACGGGTTGTACGTGCCGTGCGGCGGCGGCTCTTTACGCAAATGAAAATAGTAGAGCTGCATCGGCAAGAGCTTTGGAATATCCGATGGGCGTAAAATCAGTTCGCGCAGATCCTTACGGATCGCGCCGACGATGATGTACGCGATCAGTGAAAGCGCGAGCACCCAGCCGAAGAACAGATGCCACACCCGGCCGTCGGCGAGGTCCTGCGTTGCCGGTAGCGTCACGGCGCCGGGAAACGCCCGTGCTTCTTCGCCGCCCTGACCGTCGTCGGTGTATCCGAGTACGTGCGTCGTTGTAAACGTATGCCCGAAGACCGTCACGGTGCCGATCGGCGCGCCGCTGGCAGTCTTGCCCCCATCAAACGACAACACGCGGCGAGCCGGGTTGCTCTTATCGCTTGCGTCGAGGTATGGCGCCGCGTTGAATATCTGCAAGCCGCTCATGACGAGTACTAACATGGCGAGCGTCCAGAGCCAATGCGTGGTTCGCGCCACGATCGAATGGCGGTAGACCCGCTCGCCGGCGACCGGTGTCTCTGTCATATCGGCATCCTACCTCGGAACGTGGTGCCTCATTCGTAAGTTCCCTTACGGTGGGCTCGATCCGTGGGACATCGTTCTCCGGCTGGACGCGGATGTTCTCCTTCGAGCGTGGAAGCGGGCCCGGTGACTGACTCTCTCGTGCGGATCGAACGGGATGGGACGCGCGCTCGCGTCACGATGAACCGCCCCGATGTCCGGAACGCCTTCAACGCCGAACTTATTGCCGCACTGCACGACGCGTTCACGGCATTGAGTGCCGACGACGGAGTCCGCTCGATCGTGCTCGCGGGTGAGGGCAAGACATTCAGCGGCGGCGCCGACATCGCGTGGATGCGCGCGGCGCTCGACCTCTCGGAGGCCGAGAACATCCGCGACGCCGAGACGATGGCCGCAATGTTCAACGCAATAGAACGCTGTCCCAAACCCGTGATCGCGCGCGTCCACGGCGCGGCACTCGGCGGCGGGTGCGGTTTGATCGCCGCGGCCGACATCGTGGTTGCCGCGAACGATGCGCTTTTCGGTTTCACCGAAGTCAAGCTCGGGATCTTGCCGGCGGTGATCTCGCCCTTCGTCATTCCAAAGATCGGCGTCTCGCATGCGCGCGCGTTGTTCGTCACCGGCGAGCGTTTCGATTCGGCGCACGCGCAACGGATCGGCCTCGTGCATCACGTCGTTCCCGCCGACGAACTCGACGCGCGCATCGCGACGATTCTCGACGAGTTCCGAACCGCGGCTCCGAGCGCGATTGCCGCCGCTAAGGCCGTCGTGCGCGACGTGGTCGCATCGACGCCCGGCGAGGCCACGGCGCTCACCGCACGCGCCATCGCAAAACAGCGTACGTCGCCCGAAGGTCAGGAAGGCTTGCGCGCGTTTCTCGAGCGGCGGCCGGCGGCCTGGCACGATCGGTGATCCGCCGGCTGCTCATCGCGAATCGCGGTGAGATCGCGATCCGCATCGCGCGCGGCGCGCGCGAACTCGGCATCGCGCCGGTAGGCGTGTACTCCGACGCCGATGCGAACGCGGCGTTTCGTGAGGCGCTCGACGCGTCGGTGCGAATCGGGCCGGGGCCGGCCGCGGAGTCGTATCTCGGCGGCGCGGCAATCGTCGCGGCGGCGCACACGCTCGGCGCCGACGCCATCCATCCCGGTTATGGATTTCTTTCCGAGCGCGCGCCGTTCGCGCAAGCGGTGATCGACGCGGGGTTGATCTTCGTCGGCCCAACACCGGCGGCGATCGACGCGATGGGGTCAAAGAGCGAAGCGAAGCGGCGCGTGCGGGCGGCGGGCGTGCCGGTGGTCGCCGGCTACGACGGCGACGATCAAGATGACGCCGTGCTGCGGCGCGAAGCGGCGGCGATCGGCATGCCGCTCGTGATCAAGGCCGTTGCCGGCGGCGGCGGACGCGGAATGCGCGTCGTCGACGATTTGTCAACGTTCGATGCGGCACTCGCATCGGCGCGCCGCGAGGCGCGGGCGGCGTTCGGCGACGACGCGGTGTTGCTCGAACGCTACCTGCACCGGCCGCGGCACATCGAATTTCAGATTCTGGCGGATACCCACGGCGCGATCGTGCATCTCGGCGAGCGCGAGTGTTCGATTCAACGCCGGCATCAGAAGGTCGTCGAGGAGGCGCCCTCGCTCGCGCTCGGCACGGAACTCCGCGCACGCATGGGCGAAGCGGCGATCGCCGCAGCGCGCAGCGTCGGCTATACCAACGCCGGCACGGTCGAATTCTTGCTCGCCGCCGACCACACGTTTGCGTTTCTCGAGATGAACGCGCGCCTGCAAGTCGAGCATCCGGTGACCGAACTGGTCTACGGCATCGACTTGGTGCACGAACAGTTGCGCATCGCGAGCGGCGAACGGTTGCGCGTGACGCAAAACGACGTCGTCGCGCGCGGCTGGGCCATCGAAGTGCGTTTGAACGCTGAGGATCCGGCCCACGACTACGCGCCGCAAGCCGGAACGGTCGCGAGCTTCGAGGTCCCGCGCGGACCGGGTATCCGGCTCGACTCCGGTGTGCGCGCCGGGAGCGAGGTGCCGGTGTTCTACGATTCGCTGTTGGCGAAGATCATCGTGTGGGGCGAGGACCGCACGAGCGCGATCGCACGCCTGGACGCGACGCTCGCGCAAACACGCGTCACCGGCATCGCGACCAATCTTCCCCTTCTGCGCGCGATCGTTGCTGACCAAGCATTTGCCACCGGCGACACGACGACGAATTTTCTCCAAGAACGCGCCGGCGCGCTCGCTACATATTCGGAAGGGCAAACGAAAGACGCGCTGCTGGCTGCAGCAGCGTCGCTCGTGCGTTCCGGCTACGGGTGGCGTCCCGGAGGCGTCGGCATCCCGCTCTTACTCGAGATCGACGGCGTGCGAGCTCGCGTGACGGCCGATCGCACCGCCGCCGGCTGGCGCTTGAGCGGCGACATTCAAGCCGACATCCCGTTCGACGGAACAACGTCCCCCCGCCACGAAAGCGACGTTGTCGCCGCGGCACCGCCCAGCGCAACGGCAACGCGCCGAGCTGCGACGCACGGTGGCGGCAGCATCAGCGCGCCGATGCCGGGAAAGATCATCAGCGTCGCGGTGAAAGCAGGCGAGAGCGTCAACATCCACGATTTGCTCGTTATCTTGGAAGCGATGAAGATGGAACACCGCATCGAAGCCCCAGTCGCCGGCACCGTGAGCGCCCTGCACGTTGCAGCCGGCGATCTCGTCGCCGCGGGTGCCGCGCTCGTTACGATCGGTATCGCGTGAAAGTCGTTCTCTTGCCCGGCTGGCATGAAAATTCGGATGTCATGCGGACCTTCATCGATGGACGTAACGGCATCGACGGACTTGCCGCCTGCGGCTTCGACTGCACGATTTTTCCGGGCGGCCGCGACGCGTTGCGCCCGCGCATCGATCGCTTCGCACAGTTCCTCGACGGCCTGAAACTGCGCGAGCCCGGCGCCTTCCCGGTCGCCACGATCGGCTACAGCGCGGGCGGCCTCGTGAACCGCGGTTTCTTGCGCGCGTACCCGGAGCGCGTCGACGAGATCGCGGCGACGATTCAGATCGGCGCGCCCAACTGCGGCCTCATCAGCAACTACATCGCCAACCTTTTGAAACTAATGTGGATTCCGCATCGCGTGATCGACGATCTCGACGTCGCGTCCGATTTTCTCACCTGGTTGAACGAGTGCACGGGAACGTGGATCCCCACCGACAATCCGAAGAAGAAACGTTGGAAACTCGATCGGCGGCCGTGGGCCGTTCCCGAGGGACACCGCGCGCTCTCCATCGCAGGCCGCCTGGCGAAAGAAGAGAGCGACGGCGTCATCCGCGTCGACTCGGCGACCCTCGAACACAACCTTCCCGAAATGATCATTGCCGACGCGATGGCAAACCATCTCAACCTCGGCGCGGTCTGGGATATCGTCGCCTTTCTTGGCCGCGGCTTTCGCGGCGATGACCGGATCTGGCATCGGGAAGTCGAGATCATCGCTCGCTTCCTGCGGGGAGAAACCGTCGCTTGAACAACCCCTACGCCGCGTTCCCAAAGCATGTCACGATCTGCGAAGTCGGCCCGCGCGACGGGTTGCAGAACGAAGCGCAGACGGTTCCGGCCGCGGATAAGGTCCGCTACATCGAAATGCTCGTCGAGGCCGGCATCACCGTTATCGAGGCGACCTCGTTTGTCAGTCCGGCCGCGGTGCCGCAGCTGGCCGACGCCGATGACGTCTTTCCCGCGATCCGGAAGCACGACGGCGTCCGGTATCTTGCGCTCGTGCCAAACCAGCGCGGCCTCGACCGGGCGATGACCGCCGGCGTCAAAGAGATTGCCGTTTTCACCGCAGCCTCGGAAACGTTTGCGCAACGCAACATTCGCATGTCGATCGAAGCATCGCTCGCAACGTTCGCAATCGTCATCGCACGCGCTCACGCGGCCGGCATGAAGGTGCGCGCTTCCGTATCCACGGCCTTCGGCTGTCCGTTCGAGGGTGCGGTCCCCGCCGCGAACGTCGTCCGGGTCTCGCGAGCGTTGCTGGATGCGGGCGCCGATTCGCTCTCGATCGCGGATACGATCGGGGTCGCGACGCCGAATCAAGTCATCGAAGTCGTAAGCGCGCTCTTGAACGCGGGCATCGGCGTCGAACGCTTCGGCCTGCACTTTCACGACACGCGCGGAACGGCGCTGGCGAACATCATGGCCGGCCTGCAGCTGGGCGTGCACGAGTACGATTCGTCGTCCGGCGGCCTCGGCGGCTGCCCGTTCGCGCCCGGCGCTACCGGCAACGTCGCGACCGAAGACGTGGTCTATCTCTTGCACGGAATGGGCATCGCAACGGGAATTGACATCGATCGTCTGCGCGACGCGTCGCGCTTCATTGACGGTGTGCTCAAGGGGCGCGTCGTCTCGCGCGCCTATCGCGCGCTCGAAGCCGCTGCGACGCGGAGCGTTTAGCCTGTCTCCGTTCGACGACTCGCTACGCGGCTGCCGCCTGGCTCTACTCGCGCCCATTTCTTGGCCGACGCCGCCGCCGGGTTACGGGCCGTGGGAACAGGTGGCCTACAACATCGCCGACGGAATGCGACGCCGCGGTCTGGACGTGACGCTCTTCGCGACCGGCGATTCACAATTCGCCGGCCGCGTCGCATCGGTGGTTCCGGTTGGAACGAGCGAAGACCCGACCCTGAACGGTGACGTCTACGGCGCACTCCACATCGGCCGCCTGTTCGAACGCGCCGGGGACTTCGATCTCATCCACAACAACTTCGACTGGAAACCGCTGACGTACGCGCTCGCAACGCCCGCGCCGCCGATGATCACGACGATCCACGGCTTCTCCTCACCGCCGATCCTCGCCGCCTACTATGCCGGCGCGGCCCGCAGTTTCTATTGCTCGATCAGCGACGCCGACCGCGATCCGGGCCTCGACTACCTCGCGACCACGTACAACGGCATCGACCCCGGCACGTTCACCTTCGTCGATCGCGCCGGCGACTATCTCGTCTTTCTGGCGCGCTTCCATCCCGAGAAGGGCGCGCACCTCGCGATCGAGATCGCCAAGCGCGCCGGCGTGCGGCTCAAAATGGCCGGCATCCCGCACGATGAGGCGTATTTTCGCGAACAGGTCGAGCCGCACATCGACGGCGACGCCGTGCAATTCCTTGGCCACGTGCGCGGCAAACAACGCGACGAACTCCTCGGCGGCGCGCTTGCGCTCGTCCACATGACGACGCGGCCCGAACGCTTCGGCCTCACGCTGATCGAGGCGATGGCGTGCGGCACGCCGGTGCTCGGCGCTGCCATGGGTTCCGTGCCGGAAATCGTCCTCGACGGCACAACCGGCTTCACGTGCGCAAGCGTCGCTGACGCGGTCGCACGCGTGCCACAACTCGCATCGCTCTCGCGCGCGGCCTGCCGCGAACGTGTTACGAGCACGTTTAGCACGGAGCGTATGGTCGACCGCTACATCGACGCATACCGCCTCGCACTCTCAATGCGGACACCGCCGCCGCCGTCGGAAGCACGCCTGCGCGCGCGGCATCACGATTGGTGGGACCGCCCGATGGCGTTCACCGACGATCCACCGCGCGCCGCTACGCAAACATATGAGCTGCAGTTCCGGGATGGCCCGGCTTCGTGACCTCGATGCGCGTCGCGGTCCTCATTGCAATCTTCGCGCTCACGCCGGCAAGTGCTCAGGCGCAGAGCGCGAGCGCATCCGGTCCGTGCGAACAAACCGGAGCGATCGGCTCGATCGTCGATCGGCCTGGTCTCGGGCGGCCGACGGCGAACAACGGCTCGGCCTGCGTGGTCCCGCCTTCCGGAGTCATGATCGAGCTTGGGTTTCGCGATCAGACGACTCCGGGTAGCGGCGGTTCGAGCACGCTAGAAATTTTGCCGCTCGCTCTCGTCCGCGTCGGACTCGGAGCGCGTACGGAGATTATCGTTCAGCCCCCAGCCTACTCGAATCGCAGCGGGGCAACCCTCGGCGGCATTTTTACGCCCGCATCCGGATCACAAGATGCCGGATTCGGCTTCAAACGCATGCTCGACGATCGGGCGCCGTTTCAGGATGCCGTCGAAGTGTTCTACACGGCTCCCACCGGCACGCCGCAAGGCAGCATGGGCTTCTCGGCGGGTGGGCCGACCTACACGTTGGCGTACACCGCGGCCTTCGCGCTCAGCGGAAACCTCAGCGTCTCGGTCACCCAGAACGCGACCGCCAACGCCGCGCCGCTCGACCCGGCCGGTGCGATCCGCTTCTTATCCTATCAGCCCTCGCTGACGATCGGTTACGGGTTCGCACCAAACTTCACGCTCCTGGCCGGCGAACAACTCACGAGCCCGCTTGCGCCTAACGCCGGAACGGGGAATCGCGCGCTGGTCGCGCTGCAACGCGTGCTGTCCCCCGCCGTCGTCCTCGACGTCGAGTACGAAGTGAACGCCCTGCCGCAAGCACCCGCTTTTCGTCAACATGCATTTGGGATCGGTACTGCCATCGCGTTTTGAGCACGTCGCATTCGCCAGGGAGAAAGCAAGCGGCTACCAAATCGACACAACCTACCGCTAGCCATCTTTGGAGCTACTGTGAATTATCCGTACCGCGTGCTCTGCGGCGCCATGATCGCCGGCATGCTCGCCTTTGCCTCAACCCGAGTTGGTCTCGCCCAAGAAGCGATGAAATTACCGCCCGGAATGACTCCGGCGATGATGAAAATGATGATGACGCCCGGGAAAATGAATCCGCCCGGGCTCCCGAAGGGGCTCACGCCCGAGCAGGGCTGCATCCCGTCGATGGGCTTCCACTACGCGAAAGCCAAGGATTGGCCGTTCGGTCCGATTTACGGCTACTACAACGGCAAACCGGTCTTCACCGAGATCATGGTCGCAGCCGCAAAATTCAACGCCGGCACCAGCTGGGACGAAGTCCTCAAGCCGTTACCGGGCTATACGATCAACCACGTCGACATCTGGTACGAAGCGCACGGTCACCCCGGCTATCTGGTACCGCACTACGACATCCACGCCTGGTACATCCCGCACGCCGAACACATGACGTTTTGCGGCAACACCTCAGGCAAAAAACCCGCTTTTATGTAATCCCCTCTGTCAAACGGGGGCCCACTAGCGGCGCACAGCGCACTGTATCTCTAGCCCGACGTCGTTGCTCTGACTGAGCGGCGCCGTCGCGGCGTAGGCCCCATTTGCCACCAGGACGATCACCGAGAACGCGATCCAGAACCACCAGTGCACGGCTTTGCCGACGTGGCGGAACAAGCAGATCACAAAGACGACGAGGCCGAGCACGATGAATATCCACATCGACGCGAGGCTCAGTTGGAACGTGTCCTCGAACCAGAAGCGGCCGCATTGGTGGGCCAAGTAGTCGGCCACCGAGCTCACCACAATCACATACGAGATCAAAATTGCCGCAAGCGCTTTTCCCAGTGCGCCCTTCGTGTTCATACGCGACCTCGAATGTGCAGAAACAGCGGAGCGATGCGCGAGTCCGCGACAATCGGCACGCGCCGGGCCGTTGCTTCGTCCACTGAAGGTTCCCCGATGCGCTCGATGGTGAAACCGGCAGCGACGACGGCGTTGAGCCAGTCGGAAATGGTGTAGTGAAAGAGCGGTGTGCCGAACGGCTCGACCGCGGCCCGCACCGCTTCCGGCGCGGCAGTGAACTTCCAGTACTCGACCTCACCGTCGATGTTGTCGAAGTACCGCGCGATTTCGATGGCGTACGCGGTGCCGGCATCGTCGCGAAGAACGCGCCGGTGCGGCGACACAAAACACGGGTGCATGATCGAGAATTGGAAGAAGCCACCCGGTCGCACGATGCGATGCGCTTCCGCTAAAGCAGTTCGGTAATCGGGGACGTCCATCAGCGACATGAACGCGGTAGCAAAATCGAAACTATCATTGGGGAACGGTAGCGCTTGCGCATCGGCCACGTCGTAGACGATACCGCTTTGTTCGGTGCGCTCGGTCTCACGCGCATGCATCACGAACGTCGGCGCGACGTCGATGGCCGTCATGTGCGCGCCGAGCCGCGCGAGCGCCCGCGTGTTGCTGCCCTCGCCGCAGCCGATGTCGAGTCCACGCAATCCCTCAACCGCCGGAAGCATCTCGAGGAAACCCGGTGTGTTGACGTTGTCGCGATAGACGTCGTAACCGGCGCGCGCGAGTTGCGTCCACGTTTCTGCGTTCGCTTCCCAATAGGCCGCGGCGCGCTCGCGTTCCATCGGTTACGTCCGGCTGGTTACGCGGTCGTCAGCCCAGTGGAGCGCTGCGCGGGCGCGTTCGGCGCGCGCGATCGCGTCGTCGACCGAGTCGCCGAGGACGGTGAAGTGGGCCATCTTCCGGCGCAGCGACGCATTCGTTTTGCCGTACATGTGGAGTTTCAGGTTCGGATCGCGCAGGATCTCGCTGATGCCGTCGAGCCGGTCACCTTCACCGGTGCCGAGAATGTTGATCATCACTGCCGGTGCGAAGAGCTTCGGCGCGACGAGCGGCAAGCCGCAGATCGCTCGCACGTGCAGTTCGTACTGGGAGATTTGCGTGGCGTCGATCGAGTAGTGCCCGCTGTTGTGGACGCGCGGCGCGATCTCGTTGACGAGCAAATCGTTGCCGGCCTGGAAAAACTCGACGCAAAACGTTCCGACGATGCCCAAGCGGGTGGCGATCGTTTGGGCAAACGCGTGCGCGCGTTCCGCAATATCCGGAGCGATGCGCCCAGGCACGATCGTCATCGCCAGCACGCCGTGGTCGTGCACGTTTTCCGACACCGGGAACGTCACGACGTTGCCGTCCTGGTCGCGCGTCGCGATGATCGACAACTCTCGATCGAACGGAATCAAGCGCTCCCAAATCAGCGCGCGCCCACGCGCTTTCTCGAGCGCGAGCCCGGCCGCCGCGTGATCGCGCACGACCCACTGGCCCTTGCCGTCGTAACCGCCCATCGTTGTTTTGAGCACGGCCGGAAAGCCGATTTGCGCCAGCGCCGCTTCGAATTCATGACGATCGCGCACCGGCGCGAAATCCGCCGTCGGAATCCCGCACTCACGCACGAACGTCTTCTCGAGAATCCGCTCTTGCGTGATGCGCAAGACGCCCGCGTTCGGATCGACCAAGCGCCGGTCGGCTTCCAACGCTAGCACCGATTCGAGCGGAATGTTCTCGAACTCAAAGGTGACAATGTCGCTGCGCGCGCCCAGTTCGCCAATCGCGCGCAAGTCATCATAGGCCGCGACGAGTTGCTCGTCGGCGATCTGCCCCGTCGGCGAGTTGGGAAAGGGCTCGAGCGTCACGACGCGATAGCCCATGCGCTTCGCTGCAAGCGTGAGCATCCGGCCCAATTGTCCGCCGCCGAGAATGCCGATTGTGCGGATCACAGGACCGTTGCTTCAACCTCGCGAGCGATGCGTTCCGTACGTTCCTCGAGCCGGCGCGCGAGCGCGTCGTCCGTCAACGCCAAGATGCGGGCCGCATAGAGCGCCGCGTTCGCCGCGCCGCCGATCGCCATCGTCGCCACCGGCACGCCGGCCGGCATCTGCGCGATCGAGAGCAGCGAGTCGAGCCCCTTGAGCGCCTTCGATTCGACCGGAACGCCGATGACCGGCAGTTGCGTCTTCGTAGCCAGCATCCCGGGCAAGTGCGCGGCCCCGCCGGCGCCGGCGATAATCGCCCGCAGCCCGCGCCGCTTGGCACCCTCGGCGTAGCGAAACATCAGATCTGGCGTGCGGTGCGCGGAGACAACCTTCATCTCGAACGGCACGCCCAGTTCTTGCAGCATCGTCGCCGCGGAGCGCATCGTCTCGAGGTCGGACGTCGAGCCCATCACGATCCCGACCAGCGGCTTGTCCATCGCGCAGGGCTTCGGCTCACCGGAAGTCCCACCCTCGACTGCGAACCGCGCGCGTTGGATGCGATTCTCCCTCGGCATCAACTACTGGCCACGACGCAGCGCGATGCACATGTGGCAGCGCTTCGATCCGGGCGAGATTGCCGACGACATGGCGCGCTTGGCGACGCTCGGCTTCGATACCGTCCGCTTCTTCCTGCGCTGGGCCGATTTTCAGCCCGAGCCGCACCGGATGGATCGCACGATGCTCGCGCGCCTCGAACGCGTGATGGAGCTGATCGGCGCGAGCGGCCTGCGCGCGATGCCCACGCTCTTCTGCGGCCACATGAGCGGCGTCAACTGGCTGCCGTCGTGGACGCTCGACGATGCGCGACCGGCCGGCCGCTTTCGTACGATTACCGAAACCGGCGAGTCGGCGTATGGTAGCGGCGATCTCTATGCCGGACCGCTGTTGCAAGCGCAACGCCTGCACGTCCGCGAGGCCGGGGCGG
>Ga0182030_10011913_pt1 | contig 17498 bp, 11 predicted proteins | sample 812S3MmetaG_FD_121299 | JGI IMG/M metagenome (GOLD analysis project Ga0182030, IMG submission 121299) | Permafrost microbial communities from Stordalen Mire, Sweden - 812S3M metaG (Illumina Assembly) | ecosystem: Environmental > Terrestrial > Soil > Wetlands > Permafrost | place: Sweden...
AATATCTAAGATTATATTATACTTTAAATTTTAAATTCTTAATTCTTAATTCTCAATTCAAAATATTTAAATTCTCAATTGGCCGTTTGGTCGATAAAGCCCACGGTATAGTCCCTGATAAAATAGGATTTTGGAAATCATTTTATAGTATAATTATATTTTGTATGAACTAATCTAGATTTAATTATAGACTATCAGAAGTACTATATAATAGTAGTCTGTTATCCAGTAGTGGTATCGGAGGGTAACTAATAAGGATCCACTGATTCAATAGTCCTCTTCGATATATTCCGACCCCTCCTGTCGAAGAAAACCGTGCATAGACAATTTAGACAGGGAGTCCGGAACCCAGACACTGGCCGGGATTGAACGTGACGTCTGCAGAAATTTTACGTGGAAATGTTTTGATTTTTGATTTTTGTTGCATATCGCGATGCTCCGGAGAAAATTCTCCTGATGAATAGGTTCTCCTTACAACTTCTGTAGTTTGGTCCACGTGATTAGCTCTTGGTTCACTACCTTATCCATAGGTGAGTGTATGGAGATCAAACCATACAAAAAACCTCTCTTGTTTAAATTAATTGAAAAGTCTTATGAATGCTGTGTTATAGCCCTTCCAATTAACATTACCTTTATTCTTGGAGGTATTCCTTGATTCTTGTAATATATGGGCACTGACTAGAAGTTCCCAAGGATTACTAAGCCTTTTCTAGTGGGGCGAGATTGAACTACCTTGCGATTCTATATTTAGAACTCTTTAGGAACCTCTCACAATATCCAAGTTTGAAGAGCAAAAGACGAGAGGAAATACCCACTTTACTAGCAAGATCCGCCCCTTTGAACCAATAAGTATGATATGTCAATACTCTGGTGATGACCTCTTTTTCCAAGTGTTTTACAATGTTATCTTCACGAAGGTTTATTGATCATGGTAATTGGTCTTCCAAATCTCTTGATCTCTTGTGAACTGCTATCTCCTGGTGGATACAATTGCGTGTGTAAAAAGATTTGCAGGAAAACGCTTTAAGGAAGAGTAGAATGGAGACGGGGGGTTACCCTTGTCAGCACGATTACCGAACAGATCTACTATACCTTCGTACACTTCTGTCAGTGCTGCCCTAAGATAAGCCGCAGGCTACAAATGATTCAATTCCCGTGACTGCTCAGTTTTTGGACATGGATAAAACCCAGGAAAGAATTTTAAGCCCGTGCTGTAAACCGTGAATGACCCCGCAAATTTCTTTACCAGGAATTCATTTTGACCAGTGACAATCTAGCGAGCTTGAACATGGAGGAATTATCGCGGGGTAAAGATGGGGCTGACGCCTTGTGGCTCTGCACCTAAATTATATACAACCCGCCGTAGTAAATACTACACAAAGGCTTGTGGTATCTGGTCGCTCGGCGTCGTTGTCTTCAAGTACAGCTACGGCCCCCTTCCACATTTTCATCGTGTTCGGAAAGTCCTCGTCTAGGAGGATCTCAACACTATAATTGGAATGGGTGGTGAGCGGCGTGACCTCGTTCAATTCGAATTGAAATGGCATCGAGATCCAACACGAACGGCGGAGGCCAGGAAATTCATGGCCGTTAAGATACTGGAGCGACCTACGAGAGGAAGGTTACGCAACGCAGAGGCTCGCAAGAAAGATTTGATTGAGGAATATTGCGAGCTGAAGATCGTCCGTAAGGGATAATGCGTTGGTGAAAGTGGTCTCAATCCACCCAAGGGCCCTCGAAAACGGAGTAGCATGGACTTGTTGGAGGGGCAAGGCGCATGTATGCGGGTCTGCTCTCCGTTGACTTCGGACTCCGCTTCCGGTAGTGTATATATAGACTAAGCTTGCAGGGCTGAAGACGCTCAATGGACGAATTCTCATGAATCTCAATTAAAGGTGCTCCAGTCTATCTACCTCCTCCTTTGGACAAGACGAAGCAGTTCCTGATAGGCGACCATATATTTGTGCCGGACGCTATGCAGTCACTTTGACATTGTCATGCTTCTTCCCTTCGCCTGCACGGTCGAAACAACTTTTGGCCCCTCCCTTCATCCATCTCGCACAACCTCGTCGCCCCAGCCCGCGAGAGCCATAACGCATAAACACTTTGACCTCCTCGCCCAATTCGACCTCACCAAACCGGCCTAAACCTGCTCTTGCCTCTTGGATCTGCCCTCAACCTTTCGCCAACGTCCGAAAGCTTTGATAAAGTCTCCCCCTTCTCCCCGCCTTCACACGCAATTAAGCATCATCACCTTTTCCATTTCAGGCAGTTGCTCCGTTGGGTTCTGATGATAGTTCTCCATCATAAAACACACTGAGCTTCGACATCCATCCACCATGGCATCCGCTTCACCTCTCTCTCCTACTTTCTATGGGCATATTACCTCTACTCAGGATGCTCTCCTTCTCTTCGAAGCATGTCTGAGTGGAGCCCTTGATCACGTTGTCAGACGCCTACACGACCGTGGGCGCGCGAGCTCAATCAAGAGCGGAAACGTCTTTATATATGAAGAATGCTCTTCCGGAATCAAGCGCTGGTCCGATGGCGTACCGTGGAGTCCCAGCCGGATCCTAGGCAGCTTTCTTGTGTACCGAGAACTTGAGCGTCCATTTCCTCCAGGAGAAAAGAAGAGAGCCATAAAACAGAGCAAAAGATCTCCTAGAATCAGCAAGGCCACAGAACCATATAGATCGAGCATGAGCACTGGCTACGGCACAGTAACCGCGGTCAACTCATACCTGGATTCATCATCTTCAAATTCCTTAAATAAGGAGGCCGAACGTTCTTTGATAGGATCACTTGTCGGCTCTTACAGCTTCAAAGAAGAAGGTCTCGTCAAAAAGACTATTAGTGTAACCGTTGGGGGCGTCTTACATCATTTGGTCTCCTATTACACAGTTGCGGATGTTATGAACAACAAATTCGGCACGCCCACAAAAGATCCTAGATTCTCGCACATTACTCCAAGACCATGCCTCGTCACTGAACAGAACTTCAGAACACCAATCGATGACGCTGTCTATACACAACAGAAGAAGGCGGATTCTGATAGCTACGATAATCTCCCTCGGGAGAATCCCATGCAGGAGCAACTGCTGCTCCCATACGAACACTCTTTCCGGCAGCTCCAGCTGCCACCTATATACCAAGCCCAGGAGGAGCAGCCACCATCCGTCTCTTCTCGAGGACGCAGTGGTGTGCATGAGTATGTACTTGACACAAATCGCTATGGTGCTCATACCTACCCTCAGATGTTGACATCTGCTTTCGATCCTCTAAGTGGTAACCCTTCTCTTCCATATGGCTACCAACAACCGCGTGGCCAGTCATACTCTGGCAGCGACAACAATCAAAGGAACCGAAAGTTAAATTTCGCAAAGGAAACAACTGACAAATTGAGAGCTTGGTTCGTGGCCCATTTGCCACACCCATACCCTACAGAAGACGAGAAGCAGGATTTAATGAGGCAGACTGGGCTTCAGATATGTAATTCTGAACTCCCTCCGTTTCACGAAAAATCACTAATTTCATAAGGTCAAATTTCCGACTGGTTTATCAACGCACGCAGACGACCAATGTTCTAATTCAAAAAATTGATTTGGTTTTGGCTTTCGGCCGTGGGTGCTGTTTGTTGTTGCCGTGGCCTCGATTACAGCGTGTGTCATTACAGTTACGGTCCAAGGGACACTAGTTTTCCTAGAAGAACTCAAAACGAGTGTGTGGGATTTTTATGTAAATGTAAATAGAATATAGAGAGTGGATGTCTACATCTAAGGGGCTATCGTGCACACGGATATCTGATATACTATCGAGATACGATACAAATTACTCCGTTCTTGCTCCCCTTCCCACTCACTTCTGATTCACGTGACACATCCACCCACATGGCTTTACTATATTAAGTTAAGTATAAAGCTCTTATCTAAGAGAACTAGCTACACTTATATAGAACCTTCCTACTCCTAGATCATTTAGATCATAATAATCCACGCTACTGAATTGCCCTAGCAAAATGATCCAAATGATCCATCACGTGACTTCCCCATGCCGACTCGTTGGGTTCTCTGTGCCAGGCGAACTGGGGCCGCCCCACTTTGCCGGCCGAGCCTCAGGCCCAAGTCGCACGTGATAATATCTCGAAGGAATATCTAAATAGCTTTAATAAACAGCACGTGATCACCGGGCAGTGAGGTCTCATGAAGTGGGAAGTGGTCTGAATATAGGTGGTGATATCGTGGCGAAAAAGTGGCGAAAATTTAATTGTTCTCGGGTGGATAGGCGTGGGCTTCCAAGGTTCTGTGTTCGCGAGCCATGGACTTGGGAGACGCCTCGAGGACGCCACCACGGCTTTTGCTGTGGAGATGACAGGGAGAGAGGACCAAAGCTCAGCTCCTCGCTCGCGTGCCAACGGCCCGAAAGCCGATTCGCGGAATCTTCCTCCCTGACTCGGGAAGCCGGGGAATCCGAGCGGCACATCTGCGCCCAAAAGGCTGAGCAGTTGACACTGGCAAGCTCGCAGGTTCGTGCTTGATAAGTCTTGACGAAAAACAATCTTGTTCTTCGGGACATACGAGAAGAGTTACAAGAACGTCCACCCTTTCTACACCAAGTCGGCGCTTTATCGAGAAGCCGTATTCAGAGTGCTATTTGCATCAAGACAAGCCCAGCCGTCATCGGGCGCATATCATCCACCTAGGTGGGAGAGTATCTAATTTGACGGCAGATGTGATCGCCGATCATCCTGTACTACCTTCGATTTGTCCTTCTCAAGGGGTCCAGGAATGGAAAGAGGGACAGTAGCACAGATCAAAGGGTGTGGAATATGACACGCGAGAGCACACCAGAGAACGCCAGGTCCGTTACCCCATAGCATGATTCGTTTATCGGCCACAGCGTGGCCACACGAAACCCTGTAGACGGCAGATCCCTTTTCTTTTCTTTTCTTTCCCGTCAGGTAATCTATAAGAGCGCTGAGGTGAAGTGCAAGCAGTTAACCCATGAATAGATACGCCAGAATCTCTATTCTTTCTCAAAGGCAGCCCTTGGACGTCTTTGTCTTTTTCGAATACGTCCAACGATACTGTGGGGATCATGGGTGGAGAAACTCACCTAGTCGACGATTCAACGGGGCCACGCGCTTTGGTGGTAGTGACAGTATTATTTGCTCTGGCCCTTCTCTGCTTCTCAGCGAGGATTTATACACGTGTTTTCCCGAGTTACAAATTGAATGCATCTGACTTCATAAACTCGGTTGCGGTTGTAAGTAGCAGTAGTGTCCAACACGAAAGAGAGCGATTTTAACATGTGGCAGTTTGCAGAGATTATAACGTACTCGTTGTTTGCGGCAAGCATTAACATTGGGTACGGACGGCACGCTTCCTTTATAACCCCCCAACTGCGCGTCAAGATATTGAAGTTGCGGCTAGCAACTATGATAGCAGGGCCTTTTGCATCAACGTTTGCAAGAATCTCAACAGTGTCCCAGCTAGTTACACTAGCGCCGTCAGTCGCATGGAAAAGATCCCTCTGGGTGATGGTGGGCTTTTTGCTAGCATGTCTCTTTCCATTTGTTCTTTCTGTTGTAGTGCAATGCCGTCCTGTGTCAGCAATATGGAATAAATCCATTTCATACAAATGCCTCCGTGTTAGATCAAGGGCAATCACTAATTACACGCTAATCGGTAAGCCTCCAAGCTAATAGTATTTGAGCGTTTACTGACACCAGAAGGGGCCGGTATGATTAACGACCTGGCATTCGCAATCATGCCCATGTTCCTTATCTGGAAGTTGAGTCGGTCTCGCTTGGAGCGGTGTCTCGTTTCGACTCTTATGGCCCTAGGCCTCTGTGCAACTGGGACCGGGATTGCTGCCATCATTCATTTAAACGCCATAAACAGGTCGACCGACCCTTTACGAGATTCTGTCATCATATTTATGTACTGTCGAATGGAGGAAATATTTCTCCTAATCGCATCTTCGACGCCTTTCCTTAAGGCACTGGTGGAACATGTTCTTCGTCAGTTGGGCGCACCTGGTTTCCGCAATATACCTAGAGAGCTGGCTTCTTATCACTCAAACGGGGTTACGGACTCACATGAGATGAGCGCTTTGTCACGGCGGGGACTAGGAAGGCCGAAGACTGAGAGTGATAGTAGCTTGAACGCAACGCAAATACCTTGACAAGACCGCATTCGTTTGACGTTGAAATTGGATTTGATGAGTGGAGACCAGCCTGTTGATGGTCTGGGACGCGGGGTGATGGTGGATTGAAGGGCCACTCTTGATACTCCGCAACACGTGACAGTCATTTACTCTTACCAGAAGCTATTCAGTGTGCGCTCGGGGTGTTCATAGCTTAGGGGTGACAAAGAGAACAAGCTGTGCAAAAATAATCATCAGGTTTTGAAATGCATTATATATATCGATTATCCTTCTGAATCAGGCCTCTCCCCCTTTGTGAACATTCAACTCGAATTGAACGTTAATTGAGACGAGACGCGTCCCTTCGGTCCCCCTGTCCATTCACATTCCAATATCTCGGAGAAAACTAATAGCCCCTTCAGAAGTCATTCGCGAAATGTACTTTCTTCCAGTCTCTAGACTGTGGGATAGTGTCTACTAATCTTGTTCATTAATCAAGACTAATACATAGAAGTACTGCCGTACTATTGTGCCGTTCAGCTTTGAGTCGATCGATGTGCTTTGTGGCTGGACACTTGTATTAAGTGACGGTGGATGGCGCAGCTCAATCGAAGACTTACAGTAGCTCATTGTCACAGCAAATCAGAGGCGGAAGTCAAATGCTTACTTATTAAATTTGGAAACGCTCCGAGAAGTTACTCACAATGATGTAAAACCAGTTCGATCCCCATTTACGCACCCCGACCCCTCACGCCACGCTTTCGACCCCGCTTTCGAGGTTTCCCCCTTGCTTCTTGAAGAAGTTCTCCTTCAGTAAGTGCAGTCTGTGGCCTGGGAAATGCCGTCCTATCTCTGTCCAGGTCTTGTCTTCATAGACCATCTTGGCCAACAGACTCTCTTGCTCCTTTGTCAATTCCTTGCCCGGCTTCCGTGTTGATACAGCCCGGTGAGAGACTGTAGCCTTTGCTGGCGACTCCCCCGAGACGGAGCCTAAAACTTCCGAATGGAGTGAGAGGTGGAAGTGCTCAGAAGTACGTGGCAACGCAAATTCGAGGTTGTATATTGTCTGATCACTAATCGTGGTACGTTTCAGAAAACCCTGAAAGGGCCATTCCCGGTACTCTATAACCGGCGTCGACTCTACCATGGCGGAGAGACTTCGGGAGGTTCGTGGAGTATGGTGGTGGTCTTTGTCGACGGGTGTTAGCTCATCGGGTCGTGTGAGAGCGTCGTTAGTAGGTGTGGGGGTAAGCTTCCGCCGTCTTGCAGGTCGTGGATCCTCGTCATCCTTATCGCTTGTGTTGTGACTGCAATCACCGCCTTTTAGGTGGTGGTTGTCGCGGCTGACATCTTCATTCCTGCCTTGGCGTCCCCGCTTTTCTCCCTGCGGCTCTCGCTCCGCATCATCGTCGTCATCTTCCTCCTCCTTATCGCTATTACTGCCTCCTGTCGTTGATGTTGCTGTTGTGGCTCATCCCCCCGATCCTGACTGCGAGGTGGAGTGCCGAGAATGAGCTTCTCTAATCTGACGTTACTGGTCTCGCTTCGATCATGTTCCTGATCGATTTGAAGGTGCGATGGCTCAGCAGAGCGGGGCGTGTTGGCCGATGGTGAATTTCTTTGCTCTTCTAAAGCCATCCACAGTTCTGTCTCCAACTCAGCCATGCTATCATCAGTCCATCCATCATCGCCGCTGTCAAAAGGTTTGAGGAGAGAGTAAAGCGCAGACTCTATTGACGTGTTCTAAGTAATATTGCCGACACCCTGCTGGTTGATCTGATCTTGTAGCGGCTGGGCGAATTGGGGGACGGTCCAGGGTTGAGCTTGTGTATAAGCAGAATACACGCCTTGCTACTCACAAGGCCTAAGTCCCAAAGCTCGCTCCTCAATATAGCATCCCTTCTCAACATCATACCATAAACCAGATATATCAATAGACTTTGTCGGCTCGGAGACGAGTTCTGAGGTTGCGAGGGTTTTATACGGACTCGTATCCTGTCCAATACTCCCAGTATCGACATCACCAGAAGTACCTGCTTTGATCTCGTCTAAGTAGTTATTATCGAGAATCATTGATTGATCTACGTATAATCCGCGGACCGCTTCTTAGCATAAAGGGTAGCCAGTACACCTACCTCGACTATCATCCTAACGTCCACCCAACCTTGGTTGTGTTCGGTCGACTTGCAGTCCAGCCCCGTCAAGAGCTAGCTGTTCCAGACACTGAGCAATAGACTCGGTCTTCGAGGCTTCAATTAAGATCTTCGAACGTGTGGCCATCCAAGAAAGCTCTTCGAGAGATAGAAGATCGTCGTCTAATTCATCGTTACTAACAGCAAGAGCACACTAACAACCTAGATTAACAGATCAGAATGATTTACTTTAAGTAGAACTTTTCCGCGTACCTTCACTCACCGTATTTCTATCTGCGTTAGCTTGACATTCAGAACGAGAAAGAGTGGCCGCAGATCTGCGTACTTTCTGGCTGCTTGTAGGCAAACGGATAGCATGACTAGATTTAGTAGGCCAGAGAGTATTACGATTGCAGAATGATGCGTTTGATAGAGAAAGTGTAAATCGAACAGATCTCGTGCTCTCAAGGGCAGCCATAACGAAACGAAGTGGGTAGAGCGAGAAAACCAGTTTGAGAATGTGTAGAGTGTTCAGCGAGGGAAATTAAGCGGCTTAAGTGGTGACAATTGATGATTATGGTCACATGAGGCCATTGGAAAATCCACAACCAGGATTCTGGGTAGGTCGGTTAGTCTTTGTCAAGACCCCAGGGTTGTATACATAATAGATAATTACAATTTAAGAATTCTGTGGTTGGGAAAGGGGGGATAGTCAGGTAATCTAGCCAAGCCTTTTTAGTTAATAGATCTATAGTTAAATAAACTATAATTATATAATATTATAATATATTTTAAAAAACTTAAAAACTTTTTAGAAAAAATTAAGTTTTTTATATATTGGTTTATATAAATCTAGAAGCTTTTATAATAGTGACGAAGTTATGTGTTTTTACTATTTAGAATTGTTTAGAGAATTCTAGTATTATTAATATTATGCTATAGTAGGTAGTACTATAGATATTTCTAGAATTATACTAATTATAAATCAAACAATACTGTAGAGTGTAAAAGAGTATTGATATTGTGAGGAGAGCGGGCTTGCTGTCACAGAGCTACGCGGCATGGTACGGTAACGAATGCAGTAGACTCTATTTTTAGAATAATAGGTATAGAAGAAGGTTCTACGACAACGCGCAACGAGCTGAAAACTATGAAACCTTACATAAGCGGACTAGCCGCAATGGGACGCCTACGAGTCCGTAACACTCGGCTTTTTCGTTTCTAGAACGACTTCTTCCATATAGACTGTATACTATTATTACCTGCCACTATCTGTGTCTTCTAAGCGCTTGGCGGTATTTGATATCCTTGGTCGAGTCCTCAGGGCCTGGGGGCTGCTTCGTCACGTGCACAGCCCAGATACCCAATGTCGCTCTCAAATCTTGGAGCGGCTGAGCACAATTCAATACAATACTCAATAGTACTAGAAAACACCAAAACGAACAGCAGCCCAATCACAATAAGCAGCATACAAAATTGATCAGCTATCCATACCGAACGACATTTGAGGACATTGCGCAAAGCAGTGGAAGCAGCCTCGACCCTAGAGGTATGTTTGTTTGCAGTCTAGACAACTTCGATATATCAGGTCGCTAATCTGTCAGCCCTACACCTTGACTGCCATCTCATCTGCCCTGAAGCGGCTCATCATGAATGAACACGGCAGGGACATTCATGCCACCATAGCCATGGGGCGAGAGCTCATGGATATTGAATTCGCTCACAATGACCCTGAGCGGTTGCATTGCGCCACGGCAATCGCCTATACAGTCTACAGGATGGTCGATGTCGACACCGATCTGGATTGTCTCAATGAGACAATATCAGTAATGAAGGAGACCCAGTCAAGTCTTGCGCCGATATGCAAGCCGGCTCGGGACTTCGTTCAGTATCTGGCAGTCTTCCTCTTCACTCGTTTCAAGAAAACATCAGATAGACGGGACCTGGATGAGACAATATCTTTGATGTTGTCCACTTTTCCTGACACGGTGGATCAATGTGATGTCACCGCACAGTCGTCTGCCCTTGAGGTGCTCGTAAGAGCGTTGTCATCGAGGCATAAGCTCGACTCCAATGTCGACGTTCAAGTGCCGTCTAAGGACTTGGACGATGCCCTCAGATTTTCACGGCTTCTCCTTCTCGTGCCACTGCCCGACCATACTCGGTTTGACTTCACTGTACGCGTGTCTGAACTGTGTTTTCTCGCGTTTCAATACTACAGCGATTCAACTCTTCTGGATGAAGGAATACAACATCTACAGAAGCTGGACGAGGCGAAACTTGATCTGGATGGTGAAGACCAATCAGTCTACATGATGTATTTCTCCGACCTTTTGTGGCAGAGATTTGAGAATAGTTCAGACCTTGCAGACCTTGACGAATCCATCAAAGGCGGAAGTGACGCCGCCGCAAAGAATCCCAATGGAGTCCCTCACTTGTTCCTCCATTACCATGCGGAAAGGCTATCTAGGAGGTACAAGTTGAAAGAAGTGGAAACCGACCTCGACGAGTCAATCAAATTCGATAACCATACTATCGAGCTTGCACCCAATGATGACCCGGCACTGGCAGACTACTACCTTCATCTCGGCGTACAATGCCAATTGAAATATAAAATTACCATGAATATGACAGATCTTGAAAGAGCTATCACCATCAACCGATCGGCACTTGATGCAACTCCACGAGGCCATAAAAGAAGGCCGGAAAGCCTCAATAACCTGGGACTTTTGATCTTCTATCGATTTGAGCTCTTGAACTTGGAGGACGACCTCTACGAAACTCTAATTCTCCTGCAAGAGGCTGTTGCAGCATCCGCTGTTGAGAGCACTGGCTGGAGAAGACGGCTTAACAATTTGATGGTACGCACCGTACCGCTTCTGTCTCTTCAAGCAGCAGCATCAAGAATACCATTGACGTTCAGTGTCGACCAGCAACAGTTGGAAGCTGCTCTGCATAGCAATGCCGCCGCAGCTTCCAACGCTTGCAGTGTTGCTGCACTTCTCAAAGCCCACCTTTCCCTCACAAGCAGTTCTCAAGCCCTTCACATTGCGACCTCCCTGGCACAGGAAGGACTGCGAGCTACAAAACCTTATGACCCCGAAACTACAAGCAGAAAATTCTTACTCGGACAGCTTCTTGACATGAAAGCGGAGGGGTCGTTAGAATTGGATGATATCGAGAATGCAGAACGACATTGGAAAGACGCGAGCCAGATTGACAATCCGCCAGCCCACTATGTTCCCGAGATGCTTCACAGACTAAGCAAAGTGCTCCTCTTGAAACATACCAGGGAAGATGACAAAGAATGCTCAGCTCTTCTTAAGTCTCTTCAATTAGCATCAAGTGCATGGTTCTCCGCCAGCTATGACAACCCGTGTCGGGATCGATACGAGGCGTTCCTTGGGCACTTCCCAAAGATTGGTCCTTCCGAAGTTGACTCTCTTTTTAACGAGGCTAAACATGCATGCCCTAATTGCGAGGAGCTACGAAAATACGATTTTTCTGCAGCCGACAACATCGCTTCGCTAAAGAAGCTGGCTTATGACGAAACTAGTGGAAAACTAATTGCTGTACCTCTGGAACCCGGTGACCTTGAGCATTTGCCTCGAGAGTTGCAAGGTATTGGCCGATCGTCATCCTCCCAGGGCGAAAGCTCCACGACGGGGCTGCAGACATCAGATCTTCAGGACTGGAGTGAAGCAAAAGCGAATGGCATTCGATTTTTTGATGCTTCTATGCTGATGGACAAGGCCCCATTACAAGATCAGGCAGAGGTCTACTTCAATAGGTATTCAAAGTCCAGCTCCATGGGCGATCTCGAATGTGCAATATCTATGCAGCAGTTGGTTATCAAATTCACAAAGAGTGATCATCCACAACTGCATACATTCCAAGCGAACTTAGCTGCCTGGCTTTACAAGCGTTGGGAAATCCAAAAGACTCCCCAAGACCTCGATGATGCAATTATTTTTGGGGAGAAGTCAGTTGAAGACCGAGCCGGCTCTGATAGCGACCTCGTTATTTTCTTGGCCAACGTCGCTAAGTTTTATGACTCAAGATGGGAAGAAAACGGGAATTTATCGGATCAGAACCAATCAATCGATCACAGCGAAACCGCCTTGGAACTTTGGTCAAATGGCAACAGTATTTTCATACAGTTGTGCAACGACTTAGTCTGCTACCTATATAAACGGTTCAAAGAGTTTCGAAAACGCGAAGATATGAATCGAGTCATCATTTTACTCTTGCAGCTAAGTGACAAACTCGATAATGAGAAACAAATACCCTGTCTCAGCAGCTTGAGAAGAAGTTATTTGGAGAGATATCATTTCTTTGGATCTGCTACCGATATCGAGGACGCAGTCCGGATCAGTGAAAAGGCGGTGGACTCAGCTAAGGAACATCCTCAGCATCATTCCACTGCCAGTTTCGGGCTTGCAATTGCACTTTCAACAAGATTCGAAAGCTCTGGCGATATGACTGAACTTGATAGAGCAATAAGCCTCGCGAAAGAAGCCCTGAAGCACCCCTTGTCAGCGAACTCGACCTCTCGGCCCTTATGGCTCTCATTACTTGGTACTTGGCTTGCCATTCGAGGATTTCTTCTCTGCAACATCCAGGATTCCAACAATTCTGTCGCACTTTGTTGAGAGGCTGTGTCAATGTGGGCATCTGGTGACACCAGTTTGAAATTTCTTCTGAACAGCCTCTGCCACAGTCTCATCACACGCTTTCAATACCTTGGCGAGGTTCATGATCTGAATGCTGCAATCGATGCAGCGCAACGAGCATCGGAGGTCAAGGAGACCGAATCAGGGAAGGACCCAAGAAATGGGAACACAATCCCAGACTGCCTGGATGAGCTTGGGACCTGTTATTTCAGTCGTTTTCAAGCCCTTGGGGCTCGCCAGGATCTGGATGAATCCATCAAGTTGGGCTTAGAATCATACAAGACCAACAACAAATCCTTGTATCCTGGACATGTACGAAGACGACAAGCTCTCAGTAACTTATCAGATAGGTTTGGGCTTCGTTTTCGGAGGTATTATGATCCGAAGGACCTTACAGAGGCCCTCGGATTCGCTAGGCTCGCCATGGAGGACCAGTTACCCCTGGACACGAGCCCACTTGGCTTTGAGATAAGCTACGCCCTTTGGGCTATTGAAGCGGGTAGAATACTTGGGGAGCAGAAATATCTGCAAGAGGCACTCACCTTGCTGGAGTCTCGGCTGAAGGGTGTCCCGCAAAGCAATCGAATGGGTCGAACCCAGATTCTTACATGTATTGCAGATGTCCATTCTGCCCAGGCCGATCTCAACGACACACCATCAAAGTTGTCCGACCTGGAATCTGCAATCTCATATGCATCGAAACCCTTGGAAGAAACCCCATTGCGGACCGGGTCACGTTGCGAGTTGTTAAATCACTTAGGATCCATGCTCCAGAAAAAGCAGCTGCTCATGAAAGGCCAATCGGACAGTTCACTCATTGATCAAGCAACAGCTTACTACGTTGAGGCTTCCAGATGCATAGGCGCCCCTATCTTATTCAGAATCGAAACCGGTACTTCTGCAGCCCAATGTTATGCTGACAGGCATCGATGGGAGGATTCCGCCAAAGTCTACGAGGAAATTCTAAGTCTACTTCCCCGTGCAGCACCGCAATCCATTGAACGAGATGACCAGCAAACTCTCCTCAGACATTGCGGGGGTTTCCCTTCTAGCGCCGCTGCAGTAGCTCTTCGTGCTGGTCATAGCGCATATGTTACACTCTGCCGTTTAGAGGAAGGGCGTGGAGTCATTGCTTCCCTGCTCATCAAAACACGAAGAGATATCCGCGGCTTAGAAAACACAAATACTGATCTCTACGCTCGGTATAAAACTCTCCGAGGGCAATGTAACCAGACTTTGGGTGGTACCGCCAGTCTAACATCTCGACCTCCTCTCTCCACGGTTCCTCTCAGCTCTATCTCAGGCCAGATCACCAAACGGCAAGAGGAACTTGAAGAGTTGACTCTTTTGGAGGGCATGATTCGTGAACTCCCTGGATTCGAACACTTTCAACTCCCTTACTCTCCAGAGGAAATCACCAAATTGGCATCTTCAGGGCCGCTGGTCTCCTTCAATGTCTCCCCTTGGGGAAGTGACGCAATATACGTAACAATGGAGGGAAAAGTTGCTTCGATTCCTCTGCCAGATCTGAAAATAAAAGATCTTCAAGAAACCATTCAACAACTGATTGGCAAAAACAAAGTCTTTTCAGGGCCACCAAGCACAAGAGCCGAAAGGAATACTCGACTCCTCGACATATTGAACTGGCTTTGGGAAGCTGCCGTACAACCTGTGCTACAAGCGTTAAACTTGCTCGTAACAAGAGAAGCCCAGAGTTCTGAACGCCTGCCGCACATCTTCTGGGTAGCGAATGGTCTCATGGGCGCTGTTCCCCTCCACGCCGCGGGCAATTTCCGAGGAAACGGCGAGAGTACATCAAAGTACGTTGTGTCTACTTACGTACCGACCTTGAAATCATTGGCATTCGCACGAGAGAATGCGTTACGGAATCGACGAATATCTGGACAGAAACTTCTGGTTGTCAATGCCCCTAAAGTTCAAGGCATGATTCCTCTGAAAACAGAGGATGAAATCCAGGCGTTGAAAGAAACGGCGATCAGCTTTGGACAGTTTCCTATCAAGGTCCTGAAGAATCCAGCAAGAGAAGTGCTTCTCGAGGAGGCTAAGAGCCACTCCATTATTCATTTCGCATGTCACGGCACTTCTTGTCCAGACAATCCCTCAGATAGCGGAATATACATTTCAGAGGGCAAAGTAGAAAGCAAAATAGAGCTGAAAGTCGCCGAGAACGGCTTGCAACTGGAAGAAGTCAAGACAAGCGACCTGCCAATGCTGAAAGTCAGAGATATCGCAGAGCTTTCGCACGAGAAAACGGAACCTGTACTGTGATCCCATTGCTTGGGCTGCCTTTATCCATGTGGGGATATGAGCTGGAATGGTTGCTATGACAGTTGAAAATATATGGATTACCAAGAACAGCAAACACGTGAACTGTAGAATCAATACAAGTAGCAGTGATCAAACATACTCCTAGCACTGTCCCAAGAAATAGTTGTGCAAGTCACTGACGGGCCAGCGTCCCGAAAGCCTCTGTTCCATCGACCATAGTAGCTGAGTGCAACAAATCCACACCAAGATTTTCATGGTCCAAATCAGCTTCCACCATCTCAGCATTCTGCTCATCAGTGGACGTCCTCGTCTCGGAGAACATTACCCACTGATTCTCATTTTTCAGTCGGGGCTCGGTTGAACTCCAAGGTTTGAAGTCGAATTTGACTCTTCGATAGCAAATCGCGTAGATACGTTCTCCTGGGAAGGTTGCTTGCGCATTGCCTTCTGCAGTTGAAGCTTGACCCCCACCGCCTCCCAAATCAAGGCCAACAGCAACACCCGGAACAGTGGCAGCCAAATCAGTGAGAGGCACTTGCGCTTTTATCGCTATCTCTTTTGATGAACCTTGATGAGCCGCAGTGGAAGCATCGCGAAATGTCCGGTATCCTACGATCATATAGCTCTTGCTTCTGTTTTTGATGTCGTCTTGCAGCCACTCCTTGACTTCGGAGTTTTGACAGAGACGCTTGAACAAGGCTTTTGGTTGTTTGAGCTCGTATATACGACCATCGTGCGAAGAGATGCGAACGTCGTCATTTGAAGATCGCTGATACGAGGTGGCAATCAGTCGAGAGATTTGTGCATCGAACCAGGAGCGTTCGGACGTCTGTAGACCGTGTTGGATATTGCTCTCCGTTCGTACGGCCACGTCAGCAGGGGCACCAGCACCTCCAACATTGGCGATATTTAGGACATCTTGATTGGGATACCGGAGGTCTGACAAGAGACCGCCAAGGGGGATATCCTCCAGATTGTAGGGGACATTCGTGAGGAGGTAGATTGGACGCATAGACACGTGTGCTTAAGATCCCAGAATGACGCTTGTGGGCAGGAGAACTCAACAGAGATTGATCGATCAGAGATTGATCGATCAGAGATTGATCGATCAGAGCTTGGGAGTTATGGGCTGGCAAGCATAACATCGGGAGCAGATTGTGCTGAGGTGGTACTATGTTGCTTTTTTCTTTCAGCTACCTAGCCCGTCGACCTCGCTAAGTCAGCCACTAAGCCTCCAAACTTAAAATACTTTCAAGGCTGCCAGATTTCTGGATATTTTCATTTTACATACATCGTAAAGTAGCTAAATATTATTTCATTGGGTAGATGAGGGACGAGTGATCTCGTGGTACCGCGTGAGAAGTGAGGCTGACCGCCACGGCCGTTGTGATTCTTACAAATATCGCTGAGCACATCACTGCTGTCGGTGCTGGGTTCTTTCTATTGACATAAAAAATAAACACCCGACAATCTACTAGGTTCCGCTATCAAGACGGGAAATCGAAAGGCGGAAGGAGATACCTATAGAGAAGTTTAGGTGAGGTAGGATGACCTGTTTCGTTGACAGATCACAGAGGTAAGGGCGAGAAAGTCAACAGTACAAAGCTAAATCACCAATTAATCGGATATCTCGAGCGCCCGGTTGTAGCTTGTCAAAATGTGAGGGCGAGAAACGTTGCACCAGAAGGTGGTGTTTATTGCAAGAGAGAGTTGGATACGAGTAATTTGCCACAAGGTTGTATCATGATAGGGGTCTTGGATGAAAAAGGATGGAACTGTGGATTGGATGTAGTTGAAGAGTGGAGAGAAAAAGAGGCGGGATGAATTTTAAACAGTTGAGAGTATTCTGATTTCCCTCGGACGAAACGGTTCCGACGGAATTTTGTCAATTTGACGAAGGGGAGAGGAGTTGCAAGAATAAATATTTATATAATTATATTATCTACCAACAACATAAGTCGGACCCCACAGTAGTCGGACACCCCCTATAGTCAAACACCTTACTTAGCTTACTGCTCCAATTCTCACTACCTACTTCATTTATATATAAATCTACTATTTCTTAATAAAAAAGACTTAAACTTTAGAGACTCTTAGTTTATACTATAAAGTATATTTATATTAAAGAAGATATTTAGATAGTTCTTAATACTATTAAAAATAATTATTTTTTAAGAAAGATTATATTAGATTTTGAAGTTTTATATTCTATACTTAGTAATTATTAATAATTATATTTTAAAAAAGAAAGTTTATATAT
>Ga0182030_10011915_pt1 | contig 17496 bp, 21 predicted proteins | sample 812S3MmetaG_FD_121299 | JGI IMG/M metagenome (GOLD analysis project Ga0182030, IMG submission 121299) | Permafrost microbial communities from Stordalen Mire, Sweden - 812S3M metaG (Illumina Assembly) | ecosystem: Environmental > Terrestrial > Soil > Wetlands > Permafrost | place: Sweden...
AGTCTCGTGGTACCAGCCGTCCTTCATCGCCACAGTGGCCTGCGCGGGCGACCCCCAACCCAGACCGAACCGCTGGCCGCCAATCACGTGCTCCATCAGAGTGATCTCGTACTCGCGCGACGCGGTGTCGAGAATCGAGTTCGGTAACGCGATGACTTTGAGTAGCTGCAACTGGTCAAGGGGGGTCGTAGAGATATCGCCCCACGACCAACTCGGAACGGTCGACTTGAAACCGATCAGCGCGTTGAAGACGTCGAGGGCGTCGCGGCCGCCAATCACCGCCCAAAGTTTCGTCGCGGCCTTGTCGTTTGACGCCTCGATCATGCTGGTCGCGAGCGACAACTGCTTCGCGGTAAGAGGCTTTCCGCTGTGTTGAGACTCGTACAGCAGATCAGCCAGAATGTCGATCTTGACCATGGAAGCCGTGCGCTCGTGGTAGCCGTTGTGATACGTGAACGTTGCTCCGGTCGCGACGTTGTAGACGGCGGCGGTGATCATTCCCTCGCGAGCGTTGAGATAGAGCGCCGTCGCGCGACTGGTGAACGGGTTATCCGGGTTGTGGGTCGGCGGCGCTGTCGCCACGATGGTTGTCGTTGGCGAGGTACTGGTGGTCGTACCGCTCGGGGGAACCGTGCTCGAGGGAGTTCCGTTATCCGAACCCGCGCTGGTCGACAGGAAAACAAAGGCCACGACCAGCACCACGGGCACGACAATGACCACCCGAGACGCTGCGCTGCTCACGGTTCGATGGTACGGGACGTCGCGCGCGCGAGGCGGTGTCACCCGGTCGTGTCAGAGAACTACGCCGACGACCTCACGGTGAGGAGCAGGTCCCCGCCTTCGACGGTGGCACCCGGCTCCACGGAGACGTGAGTGACGGTCCCTGAGACAGATGACGTGATCGCCGCTTCCATCTTCATCGCTTCAATGGTGGCGACGGTCTGTCCCGCCAGTATTTGATCGCCGGGCGCGACGTGCACCGTGACGAGTCCGGCGAAAGGTGCCGCCACTTGGGTGGGATCGCTGAGTTGCGCCTTCTCGCGATGGATCGTCTCATCTTTCGCGGACTGGTCGCGAACGCTCACGGCTCGGTGCTGACCGTTCAGACGACAGTAAACAATTCGGTACCCTTTTTCGTCCACTTCACCGACGGCGTCCACTCCCAAGAAGAGCGAGACACCGGGAGTTAGCTGCACCTCGACTTCCTCCCCGGGGTCAAGACCGTAAAAAAACGCTCGGGTCGGAACGGTGGAGAGGTCTCCAAAATCGCTGAGCGCCTCTTGCATCTCGCGCGCGGGTCCGGGGAACAGCAGCCGGTTGAGCGTCGCTCGAACGTCCTCAGGTCTCTTCAACGCCTCTTCGTCCTGTTTCGCTAGAACGACGGGCTTCGCGACCACCGCTCGGCCCTCAAGAGCTTTGGTTCGAAAGGGTTCGGGCCAACCGCCTGGCGGTACGCCGAGCTCCCCTTCGAGAAATCCGATCACGCTGTCGGGCAAGTCAAAGGCTGCGGGATTGCGTTCGAACTCTGCCGGATCGGCGTCGACGCCCGCTAGGTAGAGCGCCAAGTCGCCCACCACTTTTGAAGAGGGCGTGACCTTGATGATGCGCCCCAAAATCTGATTGGCGGCGGCGTAGAGGTCTTCGACGATCTCGAAACGATCCCCCAGTCCGAGAGCGGTCGCTTGCGTACGCAGGTTGGACAGCTGGCCGCCGGGAATCTCGTGGCGATAGACCCGTCCGGTCGGAGAACGCAGACCGCTCTCGAAGGGCTCATAGAGGGAGCGCACGGCAGCCCAGTACGGTTCGAGATCATTCAACTCATCGAGCGAGAGTCCGGTGGCGCGGTTCGTGTGGTCAGTGGCTGCGACAATGGCCGATAGCGGCGGTTGACTGGTCGTACCCGAGAGAGGTCCGGCCGCGCCGTCGACGGCGTCGACTCCCGCTTCGACAGCGGCCAGATACGTGGCCAACTGACCTCCCGCCGTGTCATGCGTGTGCAAGTGAACGGGAAGATCGAAATTCGAGCGAAGCGCAGAGACGAGCGCGAACGACGCCGGAGCGCGCAACAATCCCGCCATGTCTTTCACGCACAACACGTGACAACCTGTCGCTACCAGTCGCTCGGCCAACCCCAAGTAATAGTCGAGGGTGTAGAGCGACTCGCGAGGATTGGAGAGATCGCCCGAGTAACACAGCGTTCCTTCGGCGACCTTTCCCGACGCTAGGACCGCGTCGATGGCCGGACGCATCTGATCCACGTCATTGAAGGCGTCGAAGATTCGAAAGATGTCGACTCCCGTGGCGGCGGCTTCGGCGACGAAGGCGGTCGCGACGCGGTCGGGATAGGGGGTATAGCCCACCGTGTTGCGTCCTCGCAGCAACATCTGAAGGCAGAGATTTGGCACAGCTTCTCGCAACTCGGCGAGCCGTTCCCACGGATCCTCTTTGAGAAAACGCAAGGCGACGTCAAAGGTGGCCCCACCCCACGCCTCCAACGAGAGCAGTTGAGGAAGACCGCGGGCCAGATACGGCGCGACGGCGACCATGTCGAAGGTGCGCAGTCGAGTCGCCAGCAACGACTGGTGAGCATCACGCAACGTCGTGTCGGTAACGGCGAGTCGCGTTGCCTGACGCAGCTCCGAGGCAAAGCCCGCCGCTCCGAGTTCCAACAGTCGTTGCCGCGACCCAGGCGGTGGTTGCTCCTCGCGGAGCGGCGGCAGTTTGGTCGCGGGATCGAGAGATGACGGCGCGTGACCGTTCGGACGATTGACCGTAACGTCCGCCAGGTAGGTGAGGAGTCGGGTTCCGCGGTCGCGGCCGCCGGGGGTTTTAGCGAGATTGGGGTGCTCCTCGAGGAAGGCCGTCGTGATGTGACCGGTCACCAAATCGGGTTCGGACATGACCGCCTGAAGAAAGGAGATGTTGGTGGTAACGCCACGAATTCGAAACTCGGCGAGAGCACGCCGCGATCGGGCCAGCGCGTCCCCAAATGTTCGGCCTCGACAGGTCTGCTTCACCAACAAGGAGTCGTAGTACGGCAAGATTTCCGCTCCCACGTAGGTCCCCCCGTCCAGGCGGACTCCGGCTCCTCCCGGCGATCGATACGTGCTGATGAGTCCGCTGTCGGGACGGAAATCGTTCGCGGGATCCTCCGTGGTGATCCGGCACTGCACGGCCGTGCCGATGACCCGTATGGACGACTGCTCAATACCAAGTTCTCGAAGAGACTCGCCGCCGGCGATTCGAAGTTGAGTCTGGACGAGGTCGATGGAGGTCACCTCTTCGGTCACGGTATGTTCAACCTGTATGCGCGGATTCATCTCTATGAAGACGTGATCGCCCTCCCCGTCGACCAGGAACTCAACCGTGCCGGCGTTGCGGTACCCGACGGCGCGGGCGAAGGCCACCGCGTCAGCGCACAGGCGCTCGCGCAGTCCCTCGTCCAGTCCGGGCGCGGGAGATATCTCAATGACCTTTTGGTGACGGCGCTGAATGGAACAGTCACGCTCAAAGAGGTGAACCACGTTGCCGTCGTTGTCGCCCAGAACTTGCACCTCAATGTGGCGAGGTCGTAGCACCGCCTGTTCAAGAAAGACGGTGCCGTCGCCAAAAGCGGACTCCGCCTCCTTGGCGGCCACGCTGATGGCTTCTGGTAAATCCTCGGCGTCCTCGACCAGTCGCAAGCCGCGGCCCCCTCCGCCCGAGGCCGCCTTCACAAAGAGGGGAAAACCAACGTCACTGGCCAGATCGATCAACCCTGTTTGGTCGCCGAGCGAGTCTCCACCTCTACTCACAAGCGAGGCCGATCGTAAAATGGGCAACCCGGCCGCCTCTGCGGCTTTGAGCGCGCGAACCTTGTTACCCGCCAGAGTGAGCGTCTCCGCGGTGGGGCCGACGAAAGTCAGTCCATTCTCGACGCAGGTCTCGGCCAGATCAGGGGACTCCGAGAGGAACCCGTACCCCGGGTAGAGCGCGTCGACTCCCGCATGAAGGGCGACGCGAATGATCTCTTCGATGTCCAGATAGGAGCGAACGGGCGAACCTCGTTGTCCTATCTCGTAGCTTTCATCCGCCTTTTGGCGGTGAAGCGAGTAGCGATCCTCGTAGGCAAAGATCGCGACCGAGGCAATGCCCAGTTCGTTGGCCGCCTGAAAGGCCCGCACAGCGATCTCACCACGGTTGGCCACGAGTAATTTGCGAATCACGAACACAATTCTGTCGTAATTGGAGCACCGCCAAATCTAGGCCCCTCTCGCGTTCGTCAGCCACGTCTCGTTGAACGCTGAGAGTGCGGCGAAAACTCGAACCGGTTGGCCTGATCTCCAGTTGACAACGAGTAATTACGTCGTGAACATCGAGCGAGTTTTACATCTTGGAACGCGAAATTCATCAATAAGTGATGAACTACACTCGCGACGAGTCGGTAGGCGGCCGCCAAGGCCGTCCGGGGAACCCAGTCGAAGTCCGTCATCGGCGGCCACGCGATCTGGCCGCCGACCTAGGAGGCACCGTGAATACCCCGCCCAGCACTGATGGTCGCCAGTTGATCCCCACGCTCGAGCGCTCCTGGTACACCGACCCGAAGGTTTTCGAGGCGGAGCAACGACTCATCTGGGCACGCCGCTGGGTTCTGGCGGGCCGGAGTTCAGACATCGCAGAGCCGGGCGCATATCTCACTGTCGCGATCGCCGGCGAGAGCGTCATTCTCGTGCGTCGCGAAGACGGGGAGGTCTCTGCGCTCCTCAACGTCTGTCGCCATCGTGGTGCCCGCATCCTTCTCGACGAGCGAGGTACCTGTCGCAGTGCTATCCGCTGCCCGTATCACGCGTGGACCTACGGATTCGACGGCACGCTGCGCGCGGCACCGAACATCCGTGACTGGGTGGGCGACGACCGGGACGAGCTAGGGCTGCAACGCGTCAGAGTGCGCGAGCAGCATGGCTGCCTCTGGATCAATCTCGACGAAAACGGGGCGTCCTTTGACGACGACATCGGCGCTCAGATCCGCCAACGTCTTGGCGACGGGGAGGTCATCGAGGGATGGGGGCTCGAGCGCCTCGTCACCGGGAGGCGCATCGTCTACGACATCGCCGCGAACTGGAAACTTCTGGTCGAGAACTTTATGGAGTGCTACCACTGTGCCAGCATCCACCCCGAGCTCGTGAACGTAATCCCCGAGTTCCGCAAAGGACTCGGGACCCAGTCACACGGCCCCGGCTACGGCGCGTCGCTCGGCGAGGGAATCGAAGGCTTCACCTTCGACGGACGTGCCGGGCTCGCTCCGCTCGCGCACCTTGACGAGAATGATCGTCGCCGCTACTTCGGCATCACCGTCACGCCGAGCGCGTTCATCAACCTCTTTGGCGATCACGTGATCATCCACCGCCTCGAACCTGTCGCCGCGGATCGAACGAGGCTCGTGTGTGACTGGCTCTTCGAGCCCGGGACGTTGGCCGATGAGGTCGACATCGAGCCCTCCGTCGAGTTGTTTGACCGCGTGAACCGACAGGATTTTGACGCCTGTGAGCGGTGTCAGCTCGGGGCCACGAGTCGGCTCTACTCGCACGAAAGTGTGCTGGTTCCGCTCGAGCACCACCTCGAGGGTTTCTATAGCGAGGTCCGCGAGGCGTTAGCGCAGTGACTCTTTAAACCCCTCTATTGGTTCTGAACGACCAAAAGGCTGGTCGAGACCAAGCGCTCAGATCGAGCGGTCGGGTACACAAGATGTCCATTGGCGTACAACGTCGTGGACGTACCACCGTCCAGGTCGAGAGCGGTCTCGACATCGAGAGATTGAAGGATGGCATCCAACTGCGACCACGTCGCGCCCTCCCTACCGTCCACGCCCCCGACCGTCATTATCACGGTCTCGTCGGACGCGGTCCAACCAATCACGGTTCGAGCAAAGGGCGCCGCCAAGTAGGTGTCGGCGGGATTCGTGGGCTCAACCACACCGTCGTCGAGAAGGATGGGGCTTCCGCCGATGTTGTCACAGCCCGACGTCGAGTCCGTGGTGATGCTCAGCGTGCTCCCCACGGCCAAGGTCGCGAGCGCGCTTCCCACGGGCGCCGAGATGTCGACGCGACCTGCCGTGACTCGTATCGCCTGAGCGGTTTGCCCCACGTATTTGAGTTCGGCGGTCGCATTGATGGTGGTGGGGCTGGCCGTCCCACCCACGTCAACAAACTCATACGTCGATCGACCGCGACCGGTGGGGGTTTTTAGCGCGTAGGGCGCGGTGAAGAGCAGGGTCCCCTTGAGGGGAACGTTGACGCCGACGTAGGACATCGGCAGCTCCTGATTGATCGCGGTGATGGGCACGCTGGTGCCGTTGACGTCGAGGGCGCTGGTCCAGTTGAAGCTGTTGCTCACTGACTCTCCGTCGATATCCACTTGCTGGTGCGAGATCTCAGGGGTGTGCATCAGCACGCAGTTGCGAATGATCCCTCCGACCTCGTCGCCCGGATCGGGCTTGCCCGGACGGGTGACATCAAAGAAGTCGCCGTTCACCGCCGCCACGCAGCCGCTGGTCCTTTGGCACATGGCACTCGGCGTCTCTTCGCCCCCGTCGATGGTGTTGTGAGCAAGGCCGATCTTGACGGTGAAATCCGACCCGTAAAAGGTCACCACATGAATCGGCGAGCTCACGCCGAAAGAGGCGCCACTAATGGGATAGCTGTAGAGCCCGGTCGCGGCGCTCGCGAGCGGGGTCGTGGCTTCGACGCCCGTCAACGCGAAGGCAACGGTAAGGGCGAGGACTGTGGCACACAGCGCACCACGAAGTCCGCGGCGGCGAGCAACATTACGAGTGCCGCGAGACAACGCTGAGGGGTGCGAACCGTTTCGGTGGATCACGGACCCACCATACGGCCCTAGGCCACGGTAAAGACTTCGGGCCCGTTCTCGGTGACAGCAATGGTGTGTTCAAAGTGCGCGGAGAGTTCTCCGTCGTCGGTCATCACGCTCCACTCGTCATCCAATACGTACGTTTCGTATGTTCCGACGTTGACCATCGGCTCGATGGCGTACACCATGCCCGACTTCAACATCGGCCCCGGTGAGCCCGGCCAGTAGTTCGGCACCTGGGGACTCTCGTGCATCTCGGTGCCGATGGCGTGACCGACATACTCGCGCACCACCGAGAAACCAGCGGCTTCAGCGACCTTTTGCACCGCGCGGCCGACTTCGTTAAGCCGTCCGCCCACCACGAGTTGGTCGATGCCCGCCCACAGCGAACGCTCGGTGACTTCGATGAGACGCTTCGCGAGCGCACTCACTTCACCAACGGGAGCCGTGTACGCGGCGTCGCCGTGGTACCCCTCGATGATGGCGCCGGCGTCCACGGAGATAATGTCGCCCTCTTGCAAGACGTAGTCCCCGGGAATGCCGTGAACGATCATGTCGTTGGGGCTCGTGCAGATTACGGCCGGAAAGCCGTTGTAGTTCAAGAAATTCGAGCGCGCGTTGCGCTTGGCCAACACCTCGGCCGCGAGCTCGTCCAACTGCCTTGTCGTGACCCCCGGTCGAATCGCCGCCCGCGTGACCTCGTGCATCTCGGCGACCACCTTGCCGGCTTTACGCATCTTGGCCAGTTCATCCTTGTTACGAATCACACCAGTCCTCGACCTTGTAGAAGCCCATCAATGTCGTCGGACACCTTAGCGACCGGCTGATCGCCGTTCACCTTCACCAGAAGGTCGCGCGACTCGTAGAAGGAGAGGAGAGGAAAGGTCTCACGTTCGAAGGTCTCAAGGCGCGTGGCGATCGCTTCCGGCGTGTCGTCACTGCGTTGGACCACGTCTCCCCCGCACTTTTCACACGTCCCCGAGATGGCCGAGGGGTCGCTGTCCTTGTAGACCGTCCCGCACTCCTGGCACACGCGCCGCGAGGAAAGCCGCTGAATCACCAGTTCGTTGGCCAGATCGAGGTAGATGCACAGCCGGACGCCGCCTTCACCCAAGAGGCGTTCGAGGGCCTGCGCCTGACCGGTATTGCGCGGAAAGCCGTCGAGTACCGCACCTTTGGCGGTGTCAGGATCCTGAAAGCGATCCTCGACAAGCTTGTTCACCAGATCGTCCGAGACGAGTTCCCCGGCGGCCAGAACCGACTTCACTTCTAGGCCGAGCGGCGAGCCGGCCTGGATGGCGGCGCGCAGAATGTCACCGGTTGAGATGTGCGCGAGTCCGTAGCGCGAACACAACAGTTCACTCTGGGTGCCCTTACCGGCGCCCTGTTTTCCCAGGACGACAAGATTGAGTTGACCCGTCATGGCTATCGCTTCAAGAAGCCTTCGTAGTTGCGCATCATGAGTTGAGAGTCAATCTGGCGCATGGTCTCCAGGGACACACCCACCGCGATGAGAAGGGTGGTGCCGTAGTACGGGAAGCGGTTAATGCTCCAGAGCGCCATCAAGACGCTCGGCGTCACGGCCACCGAGGCGAGGAAGACGGCACCCACCACGGTGAGTCGTGAGAGCATGCGCGAGAAGTACTTCTCGGTGGGCATACCCGGGCGAATGCCCGGCACGAAGCCGCCTTGCTGGCGGAGCATCTCAGCTTGTTGGTGAGGGTCGAAGGCGATGTAGACGTAGAAGAACGTGAAGGCGAGAATCAGAATGAAGTCCGACGCGATGTAGAAGAAGTTGGTCGGAGTGAGTGAGTTACGCACGAAGTTCTGAAAGCTTGCCCAGGGAACGATGTTGGACATCAAGACCGGGATGTAGAGAACCGACGAGGCGAAGATGATGGGAATAACACCCGACTGGTTCACCTTTAAGGGAATGTAGGTCGAGTTTCCGCCCATTTCTTTTCGACCGACCACTCGTCGAGCGAACGTGACCGGAATGCGGCGCTGGCCGTTGTCCATAAAGACAATGAGCACCAGCAAGGCGAGCGAGACGATCAAGATCACGTAGAACTTGTAGGGTCCGCCCTCTTCCCACACGGCCTTGCCACCCGAGGGAAGTCCGGCCACGACGTTGGCGAAGATGAGCAGGGACATGCCCTGGCCAATGCCGCGCTGGGTGATGAGCTCGGCGAGCCACATCACGAAGGCCGTACCGGCCGTCAAGATCAGCACCATGAAGAGTGCGAGCCAGACGGTGAACTTGGGGATCAGGTTGATGGTGAATCCAAGCAATGCTTCGTCATGGCCGTGAAAGGCGTAGATGAGTCCGGTGGACTGCAACAGAGCCAGCCCAATGGTCAGGTACCGAGTGGTCTGGGTGATCTTCTTTTGACCAACGGCCCCCTGGTCACGCCACTCACCGAGCTTGGGAATGACGCCCGTGAGCAACTGGATGACGATGGAGCTCGTGATGTAGGGCATGACACCGAGGCCAAAGACCGCGAGTCGGGTCAGGGCACCACCAGAGAAGAGGTTCAAGAAGCCGAGCACGCCACTGGCACCCGCCTGGTGCTGCAGCGACTGGACCTTGGCCCAGCTCACGCCGGGGATGGGCAGGTTGGCGCCTAGCTGGTAGAGGCAGATAATGCCGATCGTGAAGAGAACCTTGTTACGTAGGTCCGGGACACGAAAGATATTCGCCAGGCGCTGGAACACTGTTCGACCCTAACGGTTCTGGTGTTGATTACCCGACGCCGGGGGACGCACCGAGAAGGGCAAGTCAAGAACGGTCACGCTCCCGCCGGCCCCTTCGATCGCGGCCTTGGCTGAGGCGGAGAATCCGTGGGCGGACACGTTGAGCGCACCCTTGATGTCACCGCGACCGAGCACCTTAATCAGGTCCTTTTTGCGCGCGAGTCCTCGTCCGACGAGCACGTCGGGGTTGATCTCGGCGACCCCGAGCGCCACCAGGGCGTCGAGGTTGACGGGCGTGTACTCCACGCGAAAGGGGTTGGTGAATCCCTTCAACTTCGGGATGCGCTGGAGGAGTGGCAACTGACCACCCTCGAAGCCGGGTCGAATCTGGCGACGAGCCTTTTGACCCTTGGTGCCGCGTCCGGCCGTCTTGCCGCCCTTGCCCGCAATACCGCGACCGACAATCTTCTTGCGGTGCGTGGAGCCTTCGGGTGACTTGAGGTCGTGCAACTTCATGTCTAGACCTCTTCCACTTTGATCAGGTGCGGCACTCGAGCGATCATCCCGTGAATCTCGGGACGGTCCGGCAGCACGTTGGACTGGCCGATACCTCGAAGTCCGAGCGCGCGCAACGTTCCGCGGTGCTTGGGCTTGGTGGCGATCGACGAACGAATCTGAGTTACTTTCAACGACATTACTAACCCTCCGTCACTTTAAAGAGGTCGCCCTCGCGCTGACGCTCGCGATACGCGCGCAGCGTTCCCGAGGGCATTACCTCATCGGGCGACTTGTCGCGCGAAGCGGCGATCTCTTCGGGTCGACGTAACTGCTTCAGACCCTCGATGGTGGCGTGGGCCACGTTGATGCCGTTGGAGGATCCCAGGGACTTCGCGATGACGTCCTTGACCCCGGCCATTTCAAGAATCGCTCGCGCGGCGCCACCGGCGATCACGCCGGTACCGGGCGCGGCCGGCTTCATGAGAACCCGACCCGCACCGGCGCTGCCGATCACGGGGTAGACGATGGTCGAACCAGCGAGGGGCACGTCAAAGAGGTTCTTGCGAGCTTCTTCGATTCCCTTTTGCACGGCGAGCCCGGCTTCTTTGGCCTTGCCATATCCCAGGCCCACCTTGCCCTTGCCATCGCCGATCACCATGAGGGCGGTGAAGGAGAACCGACGTCCACCCTTGACAACCTTGGACACGCGGTTCACCTTGATGGTGCGCTCTTCGTACTGCTCTACGTCAGTCATTAAAACTCCAGTCCACCGGCACGAAGGGCGTCGGCGAACGCCGCCACTCGGCCGTGGTAGTCGAAGCCACCGCGGTCAAAGACCACCGTGGCGATATTGGCTTCCTTCGCGCGGCTGGCCAGCAGCTGCGCGACGACCTTGGCGCCTTCAATGTTGCCGCCGGTCGCGTCCTTCAACACACCCTCGACCGAGGAGGCGGCGGCCAGCGTGCGCCCGTTCACGTCGTCGATGATCTGGGCGGAGATGTGCTTGTTCGTGCGGCTCACCGCGACGCGGGGTCGCTCGGGCGTGCCCGAGAGGACCTTGCGCAGGCGACGGTGACGACGCTGACGGAGTTCACGAGTAGTGCGTGCCATTACTTTGCGGCCTTTCCTGCCTTGCGCGCCACTCGTTCGCCGAGGTAGCGCACACCCTTGCCCTTGTAGGGCTCAGGTTTACGAAGTTTGCGGATGTTGGCGGCCACTTGACCGACAATTTCTTTGTCCGGACCCTTGATGATGACGCGCGTGGGAGTCGGGACCTCGAAGGTCACGCCCTCGGGGGCGGTGAACTTGACGGGGTGGCTAAAGCCGAGCGCGAGGTCAATGGCGCCGGGACCCGAGGCCGCGGCGCGATAACCCACGCCGATGATCTCGAGTTCCTTCGACCAACCGTCCGTCACGCCAACCACCATGTTGGAGACCAGCGTGCGGGTGAGGCCGTGCAACGCCTTCTGGGAGGTCTCTTCGTTGGCGCGGTCGAGAACTAGCGTGTCACCCTCTTGGGCGAGAGTGATGCCACCGGGGATGTTGCGGGTCATGGTGGCGTTCGGACCTTTGACGGTCACGACGTCACCAGCCACGCTCACCGTGACGTTGGCCGGCACGGTGATGGGAGTACGTCCAATACGCGACATTAGAGAACCTCCATGGTTAGACGGCGGCTACCACACATAGCAGAGCACCTCGCCACCCAACTTGGCTTTGCGGGCTTCGCGGTCGGTCATGAGTCCGTGACTCGTCGAGACGACGGCCACGCCGACCCCGCCGAGAACCTTGGGCATCTGGTCGGACTTCTTGTAGATACGCAACCCCGGCTTGGAGACACGCTTGATACCGATGATGGTCTTCTTGCGGTCCTCTGAGTACTTGAGGTTGATCTCGAGCTGCGCGCCGGGCTTGTCGTCCAGCTTCGTCACGGTGTAGCCCGCGATGAAGCCTTCCTTCTGCAGCACCTTGGCCAAGCTCTCCTTCAACTTCGAAGAAGGCATCTTGACGCTGTCAAACATCGCGGAGTTCGCGTTGCGGATGCGGGTGAGCATGTCGGCAATCGGGTCAGTCATTGTCATGTCTGTCCTCCTACCAACTTGCCTTCGTGACGCCGGGAATCTCACCGGCGTGGACCATCATGCGCAAGCAGATTCGACACAGGCCGAACTTGCGGTACACCGAACGTGGACGTCCACAGCGCTCACAGCGCGTGTAGGCCCGGGTTGAGAACTTCGGGGTCTGCTTTTGCTTGATTCGAAGAGCTTTTTTCGCCATGCTTATCGAGTCTCCTGTCTAAAGGGGAAGCCGTAGGCGCGCAAGAACGCGCGACCCTGCTCGTCGGTCGCGGCCGAGGTGACAATGGTGATGTCGAATCCTCGGGGCGCGTCGATCTTGTCGTAGTCGATCTCGGGGAAGATCAACTGGTCGTTCACACCAAAGGTGTAGTTGCCGTGTCCGTCAAAGGACTTCGGGGACAGTCCTCGAAAGTCGCGGATACGCGGGATCGCCAGGCTGAGCAGACGATCGAAGAACTCCCAGGCGCGGTCCCCGCGCAGGGTGACCTTCACGCCGATGGGCTGCTCTTCGCGCAACTTGAAGCTCGCGATCGACTTCTTCGCCCGCGTGACGATGGGCTTTTGACCGGTGATCAGCTCAAGGTCGCGCTGGGCCCCTTCGAGCAGGCTCGCCTGCTGAGTGGCCCGGCCGACGCCGGAGTTGAGGACGATCTTTTCCAAGCGCGGAACCTGCATGATGTTGGCAAGTCCCAGCTCCTCTTTGAGCGCCGGACGAATCTCTTCGTCGAAGCGAACCTTGAGGCGTGGTCGAGTAGCCGTGCTCATAGGACCTCCCCGCACTTACGACAGACGCGAATCTTCTTGCCGTCGACGACGTCCGAGCCGATCTTCGCCGGGCCCTTGTGCTTGGGGCACCAGACCGCGACGTTGGAGGCCGACAGCGGCATCAACTTGTCGATGATGCCCGCCTGCATGGTGGCGCCGCGCTGTTTCGTAGCGCGCTTTGCCACGTTCAGGTTGTCAAGAATCACTTTGTTCGCGACCGGCAACGCCTCTTCGACGTTGGCCCGCTCGCCGCGATACTTGCCAGCAAGGACGATCACGTCGTCACCCTTATGAATTTTCATTACAACACCTCCGGTGCGAGCGAGACGATTCGCATGAATTTCTTGTCGCGCAACTCCCGGCCCACCGGGCCAAAGATGCGCGTGCCGCGGGGCTGGAGCTGATCGTTGATCAGTACCGCGGCGTTTTCGTCGAACTTGATGTAGGAACCGTCGGGACGACGCTTCTCCTTGGCGGTGCGCACGACGACGCAGCGCACCACGTCACCCTTCTTCACCGCGGCGCCAGGAATGGCGTCCTTCACGGTGGCGATAAAGACGTCACCGATCGAGGCGTAACGACGGCGCGATCCCCCGAGCACGCGGATGCAAAGAACTTCCTTCGCACCCGAGTTGTCGGCGACCTTCAGTCGGCTCTCTTGTTGGATCATCGCGCACGCTCCACAACTTCGGTGAGGCGCCAGCGCTTCAGCTTCGACAGCGGGCGCGTCTCTTGAACGCGCACCTTGTCGCCGATCTTCGCTTCGTTCTTCTCGTCGTGCACGTAGAGCTTCTTCGTGCGCTGCACGGTCTTGCCGTAGCGGGCGTGAGAGACGCGCTCGTTCACCGCGACCACCAGGGTCGAGTTCATCTTGTCCGAGATCACAATGCCCTCACGGACCTTGCGGGGGTTGGCGCGCGTTTCGTTTTCCGTAGCGTCACTCATGAGTTGGCACCTTCTTCTAGGGCTTCGGCGGCGGCGATCTCGCGTTCGCGCAGGAACGTGGAAAGTCGCGCGATGTCTTTCTTCACGGCGCCGATACGCGCCGAGTTGTCGAGCTGGCCGGTGGCCAACTGGAAACGGAGGTTGAACAGTTCGCGACGGGCTTCGCCGAGGCGTCCCAGCAGCTCACTGTCGCCCAGACGTCGCATCTCCACGCGGTTAGCTGAGGTCTTTGCCATTAGATCGTTACCTCCGGGGCGCCGTGCGTGCCAGGACGCACGACGAACTTGGCCTTGATGGGGAGCTTTTGAATGGCGCGCTCCATGGCGGCACGCGCCAAGGTCTCGTCCACCCCACCGAGCTCAAAAAGCATGCGGCCGGGCTTCACCACGGCGACCCAGAACTCGGGGTTGCCCTTGCCCGAACCCATGCGGGTTTCGGCCGGCTTCTGCGTGACGGGCTTATCCGGGAAGACTCGGATCCAAACCTTGCCACCACGCTTGACGTGACGGGTCATGGCAATACGAGCAGCCTCGATCTGGCGGGCGGTGACCCAGCCCGACTCGAGGGCCTGGATACCGAAGTCGCCAAAGTTGAGGTCAACGCCGCCCTTGGCCATACCGGCCCGACGACCGCGCATCTGCTTGCGGTGCTTGACTTTGCGGGGCATCAACATGACTACTCGGCGTCCTTTCGAAAGTGCGGCGCGTCTGAGTGTTCCGACGCGGTGCGACGCTCAATCTCTTCTTCGACGCTGAGCTGAGCTTCGACCTCCGGGTTGGAGGCGAGCAAGTCAGCCACTACCGGGTCGGCGACCTGACCGTCGATCAAGGCGTCGGCGTTCTCCAACACGGCCTCGGCTTCGAGGGCTACCTCAGTAGTGGGTTCGGCGTCGACACGCCGACGTCCGCCACCGGCACGAACGACACCCTTTGGACCAGAGGACGTCGCCCCCACGGGCATCGCGTCGCCGGCCGCCATGGCGGCCTCGCGAACGATCTTCTCGTCGTTGGTCAACTGGTAGGGCAAGATGTCACCCTTGTAGATCCACACCTTGACGCCAATGCGTCCGGTGGAGGTACGGGCCTCGCGAAAGCCGTAGTCGATGTCCGCGCGCAGGGTGTGCAGCGGCACGCGACCTTCACGGTAGGACTCGCGGCGCGACATTTCCGCGCCGCCCAGGCGACCCGACGCCTGAATCTTCACGCCCATGGCGCCCGCCTTTTGAACGGTCTGGATGCCGCGCTTCATGGCGCGGCGAAAGGCCACGCGACGAAGCAGCTGGTCACAGATGCCTTGGGCGATGAGGGCTGCGTCGAGTTCGGGCTGCTTGATTTCTTGGATGTTCAAAGAGATCTTGTTCTTCTGACCGGTGATCTTCTCCAGGTCCTTCTTCAAACGCTCGGCCTCGGCCCCACGGCGACCAATGACGATGCCGGGGCGGGCCGTGTGGATGTCCACGCGGATGCGGTCGGAGTTACGCTCGATCTCGATACGACTGACCGCGGCGCTCTCGAGCTGCTTGGTCAGGTAGTCGCGAATCTTCCAGTCCTCGATGACGAGGTCCTTGTAGCCGCGCTCCTTGAACCAGCGCGACTTCCAGTCCGTCGTGATACCGAGACGGAAACCGTAGGGGTTTACCTTCTGACCCATTAGTTGGTCTCCTCCGTGGTGTCCTCAGACACCGAGTCGTCTTCTACGGCGAAGTCGCTCGCCGCGTCTTCGTCTTCGGCCTCTATGGCCGCTTCTAGGCCCGGGGCCTCGGCTTCGATGTCCGCCTCGAGGACGGTGTCAGCGATGACGTCGTCCTGGGTAATGTCATCGACGCTCACCATGTTCTCGGCCTCAAGGGCCTGGGCTGCCTCCAGCTCGGCCTGAGCTTCGTGAGCCGCTTCGCGCTTGTTGACGCTGGCGGTCTGGTCGGCGCGGCGACGCGAGGAAGCCACGCGGCGCGAGCGGCTGGCTTGGGCCTGAGCGCTACGTGATGCGCGCATCAGCTCCAGACGCTCTTCGTCCATGCGCGACACGATGACGGTGATGTGCGTCGAGCGCTTGAAGATCTTGCCGGCGCGACCACGCGCGCGGGGGCTGAAGCGCTTCATGGTGATGCCTTCGTCAGCGAAGGCCGCAGAGATGTAGAGCTCTTCGGCGAGCAAGCCGTCGTTGTTGACAGCGTTCGCCACGGCCGAAGCCAAGACTTTGCCGATCACGTCGGCCGCTTCACGGGTCGTGCCGGCCAGGATCTCTCGCGCGGTGTTGACATCTTCACCGCGAACGATGTTGAGAACCACGCGGGCCTTGCTGGCGGACATCTGGTAGCCGCGCAAGGTGGCGCGCGTTCCGATACGTTCGTTGGTCTTAGAGGCAGTCATTAGCGACGACCCGTCTTCTCTTGTCCCGCGTGGAACTTAAAGGTGCGCGTGGGAGCGAACTCGCCGAGCTTGTGGCCCACCATCGACTCGTTCACGAAGACCGGCACGTGACGTCGTCCGTCGTGCACCGCGAAGGTGTGACCGACCATGTCGGGGATGACCGTCGATCGACGACTCCAGGTCTTGATGACCTTCTTCTCGTTGGCCGCGTTCATCGCGTCCACCTTCTTCAAAAGGTGGGTGTCGATGAAGGGACCCTTTTTTAGGCTACGTGACATTGTCTACCTACCTCCGCGCGCCGCGTCCACGGCGACGACGAATAATGAGCGCGTCTGATGTCTTTGGCAGACGCGTACGACCTTCGGGCTGACCCCACGGCGAGACCGGGTGGCGACCACCGGACGTCTTGCCTTCGCCACCACCGAGGGGGTGGTCGACCGGGTTCATCGCGACACCGCGAGTCTGGGGGCGAACACCCTTCCAGCGGTTGCGACCGGCCTTGCCGATCTTGATGAGTTCGTGCTCGGAGTTGCCCACGATGCCGAGCGTGGCGCGACAGTCAATCGGCACCCGCCGCATTTCCGTTGAGGGCAGACGAAGCGTGGCGAAGCCGCCGTCTTTCGCGACGAGCTGCACGCTCATGCCAGCCGAGCGAGCCATCTTGCCGCCGCCGCCGGGACGAAGCTCCACGTTGTGCACGGTCGAACCGGTCGGGATGAAGCGCATCGGCAGCGAGTTGCCGGTACGGATGTCGGCCTTGGCGCCGGACTCGACGTAGTCGCCGACCTTGAGACCATTGGGCGCGAGGATGTAGCGCTTCTCGCCGTCGGCGTAGTGCAAAAGTGCGATGCGACACGTCCGGTTGGGGTCGTACTCAATAGTCGCGACCTTCGCGGGAATGGCGTCTTTGTTGCGCTTGAAGTCAATGACGCGGTACTGCTGCTTGTGGCCACCACCGCGGTGACGCGAGGTCTTGCGGCCGTAGCTGTTGCGTCCACCCGACTTGGGCTTGGGCTCCAGCAGCGACTTCTCGGGTGTCGACGTCGTGAGTTCGGCGAAGTCCGAGACCGTCTGGAATCGGCGACCGGGACTTGTGGGTTTGCGGTGACGTAGGGCCATGGCAGTCCTTAATTCTCGAAGAGGTTGATCGTGTCACCCTGTTTCAAGGTGACGATGGCGCGCTTGGTGTTGGGCTTGGAGCCGCGAACGCCGGTGCGGCGGTTGCGGGTGTTCTTGCCCTTGCGGTTCAGCGTGTTGACGTTGGTGACCTTCACGTTGAAGGCCTGCTCGACGGCGTTGCG